>OJUG01003549.1_pt1 | contig 13968 bp, 13 predicted proteins | sample 1599841 | NCBI WGS metagenome assembly OJUG01 (sample SAMN04168659, study PRJEB22393) | human gut metagenome | biome: human gut microbiome; feature: stool | host: Homo sapiens | collected 2014-05-12 | reverse complement strand
GCACTTTGAGCTGCGATGATGAACAGGGCAACACTGTGGGCGCTGATTATCGGTCTGTGTGCGGGATGGTTTACCCGGGGCTGGTATCAGGATTCCGTTCAGCTGGTCGTCGATAAAGCAGCCAGAGCGACCGGTGAGAAACTGCGTGATGAACTGGTGACGGTATCGGCAGATTCATCCCGGCAACTGGAACAACAACTCGAGGGACTGAAAAATGCCGCGCCAGTGGAAATCCGCACGGAGATCGTTAAGCCCGTTTTTACTAATGTCTGCGTCACTGATGATTTTGTCAGGATGTACAACAGCGCCGCCAGTGCGGCCGAACGTGCCTTATCAGGAAAACCTGCTGACACGTTGCCCCGAAAATCTGCCCCGACTGCAGGGGGGAACGGGTCGTGATTTGGCTGCTGCTTTACTGCGTTATCAGGATATCTACCCTGTGTGTGCAGCTCGCCATAATTCTCTTGTTAATGAAATTCTTTTGCGAAGGAAAGCGAAAAATGAGTAAAGAAAACAATGTGGTCACTCTGGTTGTCTGCGGTACAGAGCTGAAGTTTCTGCCAACGACTCCAGCTTATAACAAATATATCAATGAGCTGATGCCGGATAACAAAGTGGCCCCGTCCCATAATTATCTGCGCCGTATTGTCGCGACAGAGTGTAAAGAGGCACTTGATAAGCTGCTGGAAAAACCAGGAGTTCCGCTGCAACTGGCAGCCAAGGTGAATGAGCAGTTTGTGCCTGAGCTGGAAATCGAAGTAAAAAACTGACGGCCCGGGTCCGGGCTATTGATGATAACGGGCTGGCGCAGTATCTGATATTGCGCCGCCACTGGTTGCCAGCGGACGGCGACGATCCTGACAGCATTGCTGCGGCCATCTGGCTGGATAACCGTCACTGGGAGAACATGCGCAAGTCCGTGGCAAGCGGTATCGCGCTGGCACTGAACGGTGACAAATGAGCGCACAACTCGACTTTACCCTCTCACTGATTGATAAAATTACCCGGCCGCTGAAACAGGCAGAGGCCGGGGTTAAGGGCTTTGCGGGTGCTTCCCGGCAGGCGTTTGCCAATGTTGCGGTCGGCGGTGCCGGACTGCTTGGTGTAGGGATGGGCATCAAAGCGGTACTGCAACCGGCGCACGAAATGAACATGGCGCTGGGTGAAGTACGAAGCCTGGGTACCGCCGAGAACGCGCTGAACGCATTGCGTGATGCGGCGATGAATTTCTCTATCGAGTACGGTGGCAGTGCCGCCGATTTCGTCAAATCTTCCTACGATATCCAGTCGGCGATTTCTGGCCTCGCCGGTAACGATCTGGCTGCATTCACTAACGCCTCGAGCGTGCTGGCTAAAGCCACCAAATCCGATGCGGCCACCATCACCAACTACATGGGCACCATGTATGGCATCTTCAAAAAAGACGCCGATGCAATGGGTAATGCTAACTGGGTTAACGCGATTGCTGGCAAAACGGCGTATGCCGTGCAGATGTTCAAAACCACAGGTAACGAAATGTCCGGGGCATTCACTGCACTGGGGGCGTCAGCGACGTCCGCCGGTGCGGATGTGTCTGAACAGTTCGCGGTTCTCGGTCAGCTGCAGGCCACCATGTCGGGTTCGGAGGCCGGGACTAAATACAAGTCTTTCCTTGCCGGCGTCGGTGGTGCAGCGAAAACGCTGGGGCTGCAGTTTACGGACGCCTCCGGGCGCATGAAGTCCACGCCGCAGATACTGGAGCTGATCCGGGGGAAATACGGTGACCTGAGTAAAGTTGCTGATTCTGATCTCATCAAAAAGGCGTTTGGATCCGATGAAGCGGTGGCCATGATTAAGCTACTGATAAATAACACCGGGCAGCTGAAGGACAATATTGTTGCCATTGGCTCAACGAACAGCCTGGACAAAGCCGTGGCAATGGCGAAAAACATGGTGGATCCCTGGGAACGGCTCACCGCTTACATGGACGCTGTCAGGATCGTCATTGGTAGCACGCTGTTACCGACGATTTATCCGTTGCTGAACGGCGTGGCTGATACCGGCAAACAATTTATGCGCTGGCAGGAATTATTCCCGCATATCACCAAATCTATCGGGCTGGTTGTTATGGCCATCATTGGTGCGACAGCTGCAGGTGCGGCTGTCAATCTGATGCTGGGCGCCGGGCAATTGTCATTGCTGGCATTTCGCGCGGCATGGGCTGCAGCCACGTTGCCCGTACGCATTTATACCGCAGCATTGTGGGTGGGGAATAAAGCCATGCTGGCTTTTCGCGCCACAATGACGTTTATCCGTGGTGCAATGCTGGCGTACTCCATCGCCACGGGGGCCGCAGGTATTGCGACAACCAGCCTGCTGTGGCCTGTGCTGGCCGTGATTGCGGTGATAGCCGGACTGGGGCTTGCGATTTATGCCTGCTGGCAACCGATTAAGGCGTTCATCAGCGGTTTTATTGATGGTTTTATTCAGGCAGCCGGATCACTTTCGCCGTTTGATGGTGTATTCAGCCTGATTGGTCGTGCGATATCCGGAGTATGGAACACGGTTAAAACGCTGTTTGGCTGGTTTGTTAATCTGATTTCCCCCATTCAGTCCAGCGCCGCAGAACTCCAGGGTGTAACCAGTGCGGGCGTGGCATGTGGCCAGTTCGTGGCGCAGGCCATTGGTCTGATCCTGTCCCCCATTCAGCTCGTTATCACCTGGGCGGGTTATTTATTTGACGCAGTAGGCATTGTTAAGCAGGGATGGCTGGATGTTATTGCTGCTTTCAACCTCTCATCGCCGATTGAGTCGTTTAAAAACATGAGTACGGCGATTGGCAATATGTTCTCCGGATTGTGGCAGGTCATTAAAGCCAGCTTCAGCGATACGTTTAACTGGATAGTGAGCGGGCTTAACAAGTTGCCGGGTATTGACATTGATTTGATGCAGACTGCCCAGGCACATCCTGCAGTGCCAGCCTCACTGGCACCCGAATTGCTGACCGGAGGTACCGCGCAGGGTGTTGGACGAAATGGCGTCCAGGCTGCAGGTGCGGTAAGTAACGGTCAGACCACCATCGACCAGCGTAAAACGTTTGGTAACACGACTATTCAGGTGCAGCAGATGCCAACGCCGGCACTTTTACGTGAATGGCAGGAGACACAGGGATGAACGCGTTATTCATAGACCTGCTGATTACTGGCGGGGATATTGCACTGAATGCCGGCAATGAGCCGGTGCTCTGTAATAACCGCTACAGCATCGGACAGGATGTGGTTCACGCCATTATGGAAAGCGGGCTGGCCACCGCGCTGATCGCCGAGCGAAGCCCTACATTGCGTAGTGACATTTTCACACAGATGATTTTGCTGATTGAAGATGATGAACGCATTGTTCCGGGTACAGCTGTGGTCACAGAGGAAAGCACCACAAGGCTGTTTATCACTGCGGATACCTATGATTTCGGACCACTCTCACAGGGAATTGACTATGGAAATGCCGAAACCTGATTTTCAGAAAGTCCTGCAGGATGCGGGAATGCCGGTGACTGAGGATGCAGTACGTGCCGAGTTTAACCGGATTGTGACGGCGGAGGGCATGGTAACCAATACCTCGCGCATGTCGCCTTTCTGGCGTCTGGTCACTGCACTCATTACGACGCCGGTGATGTGGATCATCAGCGCACTGATTAATGTTGTGATGCGCAATATGTTTGTTGCCACGGCCAGTGGGCAGCTTTTGCGCCTGCTTGCCTGGGGGCTTAATGTCACTCCGAAACCCGCCAGCGCAGCGCAGGGGGTAATCCGGTTTACCAAAGCCTCTGCAGCACAGGCTGTCAGCGTGACGGCAGGTACGGTGGTTCAGACTGAACGTATCAACGGCACTATTTACCAGGTGTCAGTGACAGCAGATATCACGATACCTGTTGGAACCGTATCAGCCCTGATACCGGTGCAGGCAACTGGTGCCGGCGCAGCCTGGAATCTGGCTCCCGGATATTACCGGATCCTGCCGGTGGCGGTCACCGGCATTGCCAGTGTGGTTAATGAGGATGACTGGCTGACGACACCGGGCGGGGATGATGAGTCAGATGATGAACTGCGGGAGCGGTGTCGTAACCAGTTCAATCTGGTAGGTAATTACCATACTGATGCGGTTTACCGTTCGATGATTTCTGGTGTGGCAGGACTGTCAGTGGATCGTATCTTTTTCAAACATGATGCCCCCCGGGGACCAGGAACGGCGAATGCTTATCTGTTGCTTGATAGTGGTCAGGCATCACAGCCTTTTCTCACAGCGGTGAATGACTTCATCACAACGCGGGGTCACCATGGCCACGGTGACGATCTGCAGTGTATGGCCTTACCTGAAACCCAGCATGACCTGACCGCAACGGTATATGTTGTCAATTTGACTAATCTGACAGCCGACGAGCAGGCAGCGCTGAAATCAGGTGTGATCAATCTAATTCGCTGTGCGTTCCGGGAAAATACGGACTTTGACGTTGTTAAAACCTGGCCATACAGCCGCTTTTCGTTTTCGCAACTGGGGCGCGAGCTGCATGAGCAGTTTCAGGATGTTGAGTCAGTCGTGTTTTCACTGGCGGATATCAGCAGCGACCTGGCTGTTCCTCGTCTTAAAACCCTGACAGTGAGTCTGAGCAATGCCTGATTTCTCGCAGCTTAAGCTGCCTTTCTGGATGAGCAAAGGTGAGCTGGCCAGACTGCTCAGAGCCTGTAAAAAATTCTGGTCGCAGCTCTATGAGTGGCTGATGTGGCCTGCAAAACAGTTTGACCCACTGGTGTGCCCACTACCGATTCTGAACCTGCTGGCGTGGGAACGGGATATTACCCGGTTTAATAGCGAACCCCTCGACTTGTACCGTAAGCGTGTGGCGTTCGCCTGGGTAAATGCCCGGGATGCCGGCAGTGTTGAGGGATTTATTGCAATTTTTCAACGCCTCGGTATCGGGTATGTGGAACTGCAGGAGCGCCAGCCGGGTAAAGACTGGGATGTGATCACTATTCGGGTCAGTGACGGGCAGATTGCCTCTAACGGGGAATTGCTGCGTGAAATCATCAGGCAGTATGGCCGTACCTGCAGGCGTTATGACTATGAGGTGATCACCATCGACACGCTTGATATTCGGGCTGGCTGGTACACCGGGGATTATGTGGTTTATACAGCATCAAAATAATGTCATTCAGGGAAGAAATTATGTCACAGACAGTGATTACCAGCGCGTTTGAACAACTGAAAGCCCAGCAGGCGGTAACGGGGGAAGCCGTAGTGCTGGACGGGTTTATTTTTGCCAATGTCCCCAATCTGGATATCTCTTCACCGATTGATCCAAATGAAGCTGTTCCCCCAGACGCGCAGATTGTGCATCGTGCTGATGTGGCTTTAACCGGTGTCGTAAACGATAACGCGGTTGTCTATTCCGTAACCCTCGGCACGGCCGTGGGTGATTTTGATTTCAACTGGGTTGGTCTGGTCAACAAAACGTCGAATGTAGTAGCGATGATTGTTCATGCTCCCGTTCAAAGCAAAGTGGCCAATGCCGCCGGTGTGCAGGGAAACGTCCTGACCCGCTCGTTTCTGATGGAATATGACGGTGCCAAAAAACAGACAAATATCACCACGCCGGCGCAGACCTGGCAGATTGATTTTACTGCCCGTCTTGATGGCATTGATGAGCGCCAGCGTCTGGAGAATGCGGATATTTACGGGGCAGCAGCATTCTTTGGCGATGGTTATCTGGTCGGAAAAACGGGCAATCAGTTTTTTGTCACCAAAGGTACCGGCTATGTGGCGGGGCTGCGTACGTCACTGGTTGCAAATCAGAATATCACGGTGACGACAAAACCCGTCCAAGTCTGGCTGGATGTGTGCTGGACAGGGTCACTTACCAGCGTCTGGAATGCACAGTCCAAAATCACTGTGGTGGAAAGCCTGGCAGATTACGTGCAAAACGGCGTACAGCATTATGTGTTTGCTGTAGCCAGCATTGATGTAAATGGCAATATCACGGATTTACGGCCTAAAGGAACGCTAAATGAGCAGGTGGCCAGCGATGCGCTGAAAAAGCACGAACAGTCCCGAAATCATCCTGATGCCACGACCAGCGAGAAGGGATTCACCCGGTTAAGCAGTGCAACGGACAGCACCAGCGAAGAACTGGCCGCGACGTCGAAAGCGGTTAAAATCGCGATGGATAATGCAAACGCGCGTCTTGCAAAAGAGCGTAATGGTGCAGATATCCCGAATCCGTCCTTGTTTGTTCAGAATATTGGTTTGCAGGATACGGTTAATAAGGCGGCAGGCGCAGTTCAGAGAACTGGCGACACCATGAGTGGAAAGCTGAATTTACCTCAGACATCATCTTTTGGTGTGAATACGGATAATGCGCTTGGTGGAAACTCTATTGTTATAGGGGACAGCGACACCGGATTTAAACAGGAGAGTGATGGTGTTATTGGTATTTACAGCAATAACCAGAAAGTGTGTGAAATAACCAATGCTCTGTTTACTGCCCTGGTTAATTTAAGAATAGATGGCGGTTTGACAGTAAAAAATATCGTTGCTCTTGACGGCGATATACAGTTTGCCAGTGAGCAACATCGTATCTATATGCCAGGCGTTGACGATGCAGGTTTTAATGGTAACAACCTGGTAATTCAGTCCTGGTTTGGTATTGGTTTACGCTGTTCAATGGACCATTTGACGCGTATTTACTTCAATACCCGAGATGGGTCAATGGGGTTGCAGGGAGAGCTTCGCGCATCAGGGGGAGTTAAATCTGGTGGTGCAAAACTGGAAATCAACGGGGATGTGTATGGTGATAGATGGAGCACCGGAAATGGCCCTGGTTGGTTGAGTTTATATCTGGAGCATTTTGATTCGCAAATCAGAAACGACCTGACTTCATGGGTGTCAAATAACTTCCCGACGAAAGCTGATTTATCAGCTTATGCAACGACACAGTGGGTATTACAGAACCTTGTGCAGGACACGCGTCTGGGGGGGGCGGTATTTGTGTGGGCGTCAGCTAATAGCGGTTATGCATCTTTGACGGCTCCTGATGGTCATGTATTGACAGCTATTCTTGACGGGGACACCAGTCGCTGGCCAATGCCAGACAGTCCCGACTCTGCCTTTGCCAGACCAATGCAGAAATTAATTAACGGGCAATGGATTACTGTGGGGCAATTATGAAACAGTTTAAAAACCTTAAATTATATGAACCAGATGTGAAAATTTTTCCTTCAGCGCTTTATCTTCGTGATGAAAAAGGAAAGGACTGGTATTCAGTTATTGAGAGTTTTTCACCAGATACATTAAAAATTGCCTACCGGGATGATGGGGTAATTGTTTCCTGTGAAAAAGATGCTTCAGGATTATTTCCCGTTAACCTCTCAGTTGCCGAAATTGCGGAGACGTCAGTTACAGTTGGCCAGTCAATAACAGACGGGAGCTGGCGTTATATTGACGGGAAATTGCAGCAAATACGCAATTATTTGGCTGACGCTGAAGCGGAACGTGACAACCGTATGGCAGAGGTTACTACACGTATTAACTGGCTGGAGGATGCTCAAAAGGATGGCGATATTTCTGCTGATGAAGAGACTGAACTGACGGCGCTACGTGCTTATCGTACCGCACTACGACGCCTTAATTTGAGTAATGTAACCGACAAGGAATCATACAACGCGATTGACTGGCCCTCAGTGCCTGTGTGGCAGTAACTGACTGAAAATGGACTTATCGGAAGCATAAGCTTATGTGGAAAGAAGCCAATTTACATATCCCGGCGCAGTTATCATCGCTTACCTGTAGCGTGATAGCTGCGCATCCGTGGGTGCCGGAACTTGGGCAGCATAACAGTACCGGTGGGTACCTTAGCCCGTTAAACGCAATACAGTTTTTGGGTAAAAAACTACTCGAAAGCGGAGCCGGCACGCATAACATCATCATGATGGTATGCGAAAACACACATGATGAGCTGCTCTCATCGCTCGATGCGGTATCGTCAGTTCTGCCAATGCCAGAACTCAAACAGGTGCGCAGGCTGGCTCAGTCATTTGGTGAACTTGAGCGGGTTAAAATGCAGTTGCCGGATGTTACCGCAGCGCTTCCCGCATCAGTGACGGTGGCGACGGATACAACCCGTACGGCACTTAATGCGCAGCGTACGCAGGCTGCACAGGCTGAAGCAGCTGTCAGCACAGGGATAAGCGAAATGGCCTCCATGTTGGCCAGTTTTGCCAGCGAAAGGAGCAACGTTCTGGCGACGATCAGCCAGGGGCTGACAGACCTGCAGGCGAAATCGGCTAAAGTCTGGTTTTTCAATATGACAGGGCCGGTGACGACTACGGTTGTGGAGCTGGTAAAAAATATCCCCCATCCGGATGCGGTACATACTGCAGCCATTCTTTTCACAGGAAGTGATCTCAGCGCACTGGAGGCAATGATTGGCTAACATCATTCTCGCGCTCGATGGCGAAGCCATTATCATGAAAAATCTGCGCATTACGCTCGGCATGCAGTACCAGGATAAAGACCAGAGCGGCCAGACATCGAGCACCACCCATGCAGAACAGGGTATTAAAGCCAAAGAGTTGCAGGTTAGCGGTCTTATTCCTTTCAGGGACGATAAAACGCTGACCCGCCTGGCAACGATGGCCAGTACAACAACCAGCGGCGGGGCGATGAAAACATGGCGTGTGGCCAACCTGACGGCCAATGTAGTGGGGATTCGCCAGGTGGTCTTTGCCGGAAAGCTCGAGGCTGCAGAGCAGGATGGGAAGATGGCATGGGCGGTACAGTTCACGTTACGTGAAAAACACAGTGTGCCGGAGAAACGACAGGCACGTAATGATGCCCGTAATGGTTCTGCAGCAGCAAAACAGGGCGGCTCATCATCAGACGGTGGGGCAACTGCCGGCGCGAAAGAATCCGATCAGCAGCTGACGTGGTTTGAAAAAACAGTGCTGAAGCCTGTCAATGACACTCTGGGTAAGGTGGTGGACTGATGCGCCCGGTTAAACGTCTGTATCTCTCCGGAAACGAAATCCCCCTGGTGGACAGCAATCTGGTACTGGAACTGTCATCCGGAGGCCGTGGTTTTATTACGGCGGTCACTGTGGAGGATTACACAGGCAAACTGGTGCGTCTCGATATCGGCTATCCCGAAATGATGTACCGCTGGTTTACTGGGTATGTGGAACGGTCGCAGCCGGCGGAGAACGGCAGTGTAAAACTGTTTGTTCGCGAGTTGGTTGGCACGCTGGACAGGCAGGTTCCCTGTTCATTTCAGCACCCCACGCTGCGTATTGTCACTGACTGGCTGGGCGGTCACTCGGGGCTGACGTTCACACTTCCCTCTGGTGTCGATTACACCGATAAACCCATAGCCCATTTTACGCACGCGGGTACTGGCTGGCAGTTGCTGGCCAGCCTTGGACGCGCTTTTAGCATACCGGATTATGTCTGGTACCAGCTGCCGGACGGTAATATGTTCACCGGTAGCTATGCGCACAGTTTGCTGGCCGGAAAGCCTGTCACTATCCCGCAAGAATTTAATCAGGCCACGGCCGCCGGCGACAGTATGACGATCCCGATGGTACCGACACTGCGACCGGGCGCGATGGTGAACGGTCAGCGCATTACCATGGTTCGACTGATGAACGACGATATGTTGCTGACCTGGACACCGCTCGATGCCGGTGGCAATCCCCTCAGCAAGCCGCTTATACGTCGCCAGATGGAGAATGCGTTCCCTGAGCTGGCCGGCGGTTTACATGTACCCCGCCGTGCTGTGGTTATCGCCCACAGCGAACCGGTGAGCAGTGGCAATATTGCCAACGAATTCCGGCCGCGTTATGCCGTTGACCTGCAGCTGCAGGACGCAGACGGTAATCCGGTATCGGACACGCCGGTGTTTAAGGCGGTGCCTGTGCCGGTACCTATGGCGGGTCACGACAGTGGCCAGTTTCAGTTCCCGCCGGTCGGTACTCTGGTTGAAGTGGCATTCATGGACGGGCGTCCGGATAAACCATTTATTCGGCAGACGTTGCCAGACGGTACCAGCCTGCCTGATGTCAAACCCGGCGAGCAGCTGCAGCAGCAGCGCGAAGGTGTGGCCAGTCGCGTGACAGTGGAAGGGCATATGCAGCGCACAACGGATCAGACTATCGCTGAAAGCTCTATGCACCGTGAAGTGAAAGCGGATACCGAAACGCGGACCATCACGCAGCGTGAAACCACCATCCATGCCGGTGATACAACAAAGGTGATGGGGCCGGCGAAGCTGCTGGCCGGTGCTATCCAGCATGGATGTACCGGTGATTATGCGGTCGGTACCCAGGCCAATTATGTGGCTCATGTGGGACAGGATGCTACAACTGAAATCGGCGGTAATAAGTCGCTCACCGTCACTGGCAACATCGATGTGCAGGCTGCAGCACTGAGCGAGAAGATTGCCGGCCTGCGTAAAACGGTTGCGGCCGGTGGTCAGCAAATCATGGGTCCGACCGTCCATATCGGTAGTGAGGGTATCAACACCCTGCAGATGATGCTCGATACCATCGACCTGCTGGCCGAACTGGCGACGACCTGTGCATCACATTCCCACCCGTCAACCGGCACCCCGACGAACGCGGGAGCATTCACCGGCACGGCCACAAAAGCTGGCGCTACACGAACAAAATATCAGGGTATTATCGCCTGACTCTAAGCCCACGGATGTGGGCTTTTTTACCTCTCGACGCCACGTAGTACTGCGCATTACCCCCAGCACTTAAAGACTTGCCTGAATACATAATAACGTCACAGCGAGGCGCTGGCGAAGTTTGCCAGCCCATTGCGGCGGAAGCGGAAACGTCACGGAAACCGCGCTACACCGCACCCGCCTGCGCTTTTCGTGTTGAGAATTTTTTGCAACTGGGATTTTGTGTAATTCATACCGCCAGGCCGCGCCAGCGCTGGGGGCATGGCGAAAAACGGCAATTGCACGCTGTGCAAATGATTTCAGTAGATTTCAGTTGGATGCCTTGGGCACTGCAGTTACCAGACTGACCAACCGCAGATGTGGCGCGGGTTCATCACGAATTACGTGACTTTTTACGTAATGGCCGCAGCGAGATCAGTTTATTGGGGGAAAGTGTCCAGGCCTTATCTGACGTGCTCTGGCGCGGAATGGCAGTGAAATACAGAACTGAAATCCTTTGCACAGCCTGAGCCATTGCCATATCTGCACTAACGTACACGTTATGTTGTTCAAATCATTAACAGATAGATATACAAAACCACCAACAAATCAGGGTGATTTATGACCGATTCTGATTTTTTCAAAAATTTAGGGGGACCATCGGAAAACCGTCACAAACGTCACAAGATTTAAAAATAGTATCTATCTATATGATATATATGAGTAAATTAGCGTATTGAAAACCATCACAAAACTATCACAACAGCATCACAGTGTGACGGTTTTAAATCATCACAACTCTGTTTTATAACTTACTGAATTTATTGAGTGTGACGGTTTGTGTTACGTTTTGTGATGGTTTTACCGTCACAACATTTATCTATATTATTCATGTGGTTAAGGTGTGATTTTAAAAGGCGTGATGGTTGTGACGGTTTTCCGATGGCCGTCTTAAATATGTGGTGAGGATAACTGCATAATTTTTAACATGTTAAAGATATTAAAAAGCCCCAGAAGTAACGCTGGGGCTTATGGTCGATGTGGACGTTTTGTGGACGGAAAATATATTAAAAATACAATTAAAACAGACGGTTATGTGTTTAAAAACAACACCATCCCTGTCTTCCCCCACATGATGTGGGGTTTTTTTTTGCCCAAATTAAATCGGATTACCAAAGATAAGCAGCTACTTACAGAAGATATTTGGAGCTTATAAACGCTTTTGTTATGCGTGATTGACCTCAATGTAACTGACTGCCTTTATGTAGAGCCGTGTAATCTGATAATAATGCTTAGCTTTTTCCTAAATCCAACACAGTACCATCATTGGTAATGATAAAGGTGTAGTAGTGGTTTTTTCCATTTAAGGTATAGCTTGCGCCATACACTAACCCTTTTTCTAAATTTACCGTAAAGCAGGTACTTGGGTAGGTGAGATACTTAAAATCGCCGACTAATAATTTTTTATATTCTCTACCATTAGTTGATAGAATATAGCGGGTTAATACATCATTTTTATCTATGGTAAAGCAAACGCGACTGCCATCTACGTAGATCGCCCGTCGTTCGCCGGACTCTGCACCCTCTCTACCTTTCCCTGGGCATCCGGCCAGAAATAAAAGTATAGGAAGAAAAAAGATCGACTTCTTCATATCGGAAAATCCCCTAATACCTTTTCATATTTCTGTATTAACTCCAGCTCAGGTTCTTCTGGGTCATAATCACGGTAAACATACAGATCGCTATGTCCATCAAACCCATAATGCTTTAACAACCAGTAATCGCTGACTAATGATGCTTGCTGCTCCAGCCCGTAATCAAGTAAGTTTTTTTCATTTAGGCTGTATGTATAATCAGCTGCCCATGAGAACGCCCCGCGTGTTCGTACCCACATTCCATATTGGTGCTGCCAAACATGAATCATTTCATGTAAAAAAAGATGCTGAGCATTTGGAGTTTGCTGTTTTGTTGGCATCGAGAAATCATCTTCGTATTTTATTTTTCTAAACCACATTTCGCCGTTGGGCGTCATCGCCTGGCCGGGGTTTTGACTATCAAAAGGAAGATAACTTTCCAGATGAACCCAAACTTGATGGTAAAGAATGCTGAAGCCAAAGAGCGAGTTTGCAAGATTTATCTCGCCAAGCCTTAACCTACGCAGCCCTCCTTCTTGGATCGGTTTCCAGTCAATAGAATTAGGGTAATACGTCATCTTAATCCCTCAAGATATGTTGATTGAGTGTTTATCGTACACCTAAAGTAAATCAGCATTGGAAGAGTTATAGAGAGGTCTTAAAAACTCAGAATAAAACGTATTCAGCTGACGTATGGTCATGCTGATCCGGCTGTAAGATAGGCCGTAATGTAGATTTTTTATTAGAATAAATTTTTAATTTAAGTGTTGCTATGTATTGCTACAACATTCCATCCCTGTCTTCCCTCACATGATGTGAGGGGGGGCCAAAATTTGTCACTCGGTTATTGCCTGACTGTTTTACTTCATCCGTTATACTAGCGGCATATTCTGGCTGGAGTGTTTATGAATCATACCTATGGGCGGCTGGTGAGCCGGGCGGCAATCGCGGCGACCGTGATGGCATCGCTGTTACTTTTGATCAAAATTTTCGCGTGGTGGTACACCGGATCGGTCAGTATTCTGGCTGCACTGGTGGATTCTCTGGTGGACATCGCGGCGTCGTTAACCAACCTGTTGGTGGTGCGCTATTCGCTGCAACCGGCCGATGATGAACATACGTTCGGACACGGAAAAGCGGAATCACTGGCGGCGCTGGCGCAAAGCATGTTTATTTCCGGTTCGGCGCTGTTTTTATTCCTGACCGGGATTCAGCATCTCATCCAACCGACGCCGATGAAAGATCCCGGCGTTGGGGTGGTTGTCACCATCATTGCGTTAGTGTGTACAATCATTCTGGTCTCGTTTCAGCGCTGGGTAGTGAAGCGTACGCAAAGTCAGGCCGTTCGGGCAGATATGCTTCATTATCAGTCTGATGTTATGATGAACGGTGCGATTCTCATTGCGCTCGGGCTGGCATGGTACGGCTGGCATCGTGCGGATGCCTTGTTTGCGCTCGGGATTGGCATCTATATTTTATATAGCGCATTACGCATGGGGTATGAGGCCGTGCAATCTTTGCTGGATCGCGCTTTACCCGATGAGGAACGTCAGGAAATTATTGATATCGTGACGTCATGGCCTGGGGTCAGCGGCGCTCACGATCTTCGCACGCGGCAGTCAGGGCCGACCCGCTTTATTCAGA
>OJUG01003531.1_pt1 | contig 14034 bp, 9 predicted proteins | sample 1599841 | NCBI WGS metagenome assembly OJUG01 (sample SAMN04168659, study PRJEB22393) | human gut metagenome | biome: human gut microbiome; feature: stool | host: Homo sapiens | collected 2014-05-12 | reverse complement strand
ATAGCGGATGAATTCGCTTAGCAGACCCGGGTCTTTTGCGAAGAATGCATCCAGTTCCGGCAGCGTGGTGATTCGGTTCAGCTCATTGCGGTGACGATCGGCATATTCGATCGTAAAGCGGTAAAGGATATTCCGTCCGGTCACTTCACGCAGGTAGGGCGTGATGTCGGTCGTGTCGGCCGGTACGAATCGGTCGGGCATGATGCCTCCGCCGCCGTAAACCGTACGTCCTCCTGCGGTGAAATATTTCAGGCTGTCGGCGAAGTGAATGCTGTCGGCCGAGAACATTTCGTTGTGTTCGTACCGGTTCATCAGGTCGTTGTTGTAATCCTCAGACCCTTTGTCGTACGGTTTCTGGATCGAACGTCCCGAAGGAGTATAATAGCGTGCGATGGTGAGCCTTACGGCCGATCCGTCCGGGAACGGGATTTGTTCCTGTACGAGTCCCTTGCCGAAGGTGCGGCGTCCGATGATCGTACCACGGTCGTTGTCCTGAAGGGCCCCGGCGAGGATTTCGCTCGACGAGGCGCTTCCTTCGTCCACCAGTACCGCCAGTTCGATGTCCTGCAACCGGCCCTTGCCGTTGCTGTACTGACGCGACTGCTCGCCTCCGCGCTCCACGGTATAGACGATCATTTTGCGGGCGGGCAGAAATTCGTTCGCGATCTCGATGGCCTGGTCGAGGAATCCTCCCGGATTGCTCCGGATATCGAGGATCAGTTTTTTCATCCCCTGTGCTTTCAGTCTGTCGACTGCATCCATCAACTCCTTGTGGGCGTTACGCGAAAATTGGGCGAAAACGATGTAGCCCGTTTCAGGCCCGATCATATAGGCGGCGTTGATGCAGTAGATCGGAATGACGCCCCGTGTAACGGTGATCGGCACCAGGTCTTTGACTCCGACACGTTGGATACCCAGCTTCACTTTACTCCCGCGCGGGCCCCGAAGCCGTTTCATCACTTCGTCCTGCCGCATCTTCACGCCCGCTACCATCGTGTCGTTGATCGTGATGATGCGGTCTCCGCCCAACACGCCGACCTTCGAACTCGGCCCCGAATTGATGACGTTGAGTACGATGACCGTATCGGTAGCCATGTTGAACATCACGCCGATCCCGTCGAACTCCCCGTCGAGCGATTCGTTCATTTGTGCCATATCCTTGGCCGGGACATAAACCGAATGCGGGTCGAGGTCTTCCAGGATAAACGGAATGGTCTTCTCGGTGATCGAGTCCATCGAGACGGTGTCTACGTAGCGGTTCTCGATTAGGGAAAGGAGCATGTTGAGTTTACCGCTGCCCGGTGCGACCAGATTACCGCGGCGCGGCACCGGCGGTGTGTTTTTGAATACGACGCCTCCCAGCAGGATTCCGACAGCGATGGAGACTGCCACGACGGTCGGCAGGATCAGGGTGAATTTATTGTTTTTATACATGTTGTTGCAATACTTCGGTTCCGGGAGAGAGAAGGCATCCCTAAGAAAATTTCACTGTCAGTCGAACGGTCAGGCAGTGCCGTTTAGTGTCCGCTATTTGTTTTTGAACGTGTAGGCCAGGCCCAAGCCCAGTTTGTAGTTTATCTGTAGCCATTGTCTTCTTTCCGGAGTACGGGCTGTTTGGTCGTATATGGCAGAGCAGAACATCTCGGCTGAAATAAATTTGAATATTTTAAATTGCAGGGTATTTTTCCAGTTGATATAGGCATTCCGGTTGCTGTTGTAGTTCGAAAAGGCATAAAAATAGGTTCTATAAGTGATTTTATCGTTATAGAATGCCTTGTCGAAATCGAGTTGCAAAGAAGCTCCGATCGCACCGGTACTTTTTTGTCCTGGTTTGACACCGTACGCACCGGCTTGTGACAGACTGTCGTTCAGCACGAACGTGACGCTTCCGGCCACGGGCATGATGCTGATCGTAAGTGGAACTTTCTTGTTACGGTAGATAAAACCGATGGCCGGCGCGATGGTTCCCGGCGCCATGAATGCGGATACCAGTGTGTTGTCTTCACGCGATTTGTACCCGTTGCTGAACTGGCTGCGGTATTGGAATGTCGCTGCATACGACCAGTTTTTGTTCAGTTCCCACGAACTGCTCAGGTTGAAGACGAAGGCGTCCTCGTTTTTGAAATTTTTCCCATCGATGTGATTGATGCCGTAGCGGGCATCGAAGGTCGTCTGGAAGTTAAATTTGTTTTTGATGTAGGCATGTGAAAAGTAGAAAGCAAGGTTTGTGGAGAAAACGTCTTGACCGCCGGCAGCCCAGTATTTTGAGAATCCGGTCAGGTTGAACATGGCCGAGGCGTTGATCTGAAGTGTATTGCGCTCTTTGCGGATCGCACGGCGCTCGGCTTTGTAGCGGGCTTCGCTGAAAAAACGGTTGTTGATCGGTGCGATCGGTTTGATCGTGTCGTCCATCGCTTTGGTGTCGATCTCTTTGGGGGTGACTCTCGAAATGGAGAACTGGGCTGAAGAGCGGTTGGCGGCTCCGAGCAGAACCAACAGGAGCAACAGCGTTATGAATCGTCTCATGTCCGGTATTTTTTGGATATCCGCAAAGGTAATAATATTTTGGGAAGCGTTTGTCGTCCGGCACCTGAAGTTTTTCCTTTTCCGGTCGTTCGTTTCGGCCGGTCAGCGTTGCTTGTTCAGATGCAGCCGGACAATATCGCGGATCGAGGCGTTGATCGGTTTGGAAACATAGGCATCGAATCCGCTGCGCAAAGCCCGTGCCTCGTCTTCCGCAAAAGCGTAGGCCGTTACGGCGATGATCGGCACCGTTTGCGAAGACTTCCGGATTTCGATCGTAGCCTCGTAGCCGTCCATAACCGGCATTTTGATGTCCATCAGAATACCGTCATAATAATGTGGAGGAGCGTCCAGGAATTTTTCCACCGCCTCTTTTCCATTCACAGCTTCCTCGGCCTTAAATCCCCATCCTTCCAGAAGGGTTACTGCAATCTCCCTGTTAATATCATTGTCCTCCACAACCAGAATGCATTTTCCGGAAAAATCCGCAGCGGCGCCGGACTTTTCCATCCCTGCATCCCCTCCGCGTTCTCCGGCAAAGGGCATGGAAAGCGTAAAATAGAAGCAGGATCCTTTACCCGGCTCGCTTTCCACCTCCAGCTTGCCGCCCATCATCTGTACCAGACGGCTGGATATGGAAAGGCCCAGGCCCGTCCCTCCGTATTGTGAGGCCGTGCTGGCCTCTGCCTGTTCAAAAGCATTAAAAATGGATTTCTGCCGCTCCTTCTGGATGCCGATCCCATCGTCCGTCACACTGAAACGGAGCCGCAGCAGCTCTTCATCAGCATCTGTCTGCTCAACCCGCAGCGTCACATGGCCTCCCGGAGGCGTAAACTTCACCGCATTTCCCAGAATATTAATCAATATTTGGTTTAGGCGCAGATCGTCTGCCATAATCGGCCGTTTTTCCTCACAGCTTACTTCCGTACTGAAAATAATGCCTTTTGCTTCCGCCTGAGGCTCAATAAGAATTTTCAGGCTGTTTATGATTTCATGCAAATCGTTCCTCTGGATATTCAGCTCCACCTTGCCGCTTTCAATGCGGGACATATCAAGAATATCGTTGATAAGCTGCAGCAGATAGGTATTGGCCGTTTCTATTTTATGAAGGCATTCCGCCATCTTTTCCTTATCCTCCAGAACCGTCTTCGCAATCGCAGTCATCCCCATAATGGCATTCATGGGCGTACGGATCTCATGGGACATACGGGAAAGGAAATCCGTCTTGGCCTGGCTGACGGCATCCGCCCTCGCTTTCATGGTAAAGGAGCTGATAATCCGGGCCAGTTCCTTGATAAGCCGCTTCTCCTCATCCGTCCATTCATAGCCCTCTTCCTTCTTTTCCCAGCAGAAAGCGCCTGCATACGTCCCCTCATTCCAGAACGCGGCGTGCAGCACGCTGGGCATCATATGCTGATGGAAAATAAGCTTTTCCGTACTGGTTCCGTCTGCCGAGTAAACACTGAGGATATGCTCCAGATCCTCCCGGCTTAAGTAAAACGGCTCCGTCTCATGATACCCCACAGCCTTGTCCGCCCACTGGTAAATGCAGGAGACATTCCGGTATTCATGGTTGACTTCACTGATGCATACCCTGTCCAGCTTCATCCGTTTTCCAATCCGGACAAGCAGCAGGTTCATGGCGTCGGAGATGTTCCTGGCTTTTCCGAGAAGCTCCAGCGCAAAGGTGGTCAGTTCTTCATCAGCGCTCAGATTGCTGCTGCCGACACTGTTGATCAGCAGTTCGTCCGGGTACAGGCTGGTCAGCCAGCTGCCCAGCTCATTAGAGGTATCCAGATAACAGGCCGCCCGGCCCTTGCCATTTTTCTTCAAATATTGAAGCGTGCTCTCCGCACAGCGGTAAAGCCCGCTGTAATCCTCTACAACAGAGGTGACGCACATGCCGATGCTGGCGGAAATGCCCGATTCCCCTTCCATATCGGGAAAAAGGCCGCGTATCCTTTCGGCAATTGCCTTTCCCTGCACCACTGCTTCCGCCTTGGTACAGTTTTCCACAAAAACCATGAACTCATCGCCGCCCAGCCGGATGAGGATATCCTCATCCTTCGTTTCCCGCCGCAATACATCCGCCGTTTCCTGAAGCAGCACATCCGCAAAAACGCTGCCGGAAACGTCGTTGATTTTCTGAAAGTTATCCATATCCAGAAGCATCAGGCCGCAGACCTGATCCGCCCTCTTATGCTCCAGCCGTTCCTTTACAAGCGCAATGCCTGCTTCCCTGGTATAAAGCCCGGTCAGGGGATCCTGCGTCCTGGCTTTTCTCAGGGCGATTTCCATCTCCTTTTCCTTGGTAATATCCTCTGTGATGCCCACCACGTAGCCAGGTTTCCCCGTACTGTCATACCGGAGGACGGAAAGCGTAATGCGCCGCCAGTTCTTCCGGTCCTGATCCATAAATTCGCCTGTGGCGGTCCGTTCCCCCCTGTCAATGGCCCGGAACATCTGAAGAAACGCATCATGATATTCCGGCGCCGCATATTCCCTGGCAAAGGTTTCCGCCATATTGATGCAAACCGGCGTTTCCCGCCCATAGAATTCTCTGGTGCGCTCAGGCAGCGTCCCTATACCGCTGACAGGATCATAATAAAACTCATATATGGATGTATGCTCCAGGGAAAGGCGGAGGAACTCATTCCCGGCCTCCAGCTGCTTCTCCAGCAGCCGGTTCTTCTGCTCGATTTCCTTACGTCTGTTAATATCCAGAAATACGCTCTGCACCACCAGCTCATCGTCCAGATCCCGGATAAGCTCAGCGCTTCCGATAACCCAGCATTTTCTTCCGTCCCTGCACTTTACGCGGTATTCATAAAAGAACTTATCCCCGGCTTCCTTCAGTTCGTCAATCCCCTTAATGATCCGCTCCCTGTCTTCCTCACAAACGGTGGACGTAAGATCCCATTCCTGCTTCTCCCAGAATTCCTGTTCCTCATATCCCAGAATCCGTATGGCTTCTTTGTTGGCATTTTTAAACCGCGCCAGCCCGTTATCCATCATGGAATACTGGATAATGCCGCAGAGCACCGACTGAAAAAGATTGTTATACCGCTGCTTTTGCCTTTCTGTTTCCTTCAGCTGCTGTCCCTGCACAAGGTTTGTCTTTCTCAGCCGCACCAGTTCCGTGATATCCTGATGATACCCTCTGATACGGTAAATCTGCCCTTCCCTTTCATAGACCTTGCCGCTGCATCTGACAAAAATTTTTCCCATCTGCGGATGGTTCCAGTAGTACTCCACCTCCGCCAGTTCTCCCGTTTTCAGCATTCTGTCCGTGTAATCCTGGACCGCTTTCTCGTAGCCAGGCTCAATCCGCTCCTGGAAAAAGACAAACTGCTCCTTTGGTGTAAGCTCCATATGCTCCGTTCCCAGCAGGACGTGCATCTGTTCATCCGGATACATCCGAAACTCTCCCGTCTCATTATCCACTTCCACGATCCACATGCCAATCCGGCCGGTCTGCAGTACTTCCTTCAGCCAGTCGGCCTTATAGAGCTGATTTTCCAACCCGTCCCTGTTATCCATTGCCCCTCACCTTTTCCTACCGTATCTGTCCTGCAACAAACTTTCTGATCCTCTCCGCTTTCTGGAGGCCGCTGATATCTTCACGGAATAATATCCCCAGCTGCCCGTAGACACAAAAGGAAGCTACCGTTTCCGGATCCTCCACCGCAGTGAGACGCCCCAACTTCATCTCCTCCGTGATCGCATCCGTCACATGAGGCACCAGCCGCTCCGCCACCTTCAGTGAAAGCTTCTGATAGACGCCTTTTTTGTCCGGGCTGTTGAAAATTTTATAATAATAGCTGTCGTCATCCTCAATATGGATGAAAGACTGCGTACTCATAATCTTTTCCCGCAGCGTTGTCCGACCGTCCCTGATCGCTTCCCCCATCTGCTCAGCCAGCCGTCCGGCATAATTTTCCAGCGCCCCGTCAAAAAGTGCCTCCTTTGATTTAAAATACCTGTAAATCAGCCCCTGCGCCACCCCCAGCTTCAACGCAATGTCACTGATGGACGTCTTTTCATACCCCTTCTCATAAAAAACCCGCATTGCCGCGTCCAGTATCTCCTGCCTTCTTTCCTCCGATGCCTTTGAAACGCGCATTTCCCCTTCCCTCCTTACAAGGTAAAGCCAGGCTCGTCACCCTACTCCGAAAATTTTTCCGTTTATGTCTTCAATTGTCAGTTTTTCCAGCCTTTCATAGCAGCGGCGATCCAGCTGATCGTAAATTCCGTCAAGAAGGCCGGCCATCCCCGAAGCCACAAGGCAGTCCATATCCTGGTTCCCGCTCTTCCAGGAGGAAGATACAAACCTGGCCTCCACCGCCTGCGCAATCATGCTAAGCGTCACCTTATCAGCAGGCCCGTTGAATAAATAGCCTCCATCCAGCCCTTCCCTGGTGGTTACCAGCCCCGCTCTTTTCAGCTTCGCCATAACCTTGCGCACACGGGCCGGATTGGTACATATATTTTCCGCCAGCACCTCGCTGGAAACCATTTCCCCCTTATGGTTTAAAAAGGTAAGCGCATGAACCGCCATGCCAAACTCACTTGTCATATCTGCTCCCTCACATTTTTTAATATCTGGGATAACTGTTTTGTACCTTTACAGTTATTACCTGAAAACAATATCATATCACATTCCGCCGGTTATCTGAATAACTTTTTTTGCACTGCGGATACTAATTGTCACAGTTCATCCGGGACTGTATTGTAACTGCCGGCAACTGAGAAAAAACACCGCGGCCCCTATATGGCGGCCGCCTTGGAAAGAAAGGACATTTGACCATGGATAATAACGAGATACCGGATTCTGCACTGGCAAAAAATGCGCTGGACAGCATTCCGCAGACCAAAAGTGATGCAAAGGATATCGTGGGTCTTGTAAAGGAAAGCGGCCGTATCACCGGCTATCAGCTCTCCGACGGCTCCACGGTTTCCAAGGAAGAAGGCGTTGCCCTGGCAAAGGACGGAGAAATCAGGGGAGTCGGCATCGCCCACCGAAAGGATACCGAATATCTGAAATCCATCCCTGACGAAACAGAAAACAACAACTTAAGCTCCCTTCCCTCCGTTACCCCGGAATAAAATACTTCCTGGCAGGACAACGCTTCACTGATTAAGGCGCGCGGGCTTTATGCCCGCCGCCGGGTTCCCGGCGTTTTACCTATCCGTCCTTGTTCCATACGGCCTGGAAAAGCAATAACAGTTTTTCCCTTTCCTTTTTGCCTCATACATGGCACGATCCGCCGCATTAAACAGATCCACAAACTGACTTCCGTCCTCCGGGCACCTGGAAATCCCTATGCTCACGGATAATGGCGGTATCCCCTGCTCCATGCCCAGCTTCAGATGCTGCATCAAAAGCTCTGCCTTCTTTCCTGCCAGTTCCCGGCTGTTCGTGGAATTAAGAAATACCATCCACTCATCCCCGCCGATGCGGCCGATCACATCATCGGCCCTGAACACCTTCTGCAGGCAGCTTCCCACAAAGCAGAGGGCTTCATCGCCTCCGGCATGCCCATAAGAATCATTCACCAGCTTGAAGTTATCCAAATCAATCATGAACAGCAGTCCGATGCATTCCTCCTGAAGCCGCCTGCGGATTTCAACCTCTGTGGCCAGCTTGTTGCGCAGACCGGTCAGGCCGTCTGTCTCCGACATTTCCAGAAGATACTCCTCATGCCTTTTTTGTTCCTCAATGTCCGTAATCTTACCAACTACGGAAGAAACGGTTCCCTTTTTGTAATCATAGCGGTACTGGATCAGCGTCCAGAAATAATTATCCCTGTCAGGATACATCAGCCTGACGCGGACTTCCTTTTTATCCTTCTTCAGCCGGCCGGAAAACAGCTGGCTGACTTCCTCAATATCACCGCCGTAAATATATCTGTTCCCCATATTTTTCAGGAAATCCTTCTGCACCAGGCCATGAATTCTGAAAAGCCTGTCCGCATTGGGAGTAAACCGGATAATATCACGCCGGATATCATAATCAAACAGCACCGTATCGGAAAACTGCTCCAGCAGCAAATACCGCCGTTCCTCCACACCGATATGCTTTGCCATTTTCAGGAAAAGCGAAAAGAGGAAAACGCAGAAGACGGCTACTGCCACCAGAAGAGCCACAGTTCCGCACATGGTACGGTAAACAATCCTTTCCATATGGATGTTGGCCATATCCGCCTGGAAGCATACCACATAATGCCAGTCGTTAATTCCCAGATCCACTACAGAAAAGTAAATCGGCACGCCTTCTCTTTCTCCCACACGGATGCTGGCGTTTTCCCCATTCTCCAGGTACTTCAGCATATCCCTGCAGATATCGCCGTCAATTCCTTCCTCGGCCATCCTGTCCGCCAGGCTGCCTTCCCATTCCCCGTCGCCTTTTTTCACCGGGATGATATTGCCCTGCCCATCGGTAATCAGACAGCGGAACACCTTTCCCTGTACCGCAGGGTAAAAAGATGTGGCCACAAGCATATCCGCATTGATAATGCCCCTAAGCGTCCCTGCAAACTTTCCGTTTTGATAAACCGGGACGCCGATAGTAATACAGTACAGGCCGCCAAGCCTGTCAGAATATGTAATATCGGAAATGACAGTCTCGCCTTCCTTCAGACGTTCCACTATCCGGGCGTCCTCCTCCCGCGCTTTCCCGGTCCTGATACTCTCTTCCAGCTTTTTCTCACTCGTATAGATATACCACTCATCCTCCCTGGCCTCGCTTAAAGCGGTCAGATATCCTTCCACAGCATACGTATCTTCCTGCTGTCCTACAAGAACCGCCAATGCATCCAGCATATTTTTCATCCTGTCCATTTCAGCCAGTATTTCTTCACGCTGGCCCGAGGTATAGGTATTCAGGTTCTCCGTCATGATCTGCGTAAATTCCGAACGCGCCGAATTATAAAAATAAGAAACGGCCAGAGCTACGGAAATACTCAGGAAAATCACCGCTGCCAGGCCTGCCGCCAGATACCATCTTCTGTCAAATTTATATTCCCCGTTCTTTGCGTTTTTCTTTTCCACAGTCTTTTTTTTCACAGGTTCGGCCTGCTGCACATTCCTTTCGGAAGGCACCTTATAAAACCCACCGGAGCTTTCATACCGGGCATAAAAATCCTCCGGCGGTATGGGCCTGGAAAAATAATACCCCTGTCCCGTCGGGCAGCCCAGCCGCTTCAGATAAAGGCACTGCTCTTCCGTTTCCACACCCTCGCACAGTACCTGCACATGAAGACGCTGCGCAATATTTATCATATTCGGTACAATCGCTTCATTCCTGTATACCAGTTCCTTTTTTGTGGAAAGGAACTTCTTGTCCAGCTTCAGGACATCAAAATTCAGCTCCTGCCATATATTGATTCCCGAATAGCCGGAGCCGAAATCATCTATGGACACCCGATAGCCGTATGCCCTCAGCCGGTCAATCAGCTGCTTGGCTCCGGAAAATTCATCCAGCAGAATGGTTTCCGTCAGTTCAAACTCCAGAAGATCGGACGGGATTTCATAAGCCTGCGCGACAGAATGGATGATATCGGCGGTTTCCGGATTATGGATATGCAGGCGCGACAGGTTTACCGAAGTCTGTACCACCGGCAGCCCTTTTTCCCTTCTATCTGCCAGGAAGGCACACACCTTCCTGTAAATCAGCATATCCAGCTCCACAATGCTCCCATTGGCTTCCATAACAGAAAGAAAAGCATCCGGATAAATAATGCTTCCATCACGGCCGACCCTTCTCGCCAGCGCCTCCGCCCCTATCGTCCTGCCTGTTTCCAGATCCACCTTGGGCTGGAGATAAAAAAGGAACCTTTCCTCCCGGAGGGAGTCATTGACAGCCCGCTCCAGCTCATACTGATCAGTCATCTGCTTCTGCATGGCGTCACTGTAGGGGAATGCCCTTAAGGAGCCGCGCCTCTTCGCCTCCTTGCGCGCCAGATTGGCGCCGTCCACCGCATATTTTATGTTTCCGCCGGTTACTTTGCAGATACCGCAGGAAAGCTTTAATGTACATAAAGGGTAATTCGTTCCCTGTTCCTCAAGGAACAGACGGGAACGCTGCTGATAAGATATGATGATTTTTTCCACATCCACGTCTTTTTCTGTCTGTATCAGGCAGAGGAACTGATCAGAAAAAATATTTACACAGGTCCTGACCTGGGGATCCCTTTTCAAAGCCTCCTCCATTGCCCGAAGAAGGCTGTCCCCGGCTTCCATTCCATAGAAATGATTCACCATCTGAAAATCCGTAAAATCCAGATACAAAAGATAATACGCAAAATCATCTGATAAATTCTGGAGAATTTGATTTGATTCCTGCAGAAAACTTTCATATGGATACATGTACTTTCCCTCCGTTTTATTGTTCTGAATAGCAGGCAGAACTTTTTTCTAAACCGGATTCATTCTACCAGTTACACAATCCATTACAATTATAGCACTCTGCGACTATTTTTTAAATCATTTTACGGTCAATTCTGGTCTTAAACCGGTATTTTAACCAATTCACTGCTAAATTACCCGTCATCTGCTGTTTAATATGGCTTTCCGTGCCATGCTTCCAGGGCAAAAGAGGGGCATATCAACCAATCACAGCATAACGTACGCCCGCAGGGCGCGCAAAAACAAAAGCAGGCTCATTTCAGAACCTGCTTCCACTCCCCTTCATCTTCATATAAATAATGCTCATTTACCTCGTCCTTCAGGAACAGCTGGAACATCAGCTCCATTCCGGAGGCAAGCGGCTGGGCCATCAGCTCCGACCGTTTTACCCAGTATACCTCCCCTTCCTCCGAGGAACGAAGCTCGCCCTCAAAATGGCCGGTTTTATAACAGAGGACCACATAGCGGACATCTTCCTCTTCCTGCCACTGCTTTACTCCGCAAAGGACGGGGTTTTTGATCTTAAGGCCGGTTTCCTCATAAACTTCCCGGATTACGGAATCCGTGAAGGATTCCTTTTTCTCCACATGGCCGCCGGGGAAGGTTATGCCGCCCCATTCTTTATCCTTTCTGTTCTGTACCAGAACGTTTCCGTTGTCATCGTACACCATGCACATATTGGTAAAAATCGCTTTTTCACTTCTATCCATTTTATCATCCTGCTTTTTTACTTAATCAGCCGTAACAGTTCAACCGGGGACCGGGCTGTTACAATCAGTATTCAGCCGTTTCCGCATTAAGGCCCGTATCCATGCTGCCCGAACGGAATCCCTTCAAGTCAAGTGTAACATACAGAAAGCCCAGCGCTTCCAGTCTGGAAACCAGATCTTTTCTGTGTGCCAGTACCGCCGGCATATCCTTTTCGTCCACTTCGATTCTGGCAACCTCCCCATGCACACGGATGCGCACGTTATAAAGTCCCAGGCTGCGCAGATAAGCTTCCCCCTGATCCACCTGTTTCATTTTATCCATATTCAGCCTGGTTCCATAGGGGAAACGGGTGGCCAGGCAGGGGGCCGAGGGCCGGTTGGAAACGGAAATCCCATATTCCCCGGCAAACTTACGCACTTCCTCCTTGGTGATGCCAAGAAGGGCCAGCGGGCTGGTAATGCCCAGCTCCCGGATCGCCCGGATGCCGGGACGGTACACCGTCAGGTCGTCTGCATTGGTTCCCTCTACAATCACCGGGACGCCCAGCTCCTGCGCCTTCTTCTTCATTTTCTGAAAAAGAAGTTTTTTGCAGCGGTAGCAGCGGTCAACCGGATTGTCTTCAATTCCGGCCTCCGCCAGCTCGTCTACGGACAGAATCACATGGACGGCCCCCATTTCCTTTGCCACACGTCCTGCCACCTCAATATCCTCCGTTGGGTGAAGGGCGGTCTGTATGGTAACCGCATATACTTTTTTCCCGGTCCGGCCTGCGCTGTCACAGGCGGCCTTCAGCAGGAGGCTGCTGTCCACGCCTCCTGAAAACGCCACCATGATATCCTCTCCGGCAAGCTTATCCATCATTTCCGCCAGTTTCTGTCTCTTTTCCTCTGTCCCTTCCATGAATACTCCTTTTAAAAGACTTCCTTTTTACCATGCGGCAAATACGCCGGCATGTCTGCGCATCCCCTGTACGGAGCGTGTCCGGACATTTATTCCGCAGGCTGCACGTCCTGTTTTTTCGGACAGGCCGCCTTTATCATTTCATAAACCTCCATAAAGGGGCGTTTATGTTTCCTGCTCAGCCTGGCGGCATCCGCATATTCCGGATAGTATCTGTTTTCCCCCTCCAGCCTGCATACCTTTACGGATGCCTGGCCCAGAGGCGTGCCGACCTGTATTACCTCTCTTGGCAGCACAGTCCTTTCCATACATAGCCTGCGGATGCCGATGGTAGTGGTTTCCGCAAAAATAACCCGTTCCAACCTGTCCGCATCCTCTTCGGAGCAGATAACATTCAGCTGGTAGGCAGGGCGGTTCTTCTTCATGAACACGGGAATGTAATGCACATCCCTCGCTCCTTCTTCAAACAGCCTGTCCATGACATATCCCAGCATCTCGCCGGTGCAGTCATCGATATTTGTTTCCAGCTTGCAGATGGTGTCCTTTCTGCTCTCCTCACCGCGGATCAGCATCGCCCGCAGTATGCTTGGGCGTTCGTAGCTGCGTTTGCCCGCTCCCATTCCTGTTTTCACTATGGTAAAGGCTTCCGGAAGCTTATCATCCGTCTTCACCGCAGCCACAATGGCCGCTCCGGTGGGTGTGACCAGCTCTCCCTGAATTTCCGTCAGCTTCAGCTTCAGCCCGTTGGCCCCGGCAATGTTTGCAACCGCGGGTACCGGTACGGGAATCATGCCGTGCTGGCATCTGACAAAGCCGCTGCCTTCGCAGAGCACGGGCACCACAGCCCTGGTGATATTCAGATTATCCAGGCACACCGCCACCGCCACGATATCGACGATGGAGTCCACCGCGCCCACCTCATGAAAATGGACCTCCTCCATCGGGACGCCATGGGCGGCCGATTCCGCTTCCGCCAGTATCCGGAAAATGCGGCAGGCAGTTTCCTTTGCCCGGTCTGAAATTTCAGCATGATCTATGATATGAAGGATTTCCTTCAGGCCGCGGTGCTCATGGTGGTGATGGTGATGTCCGTGATGTTCTCCGTGGCTGTGCCCTTCATGGACATGCTCCCCGTTGCCGTAAAGATACTCCATATCATGATCATGGTTCTCATGCGCCTCATCCAGCACCACATTAAAATCACATACATCCAGCCCTGATTTCACAACCCTTTTGATTTCAACGGAAAAGCCGCTAAGCGGCAGGCTGGAAAGCGCCCTGCGCAGCACCTCCTCGTCAGCCCCCAAATCCAGCAGGGCCGCCACCGTCATATCACCGCTGATGCCGGAAAGGCATTCCAAATATAAAATTTCGTCCATTTATGCTCCTGTCCGCCTGCACCTGCAGGCTCCGTTTTTCTGTCCTCTGCCGTATATTATACACCATCACCCTGCCGTACCTGAACATCCGGGGGCAGGGCCTGAAGAAAAACGT
>OJUG01003521.1_pt1 | contig 14062 bp, 17 predicted proteins | sample 1599841 | NCBI WGS metagenome assembly OJUG01 (sample SAMN04168659, study PRJEB22393) | human gut metagenome | biome: human gut microbiome; feature: stool | host: Homo sapiens | collected 2014-05-12 | reverse complement strand
ATGCTTGCATCAGTGTCTAAGGATGGGAAAAAAAATGCAACTGTGGATTTAGTATTACTTGACAACAAAAATGTTGTATTTGATGAATATAATGAAGGAGTGAGCCGTGTTTGCATAAGTGGTAATAACTCCAGTGCATATTATGGCGATGTATATGAAAATAATAAGGAAATGAAAGATGGGAAAATACATTATATGGACATTCCTATATGGCAGCCAGATATAACAAGCTATGCAAATAGGAGTTATGATTCATTGTGTAGTGCTGTGAATGGGGACGAAAAGGTTAGTATATCAATGATAGTTTATCCGGATGGCGTATTTGTCGATATGACAGAAGAAATGAAAAATTTAATGAATGAGGCAATAGGCTATATCAATGATTTAAAAGGATATTATACAGAATAAAACGAGGAGAAAACAACATGATAAAAAATAAACTTCCTATAATAATTTCCACTGTAATAATTATTGCATTAATTATTACTTCAGGAATTATAATAGTCAATACAAATAACAAACTTGAAACTGCCAATCAGAAATATTCTGATTCGAAAAAGCAGGTTGAAAGTTACAAAAATACTGTTGCTGAAAAAGAAAGTGAGTTAAAGCAACTTAACAGTAAAAACGAAAGCAGTAGTGATGAAATTAAAAATTATAAAAGTAAACTTGCAGGAAAAAATAAAGAAATCAAGCAGTTAAAAGATAAGGTTAGTAAACTAAATAAGGAACTGGGTAAGAAAAAAGAGCAGGAAAGCAAGGTGGCTACAGTTGGTGAATATGCAAGTGGAAGCATTTCATTAGTTGTAAAATCAGCTGAAGTCAACAAAATCTCATTTGATTATCAAATGACATATGATTCTGATTATGTTGCCGGATTTAGTCAGGAGAATGTAAGTCTGTCGGGAGGAAAAGGTTCATTTACATATGACAACATAGATGAAAAAGGAAATGGAACTATAGAAGTGGTAGACTCAAAGACAATTCGTTTTTACGTAAATTGTACATATAATGAAACTCCACGTGGTTACAGTTCAGCTTGTGATTCAGTAGTTTTGCATTTAAATTAATCAACAAAATTGGTACACCCTCTTTGTGGAATAGTCCGCAGGGAGGGAAATTTGTTTTATAGCTTAAAACCATATTTTTTTTCTTACCACTTCATTCCACCCAAAATGAATGTTATAATAAAAAAGAATTGTCGGATCGGAAATCAAAGTAAAACAGAAATAATAAAAAGAGACACAAAGGAGGAAAAGTATGAACCACAACAAAAGTAACAAGGTACTTATCACAATATTGATTATTATGGCTGTTATAGCAGCAGTTTTGCTTGCTGCCGTAGTTGGTTATATTGTGGGATTTAATAATGGTAAAAAAATAAGATATAACGATGACGTTTCGAAAACTACGACCATTGAGACAAAGAATCAGGAAACAACAACAGAAGAAACTACATTAGCCCAGACCACAAAAGAACAGAAAGTTGATGTGTCTTCAATAAAAGTTGGAAAGCATACCAGCGACAATCAAAGTGAGGATTCTGTATATGCCGATGGTGGAAATATTTTGAATATCATATCAATAAAAGGAAGAAAGGTTTCTTTTGAATATTTGAGTATTTCAGCAGCACCAAGCAATCGCATAGCAAGAGTGAAAGTGTCAAATGCTACATTTGATGAAAAAGGCAGGGCAGAGTTTAGCTTTGATGATGACGGATGGGAAAACCGTGGAACAGGCATGCTTTACATAAACAAAAATAAAACCCTTCAGGTTAACATATCGATTGCAGGTCAAAATAGTCAGGCTATGTGGAATGTAGCAGGAAGCAATCCACTTTCATATATAGAAAATTAGATGATTCAACTTGACTTATACATAGGAAAGTAAGTGAATCCGACTTTGCTTTCATATATAGGTATAGTTAAAAAGACACATTCATAAAAAGCAAATTTAAAATTATATGAATATCCAATAGTAGTATTGGAAATTGGAGAAATTATGGAATTAAAACAATGTCCAAATTGCAAAAAGGACCTTCCCGTTGAGGCAAGATTTTGCCCCTATTGTATGACAAAATTAATACAGGAAAAGGGAACAGTTCATATTGCAAAAAGTGACAGAAAAAGAAAGCGTTTATTTGCAGTAATACTTACAATAATTGTATTGGTAATAGTTGCTGTAGCCGCATTACTTACATTAAAATTTATAATTTTTAAAGACAACGCTGCAAAAATAAACAACATAGCAAATAGTACAAAAATAAACAGCACGCAAACAAATAAAGAAAAAAACAACACCACAAAAGCAGATGAAACTAATACAACAAACAGTTCTGCAACCAAAGATAACCCAGAAGAATATTCAAACTATCTTGGTACCTGGTATAGTATTTATGTTATGAATATAGAAAAACAAGGTGGCGAAAAAATTGAAATCTGCAAAGTACAGGGTGATACCATTACATTTTGTATTGGGAAAATGGCAAAAAATTATAGCAAGGTGGCAACAGTAGATTTTATTCAGGCAAAGCTAATTAATAATCAGGCAAGTTTTAGTTACGATGATGATGGTTATGGAAATGCAGGGCAGGGTGTGATTACCCTTAAGGATAACAAGATTCATGCCACCGTAAAAGTAAACAATCCTGAAAGTGCTACCAATTGGGATATGGTAATGGACACGGATTTTTATCTGAAAAATAAAATAGACGAAAAAAAGCAACGTGACATAAAAGGGATGACCGGAAAAGTTTTTGAAGAGATAAAGGGAAAGTTTGGACAACTGACTAAAAAGGAAGTTGGTGCAAGTTTTACAGAGTATCAATTTGAAAAAAGTGTTTATGTAAGGACGGTCAATGACCCAACAAATAATCAGCCAACAGTAATAAACATTAAAGTTTTTTATGATTGGCTACCTGACAATCTAAACGTAGGATACAGGGGAATTAGTAGCAAAATCAAGAAATCAGAAGTGGAACAAAAATTGTCAGATTATTGGATTGTAGATAAATCAGACTATACACAAACATTTCAAAATCAGGAAACTTTTGACAACGTTAAGATTTATTATGACAACAACGGGTATGTGGAGCAAATTGATTATAGTTAATATAATTAAATATAAAACCAGTTACTGTTAATAAAACAATAATGTAAAGGTTTACTATTATTAATAAAATAAATTTTTCAATATTTAAACAGATTATAATTAATCTAGGTCATAAGATTTTTAACGATATTAGTAAGAAAATTAACCGGCTATTGTGTTATAATATTAATAACAAAAGAGGAACGGACATAACAATTTAGAACCTACACTGCTACAAGTGAATATTAAAAGGCAAGGGCGTCAGTTAATATTTGATGTACAGTTTATAATTGTCATTCTACTATTTATAGTAGGGTGGCAATTTTTTTGCCATAAAACAAAAAGAAAGTACAAAGATTAAAAAAACGAAGCAGTTATGTGGGATAAAACAATCCTGAAAAGTTAGATATAAAGATTTAATTTTTTTGAGCCACCTCAGAACATATCTTCCCCATATGAATCATATATTTTACTAAGAGGATTGAGCATGAAAAAAAGAAGAAATCTTATAATAACCATTATCATTGTGCCTATTGTGGTAACAATTTTATTTAATATATCAAAAGGGAAAAAAACACCGGAATATGTTAGCGGTAAAAATGTAATTATTGAAAACAAAAGGTCAAAGGAAACTATTGATGTAGAGAAATTTATTCCGTATGTATTGATGGCACAGATGGATGAAAGTAGTCCAAAGGAATTGTTAAAGGCACAGGCTACGGTTGTTCGCACATATATTTATCAGAAAATGGGAAACAGTAACAGCATCGGTGCAGTGGAATTAGGACTGCCCTTTTGCACCAAAAATCAGTTGAAGAAACGTTGGTTTGAGGAGTATAGATTAAAAGATGCAGGAACAGCCAAGGGTTTTTTTTACAACTTAACAGGAATGGGCTCAGAAAGTGTGTATGAAAATCAAATGAGCAGGCTGTCGGACATAGTTTCAAAAACAAGAGGAAAAGTGCTTAAATACAAAGGAAAAATTGTACTTCCTTTGTTTCATCAAACAAGCAATGGAAATACAAGGGATGGAAATAAAAATCTGGGGGAAGACTATAGTTACCTAAAAAGTGTAAAATGCGAAAGCGATATTAGTGAAAGCGGCTATCTGGGAATAAAGTATTATTCCATAAATGAGTTTTTAAAGAAACTTGAAAAGTATGGAATTATAGTATATGAAAATAAAAAAGAACAGTTTAATGAAAAAGAACAAGATATAGACCAGTTGCTTAATATAATGGATACCACCAATAAAGATAAAATGGGATATTTAATTACCATAAAAATCGGTGATACAAAAATCAGTGGAGATATGTTTAGAAAAGCCTTTGGTTTGAATTCTTTATGTATTGACATTGATAAATATGAAAAAGGTTTGAGGATTACAACCAAAGGTCAGGGACATGGTTTTGGAATGAGTTTATCATACGCAAAGAAAATGGCTGAAAACGGAAAAGACTGGCATGAAATTCTAAAAACGTTTTACCAATGCAGTATCGTAGATTACTAGATATGAAACTGATATAGCAGATTATCAGGGCAAAAAACAGATACCAGATTAAAATTACCATTATTATATTGTAGAACGGCACTAGAAAGTTGATTGGCAAAAAAGAAAAATTTTTATAAAGTGTATAAATCTGTAATCTTGTGGTCATACTATCAATGAGGTGATAAGTATGGATAAGAAATTTATAGCAGCAGTGATTGTTTGCGTAGTAGCATTAACTGCCGTTGCCGCAGGAACATATTATATTGGGCAAAAGGGGCAGGAAAATGTGGTTAATTTAAAGGAGGCAGACAATGACACTGCAACGACAGCAGAAAATATTGCAGCAGCACAGGATAAAGTAGAAGAAACAACTCCTATGGATAGGGTTGCTGATGATCAGGAATACAAAGGAAGCGAAACAGGGGAAACAGAAGTGGTAGGAGCAAACAACCAGGTGGTTGAGGCAAACACAGAGTCAAATGCCAAAGGTGATGACTATATGTATGGTTTGTCATCAGAGGCAGCAGCTCAGATTAAAGCATTAAAATTTAATAAAAACAGCCAGCTTTTATGGCCGGTTCAGGGTAGCATTATTATGCCTTATGACATGGACAGCACAGTTTACTATTCAACATTGGATCAATACAGAACCAATCCGGGGCTTGTTATCCAAAGTCAGAAGGGCACGGCAATAAAAGCAGCGGCTGATGGGGTAATCACTACATTAAGTGAGGATGATGAACTTGGAATATGCATTAATCAGGCTATTGGAAACGGATATATTGCAACTTACGGACAGATTGTAAATCCGGAAGTGGCAGCAGGGGATTTTGTAGAGGCAGGACAGATTATTGCCTATGTAAATGAACCAACAAGATATTATACAAAAGAAGGTGACAACGTTTACTTTGCAATTGCAAAGGACGGCAAACCTATTGATCCACTTAACTTTATAGACTACGAAGACTAACAAAATAGTGGCATAAATTGGCTATACTTTAACAATTTGCGCCAATGGACATATTAACGAAAGCGCGCTCCCGCTGCCAAACGCTGGTAGCGGTCCTATCAAGCTAGCTACGCTACCTTAATGGACCGACCGCGTTAGAGCACTTTCTATTAATTATGTCCATTGGTGCAAATTTTTTTATAGCCAAAATAGATATTGATAAGTTTTTGTAAGTGATATAAAGATATTTGTAAGGTGTACATTTTTCCACTATTTTGTTGCGTCTGACAGATAAAAAAGTTAAAATAGATAATAGATTTTGAAGTAGATATAGTGGAAAATAGCGTATAGATTTTGTTTGTCCACGATGAAAGAACGGATTAGAATTTTGTATAGAAGCATTAGGCTTTAAAATTTAGTATGGCAAAATAAAGTGAATATGAAATAGTTTTATAGTATAAAATTACAAAGGAGAAGGAAATGGGAAAATACATAATGGCATTAGATCAGGGAACTACAAGTTCCCGTACAATTTTGTTTGACAAAAGCGGGAAGATTATATGTCAGGCAAACAAAGAATTTGAACAGATATTTCAGGAGGCAGGCTGGGTAGAACACAACCCTGAGGAAATATGGCTGACACAACTTCTGACTATGCAGGAGGTTATGACACAGGAAAAAATTGATGGAAAAGACATTGAAGCTATAGGCATTACCAATCAAAGAGAAACAACGGTAGTGTGGGACAAGGATACTGGAAAGCCTATTTATAATGCAATCGTGTGGCAGTGTAGAAGAACGGCAGAGATTGTAGATGACTTGGTATCACGTGGCCTTAGAGAAAAAATCAGAGAGAAAACAGGACTTGTTCCCGATACATATTTTTCAGGTACGAAAATAAAATGGATTCTTGAAAATGTGGAAGGTGCAAAAGAAAAGGCAAAAGCGGGACAACTGTTGTTTGGTACAATTGATTCCTGGCTTATGTGGAAATTAAGTGGCGGTGTAATACATGCAACTGATTATACCAATGCTAGCCGAACCATGATTTACAATATTAACGAACTTAAATGGGATCAGGAGTTACTTGATATTTTGGATATTCCAAAGTCAATGCTACCAACAGTTTTGCCATCCAGTGGAATTTTCGGTTATACAGAGACAGATTTGCTAGGGGCGAAGATTCCAATTAGTGGTGTGGCAGGAGACCAGCAGGCGGCATTGTTTGGACAGTGTTGTTTTAACAAAGGTGATGTAAAAAATACATATGGCACAGGATGCTTCTTACTGATGAATACAGGAAATAGCCCGGTTATGTCAAAAAATGGTCTAATCACTACAATTGCAGCATCAACAGACAAGGTAGAATATGCATTAGAAGGCAGTGTGTTTGTGGCAGGAGCAGCCATTCAATGGCTTCGTGACCAGATGAAACTGGTGGACAGCGCACCGGAAAGTGAAGAGATTGCTTCAAAAGTAAAAGATACAAATGGTGTGTATATAGTTCCGGCATTTACAGGAATGGGCGCACCTTACTGGAAGCAAAATGCCAGAGGCATGGTAGTAGGTCTTACGAGAGGTACCAGCAGGGAGCATTTTGTTAGGGCTACTCTTGAATCTTTGGCATACCAGACATACGATGTGCTAAAAGCAATGGAGCAGGATTTGGGAGAAGAAATCAGTTCCATAAAGGTAGACGGTGGAGCCAGTGCCAACAATCTGCTTATGCAGTTTCAGGCTGACATTACAGGAAAGGTTGTAAAACGTCCGGCAGTTATTGAAACAACAGGTCTTGGAGCAGCATATCTGGCAGGACTTGCCACAGGATATTGGAAAGACAAAGAAGATATTGTAAACAATATGCACATAGATAAAGAATTTAATGTAACCATGTCAGATGAAATGATACAGGAAAAACTGGCAGGTTGGAAAAAGGCTGTTAAGTGCGCAATTCTTTATAGTGAAGATTGATAATTTCTTCATAAAAAATTATTTTTCTTATAAAAAAGATAACTGATTTTGTATAAAAAAATCACATAAACTTAAAAGATAAAAATAAAAACTTTTTTGTATACTGGTGAATGTGCAATCTGGTCTTATAAAAACTATATAAATTGGCTATATCAATAATACCATATACTGATATAATGATTTACAGTTAAACAATTCATACTATAAATATATGAATTAAGTGGTTTGTTTGTTGCACGCCGGCAATTTGAATGCAACAAAATCAAACCGAATAACTGAAAGTGATTATAAGATGGAGGATTATTATGAATAATAAAGCAGTAAACAGAATAGTATTAAGCGCATTGTTTGCAGCATTGGCTTACGTTGCAACATCAATTATACGTATCCCTACATTTACAGGATATGTAAACATCGGAGACACAATCGTATTACTTAGTGCATGGCTTATCGGCGGTGTGTATGGAGCATTGGCAGCAGGTATTGGTTCAGCATTGGCTGATCTTTTGGCATCATATACAACATATGTGCCTGGTACATTTATTATTAAGTTTTTGATGGCATTGGTTGCTTTTGTTATTTTCAAGGCAATTAAGAAAACAAAAATCAATTCATTTGTAGGTTATCTTCTTAGTGGAATAGTTGCAGAACTTATTATGGTATTTGGATATTTTGTATACGAGGCAGTTGCACTTGGTCAGGGACTTGGTGCTGCGCCATCAATTATTTCAAACTTTGGACAGGCTGGTACATGTTTAGTTTTAGGTTTGGTAGTTGTTGAAATTTTGGAAACTTCAAAAGCAACAGCATTAATCAGAAGATATATATAGAATTTGAATATTTGTCGTATTTGTATTAAGATATAAGTCAGAAATAAATATAATTGGAGGCATTTATGTATTCAGAATTAACAAAACAGGCAGAGGACATTACAAGAGAAGTAATAGAAAAGGCAGGACTTGTTAAAGGACAGATTTTTGTGGTTGGTTGTTCTTCCAGTGAAGTGTGTGGCGACAAAATTGGCACAAACTCAAATTTGGAAGTTGCACAGGCAGTATTCAAAGGCATTTATGACGTGTTGCAGGAAAAAGGAATTTATCTGGCAGCACAGTGCTGTGAACACCTAAACCGTGCAATTATTGTGGAAAGAGAAGCTGTACCATTTTCTGATATAGTGAATGTTGTACCACAGCCAAAGGCAGGTGGTTCTTTTGGAACTACAGCATACAAAACATTTAAACAGCCGGTGGCAGTGGAAGAAATCAAGGCTGACGCAGGCATTGATATTGGTGGAACGTTGATTGGTATGCATCTGAAAAAAGTTGCGGTACCGTTAAAATTGGACCATCACACAATTGGTCAGGCAAATGTACTTGGAGCCAGAGTCAGACCTAAGTTTATCGGTGGCGAAAGAGCCGTATATGATGAGAATTTAATGTAATATATCGCTCAAACAGTCTTTTAGATAAAAGAAGAAAAATCTTAATTTTAATATTATAGTATCAAGAAGATATACCATTGTATAGCCACAAAGGTATATCTTTTTTTGTGAAAATATTGTATAATTATCACATAATATTTTAATGAAGAAGGAGAAAATTTATGGAACAGAAAAAATTAAAAATTACACCATCTATTATCGTATTTTTATTAATGGGAATTTTACCTGTATTTCAGATAATGGTTTCAGGAGTGTTATTTGGGTTTGAATATTATGATATGCCATCAATATGGATGTTTATACGTATGATTGCATTTATAGCAATAGCAATTATTTTATTTTTAAACTTGAACAAAATATATTTAGCTATACCTGTTGGAGTGATAGCTATTGTTCATTTTGCGACCCTAGTTAGTGATGGCGCATTATCATTGGATTATGTATCATTTGCAGGATTAATTTATTTTTTTGTGAAAATATTATATTTATTATCATATGTGATAATGATTGCTTTTATAGTATTATACAGCAACAATAGTATTAAAAATCCAAAAATATGGAAGGCTATATGGTGGGCTCCAGGAGTAATAACTCTGTTTTTGGGAACTCTAGTGATATCATATGTATATATGAACTCTTATGATATAACAGGAATCGCATTTATTATACTGGCATATGATATTGTATTTGATAATAAGTCAGATATAGTAATTCCAACACATGAAAATACAGAAAATGTTGCAAATCAACAACCTGCAAACCAGCAGCCAAGTAATGTAAATGAACAGCCTGCAAATCAGCAACCAAGTAATGCAAACCAGCAGCCTGTTGCACCGGAAACTGATTTTAAAACAGAATTAAAAAAATATCAGGATATGCTTGTAGCAGGGCAGATTACTTCGGAACAATATGAAGAAAAGAGAAAAGAGTTATTGTCAAATAAATAAAAAAGGAGATCAAATGATACTGGTATTAATTATTATATTTGCCATAGTTGTAGCAAATGTATTTTTAGCAGGGAAAATGGCTGAAGTTGCAATAATGAAAGGGTATGGAGACGAAATTCATGCGTGGGCATGGTGCTTTTGGCTAGGAATAATAGGATATATTTATGTATTAAGTTTGCCTGATAAAGTTGCAGAAGAACAAAATCAAAAAATAATTGAATTGTTGGAAATGCTTGTTGAAAAAAAAGAAGACAGATAATGATTTAAAAACATTAGTTTTAATCATATATGGCAGAAGCATAAATGAATATATAGTAAAAAACTGCGAAAAAGATTAATAACATCTTTTTTGCAGTTTTTTTGTGTGTTACAGATTGAAATTAAAAAAATTGAAAAAAGTACTGAATTTGACTTGACAAGTAAAAAGTTGAAAAATTTTTGCCAAAGCAATTGCAAAATGTTAGAATTAATATAATTTCATTTTAAGAAAAAATGTTAGTTAAAATCTTAAAAATGACCAATGCGTCAGATGAGGAGTTGCTTGAAATTGCAAAAAAACAAAATTAAATTTGTGTAACTATAAGAGATAATGGAGGTGTTGAAATATGTGTAAAGAAGAAATGATGGATGATTTAGAAGAATTTTATGAGGCGGCAGGTTTTGCAGATTTTCACGACGAAGTATTGAAAGATATGAATGAAGAGGAAATTGAGAAAATTCATAATGATGCGTACAAAACTATCAGTACAGAAAAGGATAATTAAAAATACAGACATTGAAGGAGAATAGTGAATGCGATCAAAAAATGTAGAAGGAATTGAAATGAATGATGCACTTAAAAAATTATATTTTAATGCATTAAATGTACCTAAAGATATGGCTCCCTGGGGAGGAATAATGTATGGTTTTAGAGTACGAAAAAGAGTGAAGCAGATAATATAAAGAGAAGGGATTCCAAGATATGCATGGTACTCAGATAACTGCTATTTAAATCTTTGCTATACAAAAAATAAAAAACTTGAACAGTTTGGTGTTTGGAAGTGGATAGAATCAGGAGAAATAGAAGATGATTCTCATTGGATTTAAAAGTTAAATGTCTTTTATTTTGGAGACTAAAAGAAAAATATTTTATTTAAAGAAGGAACTAATATGACAATAAAAGAATTAGCTATAGAATTACAGAAAGAATATAAAAATAGAGAAGACATAATTGATATTTGTACTGCCATTAGTTGTTACAAAGTGGGGAGCGAAACAGATGAAAGACTAGAATCATTGGCGACAAGTTTGGAAGAGCCGTTTAATTTTAGAGAATGTGCGTTTGAACTGGCGAACGAATTGGAAAGTCCGGAGAAGGAATGGTATAAAATATATTCTCTTATAGGTGAATTTTTTAGCGTGACCAAGAAATACAAAGAAGAATTTCACAAGCTTGCAAAAGTATATTTAAATGATGATAGGGTAGAAAATTTTAACAAGAACCGTATAAAAGGCTTGCTAATTGATGAATATTGTAGAAATTATGAATATGAAAACGCTGAGAATTTGGCGTCAGAACTGATAACGGAAGAAGAGATTTCCATACAGACTGCATTCATATTAGGTGATTTTTACATGAAAACACGACGATACGATTTGACTAGAAAAATTGTCACGGAAGCATTGAATACGGAAAAAGGAAAAAAGTATGAAGAAAAATTTCTCAAATTATTAGATGAAGCAGATGCACGTGAAAAAGGAAAAAAAGCCGGAGGAAAAACACCATATATGCCTAATAAAAGAGAGGCAAAAGAATTGTATGTGAAATTTATTAATGAACTGGGATTGGAACAAAGTATAATATTGTCTCTGAACTCAAAGGAATGCATTCCCAGAGCAGACTATCCACCTTTACATCTATACCAGGGACAGCCATTAAAGTCATTCGTTGCATTTGATTTAGAAACTACCGGATTTAGTGATAGGATAGATAGTATTACTGAAATTGGTGCTATAAAAGTAGTAGATGGTCAGATTGTGGAAACATCAGAATTTATTTTTCAGGAATTGGTTAAACCTATGTTTAATAGAAAAATACCACATAATGTAGAGCAACTTACAGGTATTACTAATGAAATGGTGTCTAATGCAAGAAACATACAGGAGATTTTTCCGGATTTTGCGCGATTTATTGGAGATAATGTGTTGATTGGCTATAATAATGCAAGCTTTGATAATAGAATGCTGATTCGTGCAGGAAGATATAGCCGTACAATAATATCAAATGAGTTTTTGGATATTAAGCCATTGGCAAAACAGAAATTAGCATTGGAAAATTATAAGCTGGGTACTGTGAGTGAAAGTATTGGAATAAAAAATCCACAGGCACATAGAGCTTTGGCAGATGCCATTACTACTGCAAAAGTGTATTTAAAGTTGTGTGAAGAATAAAAAAAGTTGAAAACTATCGAATAATTAGGAAAGTGGTTGATTAAGTACAATCAAAACCATATTAAATTGAAAAGGAGCATTGATATGAAAGAATTGTATTTAATTATGGAAGATTTACTGGCGACAGAGGATAATATAAAATCTTTGCTGTGCGTATTAGATTTATTGGAAAAAGGATACGAAGAACAGACAGAAAGCTCTTGTATTGTTAATGTTGTTGACTGTTATGTGGGCATGCTACAAACGCAGACACGAAATTCAATAAGTAAATTGGATAATTATATAGTAAAAAACAAAAATAATGCAATAATATAAAAATAAGCAGTAGTATTTAACATTTTAATACTACTGCTTATTTTTTAGGATATTCTGTTTTGATATTGCTTGCACCTGTAATGTAATCAAGAGAAACGTTATAGAATTTTGCAAGAATTAACAGATTGTCAATAGGTATTCTGGTCTTGCCACTTTCATAGTCTGAATATGTCCTTTGACCTATATGAAGTAAGTCTGCAATCTTTTGTTGTGTAAGAGAATTATCCTCTCTTATTTCCCTGATTCGTTCGTTATATTTCATGTGTAACACCTCTTGATGACATTATAATGAAAAGGTTGAAAAATATTGACAAATAGAGTTATAAACTCTAAAATGGTTGATAAATAAATAGCAAAAGAAAGGAAAAATTATGAAGCAAGGAAACAAATTATTAGCAATTATACTTACATTAATTTTATCAATATCAATGATACCAACAATAAGTGTAAATGCTTCAAAAAGAGTAGTAATAACATATTATAAAAAAAATGTAACTGTTTATGTTGGAGAAAAGAAATGCTTACCTATTGGTTGGACGGTTGTTAATGGCACAAAAGTAAAATGGAGATCATTAAATAAAAAGATAGCAACAGTTGATAAAAGTGGATTTGTAAAGGGAAAAAGGCCGGGGAAGGCTACAATTATACTTAAACTAGGAAAGAAAAAAATAAAATTTAAAATAAAAGTAAAATCTGTTTACTCAATTGGAAACAAGAATATTACAATTAATGGAAATCGAACAATATATATGAATTACTATAAAAATAATGAAGCAGATATAGATTGCTATTCGAGCAACAACAACATTGTTCAGGTTTCAGGTGTGGAGGTATATAAAAATAGAGTTTCAATATATTTATATACAATAAGAAGTGGAACTGTCTATTTATACATTACAAATGGTTTTAATAATGAAAAAATGAAAATAAAAATAACAAATGTAGATGATTTGGACTAGTATATTTTCGGAAAAAGGAGAAAGAATAGAATGAAGAAATTTAAGGGACCATTGCTGTTTGTAATAGTAATGGTGTTAATAGGTGCCGGAATAATGTTTGAAGTTGATATGGAACATAGAACCGGACTTTATGATGGAGATTATTCAAGTTACAGATGCACAGAATATAAATGTGGCAAACAGGCAGATGGAGGGGTTAGATATTATGATGGACAAATAGAAGAATATTATTGTAAGCAACATTTTGAAGAACATAAAGTAGCAGAAAGAAAATATGAAAATAAACAAAAATCAGGTGGTAAATATCATTATCAAGATAAAGATGGTAATTGGAATGAAATAGATATGAATGATTATCATCAAGATAGTAATGGAAATTGGTATTATCAAAAATAAAATAATTTTTGTAATGCCGAGGTGCTGAAGGGCAATGTCGGCGGCGATTTGCTTGAGGTTTCTCTGACGCTT
>OJUG01003495.1_pt1 | contig 14153 bp, 14 predicted proteins | sample 1599841 | NCBI WGS metagenome assembly OJUG01 (sample SAMN04168659, study PRJEB22393) | human gut metagenome | biome: human gut microbiome; feature: stool | host: Homo sapiens | collected 2014-05-12 | reverse complement strand
ACACTCTTTCCCTACACGACGCTCTTCCCGATCTTATAAAAGCGGAGGGCAGTTATGATTAAAATTATTACAGATAGTACAAGTGATTTAACAAAAGAAATTTTAGAAAGATACCAGATTGATGTATTGCCTTTATATGTACATTTAGGTGATGACGAATATAAAGATGGAGTAGATATCTTCCCAAATGATATATACGAATGGTCAGATGCAAATAACAGCACTCCAAAAACTTCTGCACCATCTATAGAGGATGCAGTTAATGCGATAAAACCATATAAAGAACAGGGTGATGACATTATTATGTTTGCAATTTCAGAAGATATGTCAACTACTGCAAATGTAATGAGACTGGCAGCTGCAGAACTTGATTATGAGGAGCATGTGTATGTAATTGATTCAGCAAGTTTGTCTACAGGTATTGGACATTTGGTAGTAGAAGCTGCAATTATGGCAAGAAAAAAGGTAAGCCCTGAAGACATTGTAGAAAGAATAGAAATTTTAAAACCATATGTAAGAGCAAGTTTTGTTGTGAATACACTGACTTACTTACATAGAGGTGGAAGATGTTCAGCTACATCAGCTTTGTTTGGCGGTGTTCTAAAGTTAAAACCACGTATTGTAGTAAAAAATGGGAAAATGGATTCTGACAAAAAGTACCGTGGAAATATTGATAAGGTTATTTTACAGTATGTAAAAGACATGGAACCACAGTTAAAAAAAGCAAAAAAGGACAGGGTATTTATTACACATTCAGGTGTTGATGAAGAAATTGTTGAGAAGGTAAAAGAATATCTAAAAGGCTTAAAACATTTTAGATCAATTATAGAAACAAGAGCAGGAAGTGTTATTTCAAGCCATTGTGGACCAGGTACACTGGGAGTGTTATTTATAGCAGGAGGCGAAGCTTTTGGCCCATATGATAAGGAGTTTGACCTAAATGACAATGGCATTATGGAAGATGATGAGCGTATTGCAGAACAGGCATATATAAGACATATGGTTGAACAGGAAAACATAGACAACGAAGAAGAGAATCAGGAGGATTAACATGGCTACAAATAATAAAAAGAAATACAACAGAACTGTAATTGCCGTTGCGTCTCTTTTAATCTTAATGTGCCTTATATTTATTGTTTTACTTTTAAAAGCTTCTTCCCAACGTAGTTTTCTAGTAGTGTTTGTAGTGGCATTTATTGTTGCAATTTTTATAATTTTCTTTACGGCAAAAGATATGTTGAAACATTAGATACTAAAATAAATCAAAAGACTTATAAACAGATTAATATTGTCGGTTTAGCCAAATGTATTTTGTAAAATCTTGTATATTATGCCTATAACATTATTTATACAAAAGTAGTAAAATATATGTAGAGATTAGTTGTGTTACATATAAAAAGAATAGAGGTGTTAGAATTGTTTAATATTGGTGACTATATTGTACATGGAAGGAATGGCGTATGCAAAGTTGTTGACATAACACACATTGATATGTCCGGAGCAGACAAAGACAAATTGTATTATGCTTTAGTCCCAATGAAATCGGAAGATAGCAAAATATTTTATCCGGTAGACAGTGATAAAGTAGTGATGAGACCGATTGTAACAAAAAAAGAAGCAGAAGATATTGTTTCTCAGATAAAAGATATTGAACCTTTGTGGATTGAAAATGACAGGCAACGTGAAGCAAGATACAAAGAGGCAATAAGTTCATGTGACTGCCACGAACTTATCTGTATAATAAAGACTTTGCATGCAAGAAACAAAGAGCGCATAGCACAAGGAAAGAGAATTACTTATGTGGATGACAGGTATTTAAAAGAGGCAAAACAAAATTTGAATGATGAATTTGCTATTGCTCTTGATATGGAACCGGGACAGGTAGAAAAGTATATAAGAGAATATATTGAAGATTAAATAAAAAGTGGAGATGCGAAAGCACCTTCACTTTTTACTTGCCAAAAATATAACTTATAGGATATTATATATATTGTCTTAAGAGAAAGAATATGTTTGAAGTCAGGTAGTAAATGCCGGACATAAGTTAAGATTTTGTGCAATAAAATTATAGAAGGTATCGTTTTACAGATACAAACAAATGATAAGTATAAAAATATTTAAAACAAGGAGGACACAATATGTTTTGCAAAAAATGCGGAAAGTATGTTCAGCCAAATGAAAAGGTGTGCCCATACTGTGGAGAAGAGATTATAAATAACACGGAAGATGTTAGCAATCAGAAAGAGGATTTTGGAGAAACAAAGATTTTTGGCAATCTTGACATTGATGATTCTAATGGACCTGAAGAGTTGGCAGAAATTCCTGATGAAATAGAATATGTTGAAGATGAAGAGTTTGATTTTCCGGAAGATATGGAAGATGAAGAGTTCCAGTTTGAAGATGAAGATGAAATAGATGAAGACGAAGAATATTACAATGATGATGAAGAGGAAGAAGGACAGATTGATGCTTCAAAAATAACAAATCAGAATAAAAAGATGAACATTATAGCAATTGCTGTATCAGCAGGAATTATCATTATAATTGTAATAGCAGCGGTAGTGTTGTCAAAGTCATTTTCAAAACCTACAGAGGAAACTACAACAGAGGAGCAGACAACCAAAAAGGTTACAGAAAGTGTTACAGAAGATGAAACAGAACCTGTTTACGTAACAGATGAACCACAGACACAGTTACCACAGACGCAGGCACCGGAAACACAGGCACCAACAACGAAAGCACCTGCAACAACAAAAGCATCTGCAACAACAAAAGCACCGGAAACAAAAGCACCGGAAACTCAAGCACCGGAAACACAGGCACCGGAAACACAGGCACCTGCAGATGATGGCGGTGATGATGGAGAAAATGGGGGAGAATAAAAAAGATGGAAATCAAGAAAAATGTAAGTGATTACTTTATACATTTGATAAAATCTACAATCAATAATGAAATACCATCTGAAAAACCTGAAGATATACAGTGGCGGGATATTTTAAATCTCGCCGCATATCATAAGGTGGATGAGATGGTATTTTGTGCTGTAAATAAATTGAATAATAAACCGCCGGAAGACATTTTAAAGAAGATGGATGAACAGCATGAAAAAAATCAGTTGGTTAATATGTTACAGCTTGGCGAGGCAGAATCTATAATTGGAGAAATGGCTAAAAACGGTTTGGACATACTTCCTTTAAAGGGATATGTATTAAAAACATTATATCCTGATCCTGATTACAGACAGATGGGGGATTTGGATTATTTAATAGAGCCTGACAAAATGGATAAGGCAGGAGATATATTAAAAGAACTTGGTTACATACCTGCAGATGTGGGATCGGAAGACAGTCATGATGTGTATGCAAAACTTCCATACATAGAGGTGGAAATGCATAGACGATTACTTCCACCTACAGAAGAAAATCATTGGCACACAGACAACATTTGGGAAAGATTAAAAAGAAATGAAAAAAATCCGCACCTTATGGAAATGACATGGGAAGATTTTTATCTTTTTCATTTATTGCATTTTGAGAAACATTATTCAATGGATGGATGTGGAATTCGCTCAATTATAGATCAATATTACATAATGAAAAAAGTTGGAAATCGGTTAAATAGAGAGTACATTGATGAAAAGTTAAAGAAGATGAATTATGTTGAATTTGAACAAATGGCAATGGGACTTGCCATGGCATGGTTTGACAACGGTAAAATGAAAGAAAAATGGGAAGGTCCGGGAGAGTTTATTATAAACAGTGGTGCTTTTGGTACATTTGAGCAGTATCAGAAATTTGCCATGGAAAGATATAAAAGGGAACAGGGCATTAACACTAAAACAGGATTTTTCTTCAGAAGAATGTTTATGGAAAGAGAGCGTATGGAATTTAGTTATCCTATTTTGAAAAAACATGGCTGGCTGCTTCCGTTTTTATGGGTTCACCGTCTTGTGAAAGCAGTATTTTGCACAAGGGGAAGAGTAAAAAGAGAACTTAAATCATTTAAGAACAACAAAGACAAATAAATAGTTTAATCAGATTATGTATACCCTTTTTGTCGGACAGTAAATGTTTGACAATTAGGGTATATTGTTTTTATGGACAAATTATATATATATTATAAAATTTCAATAAATTAAAAAATGTATATATTGGAAATTTAAAAAAAAATGTTGGAATTTGTTGGGATATTGTGTATACTAAAAAAGTTACGAATTGACGGAACATTATTACAGATTAAGTAAAATAATAAGAATAGGAGAAAATCAATGGATAACAAAAAAGAGTTTAAACCTTTTATTCCGGCAGATAAAGTTATGCCAGAGTTTACAGTAGTATCAGCCATTATCGGTGTGATACTTGCTATTGTATTCGGTGCGGCAAATGCTTATCTTGGAGTAAGAGTAGGTATGACTGTATCAGCATCTATTCCAGCAGCTGTTATTTCAATGGGTGTTATCCGTGTTATATTAAAGAAAGATTCAATTCTTGAAAATAACATGGTTCAGACTATTGGTTCAGCCGGTGAGTCATTAGCAGCCGGTGCAGTATTCACATTGCCTGCTATTTTTATGTGGGCAAAAGAAGGCGCAACAAGTTCACTTTCATTTATCTCAATTGCATTAATCGCTCTTTGCGGTGGTATATTGGGAGTATTATTTATGGTTCCACTTAGAACAGCATTAATCGTAGAGGAACATGGAGTATTACCTTATCCTGAAGGAACAGCCTGTGCAGAAGTTCTTCTTGCCGGTGAAGAGGGAGGAAGCAAATCAAAGATCGTATTTTCAGGTCTTGGTATTGCTGCAATTTACAAGTTTGTAACAGATGGACTGAAGTTATTCCCAAGTGAGGTAGACTTCTCAGTTAAGGGAGATTACACATATGCAGTAGGTATGGACGTTCTTCCGGCGTTAGCAGGTGTTGGTTACATTTGTGGACCAAAAGTATCAAGTTACCTTTTTGCAGGTGGTATTTTATCATATTTAGTATTAATGCCTGCAATTGCATTCTTTGGAGGAGACAGTTTGTCTACAGTTGCAGATGATGCAGGAAATTTACTTGCATTTAATCAACTTGATCCAGGTACAATCTGGAGCAAATATATAAGATATATTGGTGCCGGTGCTGTTGCAGCAGGTGGTATCATTAGTCTTATAAAAACATTACCAACTATGGTAAAAACATTTAGCAAGGCAATTAAAGGATTTGGAAAGAATGTTGAAGGAGACAGAACACAGCAGGATATTCCAATGGTAGTTGTTTTAGTAGGTATTGCAGTTGTAGTTATTGGTATTTGGTTAATACCTGCTATTCCAGTTAGCTTCCTTGGAGCAGTAATGATAGCAATATTCGGATTCTTCTTTGCAACAGTATCATCAAGAATGGTAGGTATTGTTGGAAGTAGTAACAACCCTGTATCAGGTATGGCTATTGCTACATTGATTATTACTTCATTTATTTTAAAGGCAACAGGTACAGTTGGTACAAGTGGTATGGTTGCAGCTATTTCAATTGGTACAGTTATTTGTATTATTGCAGCTATGGCCGGTGATACATCACAGGATTTAAAGACAGGTTATATTGTAGGAGCTACACCGATGAAACAGCAGATAGGTGAATTATTAGGTGCAGTTGTTGCAGCATTAACTATTGGTGGTGTACTTTATTTATTAAGCAATGCATGGGGTGGATTTGGTTCAGCACAGCTTCCTGCACCACAGGCATCACTTATGAAAATGGTAGTAGAAGGAGTTATGGGAGGAACACTTCCATGGTCACTTATTATTATCGGTGCATTTATAGCAATTGTTGTTGAAATATTAGGAATTCCTGTATTGGCATTTGCAATTGGATTATATCTTCCAATTCATTTAAGCACACCAATTATGGTAGGTGGAGCAATTAAGTGGATTGTTGAAAAGAGAAAATATTCATCAGATGCAGAAAGAAAAGAAGCATCTGACCGTGGAGTATTATACTCGGCAGGTTTAATTGCAGGTGAAGGTATTATTGGTATTTTACTTGCTGTATTTGCAGTAGCAAAACTTGATGAAAAGATTAATTTGTCAGGTATTTACGGAGACAACTTTGTTAAGTATGGCAACTGGGTAGGACTTGTAGCATTTGCATTATTAGTTGGCTCTATTCTATTAGTTTGTAACAAGAAAAAGAAAGAAAAATAATTCAGTATAAAGTTGTTAACCAACAGGTAAGATACTGATATATATATTAAAAGAAAAGTGTGGCTGCAAAATGAGACAAACTCTCTTAACGATTCTATTGGTTAAAGAGAATATATCATGTTGTAGTTACACTTTTTTCTTTATAGTATTTAAACATTGTGTTATACTATCAGACATAAAAACAAGGTGGTTCATAAATGAAAAAAGAAAATAAGAAAAATTATTTGGATAACATTCCAAAGCACAACAAAAAATGGCAGTTAAATGACAAAGATATGGTTGAGATTACAGTGGAAAATAAAGGATTTTTCAACACACTGGCACAAAAAATATACAAAAAACCAAGATATAGTTTTATTGAACTGGACACATTTGGAAGTTTTGTCTGGCAGCAGATAGACGGAAAAAAGAACATATATGAAATAGGTCAGATACTTAAAAAAGAACATAAAAAAGCAGGAGACAAATTATACGAAAGACTTTCAGCATTTTTGGGAATATTAGAACAAAACAAATACATAGTATTTGTAGATGAAAGTAAGGAGCAGTAATGGAAAAAAGCACAATAATTATGGGCATCATACTTTTTGCTATAGCAACAATGGTTATATACGGCTGGGGACTTGTAAAACAGAAGAATCAGTCTTCAGACCTTATGAGCATGTTGTTTAGCAAAGGAAATGCAAAAGTAAAAAAATACTTAAAGAAAAATGAATATATCACAATCAATCAGGTAGAAGATTTGTGTGAAAATATAGAGGCAAAAATGCCATTTTCAAAAAATAAGGCTGTAGTAAAAAACAAAAGAGATTTTGCCAGACAGCTAATATCTTATATGATTAAAACAGACCAAATCATAGAAGAAAAAGGCAAATATAAAATGAACAAATAAACTGCTTTAGAGCCAATTATATCCCTTGTGCCAACATACAGCATCAAACGAAAGTGCTTCTAACGCGGTCGGTTCATTAAGGTGGCGAAGCCAGCTTGATAGAACCGCTACTAGCGTTTGGCAGCGGGAGCGTACTTTCGTTGAACTGTATGTTGGCACAGGGGGAAAAGTAGAGAATAAAGCGGGTTACTATAAGAATTTTGAGAGGTGATAGATATGAGAGTTTTAGAAGGAAAGAAGCCGGAAAAGGTATTTGAATTTTTTGAGGATATTGCAGGTATTCCACATGGTTCAGGAAATGTTGAACAGATTAGCAATTATCTGGTAGATTTTGCAAAAAAGAGAAACCTTAAATACCGTCAGGATGATAGCTTTAATGTGATTATATGGAAAGATGGAACAAAGGGTTACGAAGACTCTGATACTGTTATAATTCAGGGACACATGGATATGGTTGCCGTAAAGACAGCAGACAGCAACAAAGACATGGAAAAAGAAGGCCTTGATTTAGAAGTTAACGGAGATTACTTAAGTGCAAAAAATACATCACTTGGCGGAGATGATGGAATTGCCGTTGCATATGCACTTGCAGTAATTGACAGTGATGACATAGCTCATCCCCCTATTGAAGCAATATTTACAGTTGATGAGGAAATCGGACTTTTAGGAGCAGCAGCATTAGATACATCAGATTTAAAAGGAAAGCTTATGCTTAATCTTGACTCAGAAGATGAGGGCTTTTTTACGGTAAGTTGTGCAGGAGGTGGTACAGCAACATGCAACCTTCCACTTCACAAGGAACCAATTAATGCACAGATTATAGAATTAAGATTGTATGATTTTGCAGGTGGTCACTCAGGTATGGAAATTATCAAAGGTGGAGCAAATGCCAACTGTATTATGGGACGTGTTTTATTAAACGTATTCCAAAATGTGGGAATGCGTCTTGTATCAATAAATGGTGGTGAAAAGGATAATGTTATTGCAAAAGTAAGTGAAGCAGCCATTGCCGTAAACAAAGAGGCTGTTGATAAAGCAAAAGAAATTATTGAAAAAACATTTAATGAAGTAAAAGAAGAATACAGAACAACGGATCCTGATGCAAAACTTCAGACAAATGTTATTGAAGAACAGTTTATGGATGTTATGTCAGGAGCAACAACACTGGCAACAATTATTTCTCTTGTAAATATGCCAAATGGAATACAGAGAATGAACAATGAAATTGAAGGCATGGTACAGACATCGCTTAACCTTGGCATTTTAAGAACTACTGAAACAAATGTGGCATTATCATATTCAGTGAGAAGTTCAGTGGAAAGTGAAAAGCAGTTCCTTATTGAAAAGCTTCGTTCACTTACTGAAATTTTTGGCGGAACCCTTGAAATGTCAGGAGAGTATCCGGGATGGGAATACAAGGCTGATTCAAAAATCAGAGATGTTGCAGTAAAGGCTTACGAAGAACTATACAAGGAAGAGCCTGTGGTAGAAGGTATTCATGCAGGACTTGAATGTGGATTGTTTGCAGATAAGATTGAAGGTCTTGATGCCATATCTTTTGGTCCAACAATGAAAAATGTTCACACAACAGATGAAATGCTTAGCATATCATCAACAGAAAGAACATGGAATCTTATTACGAAGATTTTAGAAAAGTTAAAATAATAATTAAAAGAATCCCTGTAGTAAATATGATATTAATCATTTTTGCACAGGGATTTTTCGCCCATTGCCCAATAAACATATGTCAGACATGTGGGATGTGGTAATAGTAGTTCTTAAGTTTAATGAAACAACTGTTTTTACAACTGTCTTGTCAGATGTAAAAACATATGCTATAATCCCATACAATGCTTTGAACATATATTCAAGGTAAATACATAAGAAATAAAGGGTTAGTGCAAAGCACTATAAAAAGATTAAAAATGAGAGCGGATATCGTAATAGTAGGAAGTGGTTGCGCAGGAATGTATTGTGCATTAAATCTTCCAAAGGACAAGAACATATTGATTATCACAAAAGATATTGTAGAACACAGTGATTCATTTTTGGCACAGGGTGGTATGTGCATGTTGAAAGATGAAGAAGACTTCGACAGTTATTTTTATGATACAATGAAGGCAGGACATTTTGAAAATGACACTGCAGCTGTGGAAACTATGATCAAGGAATCACCGGCATTAGTAAAGGACCTGTTAAGCTTTGGTGTTGATTTTGCAAGAGATGAAGATGGAAATCTTGCTTATACAAAAGAAGGAGCTCACGCCAGAAACCGTATTGTATATCATGAGGACATTACAGGCAAAGAGATTACAAGTCACATTTATGAGCAGTGTAAAAAAAGAGACAATATTACAATAAAAGAATATTGGACCATGGTTGACATAATACCAAACAGGGAAGCTGACCGGGAAACAAATGAATGTTTAGGTGTAGTAGTAAAAAAGGCAGATGGTACATTAGATACAATCTATGCTGACTTTACAGTATTGGCCAGTGGTGGCATTGGTGGAATTTACAGATATTCAACCAACTACAGACATTTGACAGGTGATGCCGTGGCTACAGCCATAAGACACAATGTTGAATTAAAAGACATAGATTATGTGCAGATTCACCCAACAACTTTTTATTCTGAAAAGGAAGAAGACAGAAGTTTTCTTATTTCTGAATCAGTAAGAGGCGAGGGCGCATTACTTTATGATAAGGACAAAGAAAGATTTACAGAGGAATTGTTGCCAAGAGATCTTTTGACAAATGAAATTAAAAAGCAGATGAAAAAAGATGGAACAAATCATGTATGGCTTTCAATGAAACCAATAGAGAAAGAACAGCTTACAACACATTTCCCAAACATTGTTGAACATTGTAGAGAGCAGGGATATAATGTTCCTGATGAAATGATTCCGGTTGTGCCGGCACAGCATTACTTTATGGGTGGTATAAAGGTAAACCTTCAAAGTAAGACATCTATGGACAGGCTTTACGCAGTAGGTGAGACAGCATGTAACGGAGTTCATGGTAGAAACAGACTTGCAAGCAATTCTCTTTTAGAGAGTATGGTATTTGCAAAACGTGCAGCACTTGAAATGTGTGAAAAGTTTAAGAATACTGTATTTGATAAGCATGAGGAAAATGTTGATTTAGAAAAATACAGTGACTTAGACAGCTGGAACAAAGAAAACAAACAGTTGATTCTTGATACCATAGAAAAATTCAAAGAAGCAAGAACAAAATAACAAATAGAATAAACAGAAACTAATGAACCAAACAAGGAGGATAAAATGTTTGATCCAATTACATTAAAATTAACAGTAGACCCACTTATTGAAAGTGCATTAAAAGAAGATGTAACCAGCGAAGATGTGACTACCAATTCAGTAATGCCAAAAGGAGCAATGGGACAGGTAGACCTTATTTGTAAGGAAGACGGAGTAATCTGTGGCCTTCAGGTATTTTCAAGAGCTTTTCAGTTGTTAGATGAGAGTACAAAGATTGAATTGTCAGTAAAAGATGGTGACCATGTAAAGAAAGGTCAACATATGGGAACTGTAACAGGTGATATCAGAGTGCTTTTGGTAGGCGAGAGAACAGGACTTAATTATTTACAGAGAATGAGTGGTATTGCAACGTACACAAACTCAATTGCTAAGTTATTAGAAGGCTCAGGTGTTAAATTATTAGATACAAGAAAGACTACACCAAATAACAGAATATTTGAAAAGTATGCTGTAAGAGTAGGTGGTGGAAACAATCACAGATATAATTTAACAGATGGAGTTTTGTTAAAGGACAACCATATCGGTGCAGCAGGTGGCGTAAAGGAAGCAATTCAGATGGCAAAAGATTATGCACCATTTGTTAGAAAAATAGAAGTTGAAGTTGAAAATCTTGATATGGTAAAAGAAGCAGTGGAAGCCGGTGCTGACATTATTATGCTTGATAACATGGAACACGACGTAATGAAAGAAGCAGTGGACATTATTGCCGGTCGAGCAGAAATTGAAATTTCAGGAAATGTAAACAAAGAAAATATTGCAAAACTGGTTGACTTAGGTGTAGATTATATTTCAAGCGGAGCATTAACCCACTCTTCACCTATTATGGATATATCACTTAAAAATCTACATAGAATATAGACTCATTAGGAGGCACAAATGAGCGGAGATAAGAGAAGGGAAAGTTTGTTAAAAATTTTGCAGGAAAGCAACAACGCAGTATCAGGAACAAAACTGGCTGAAAAGTTTCAGGTAAGCAGACAGGTGATTGTTCAGGACATTGCACTACTTCGCGCTTCAAATCATGATATAGTATCAACTCACAAGGGCTATGTGTTAAAAGACAAAAATCATATATCCAGAGTGTTTAAGGTAAAACACAGTGCAGAAAAAATGCTAGATGAATTATATCTTATTGTAGATTGTGGTGGAAAAGTCGAAGATGTATTTGTATACCACAAACTTTACAATGTGGTACGTGTTCCCATGAATATAAAGTCAAGAATAGATGCGAAAAGATATGTTGATAGTATAGATGGTGGAGTATCAGTTCCATTAGAACAGATTACTTCCGAATATCATTACCATACAGTAGTTGCAGATTCAGAGGAAACTCTTGATATTATTCAACAGCAGCTGCAGGAAAAAGGATACCTGGTAGCGCTAAGAGATTATGAGCCGGTTGATTTCTGGGGTGAAGAATAAAATGTTGCATATTGTAAAAACGTGACATAAAATGTATAAATTTGTTTTAAAATTCACACATATATGATAAACTGTATATACAGTTATATATGGAAGGAGAAAAAGTTATGAAAAAATTATTAGCTGTAATGCTTTCTCTTGTAATGGTTATGAGCTTATTTACAGGATGTGGAAGCAGTAGTGACAAAAATGCAGAAGCAAAGAAAGAAAGCTCTACATTTTTCAAGGAATTAAAGAAGGTAGCAGAAATTGACAAAGGAACAGTTTCACTTGAGTACAATATCAATTTAAAAGGTGATGAGATTACAAACTCAACTGATATTCCTGCAGTAATGAAGAGTGGAGATACAATTCCACTTGCATTAAAGGCTGATATAGTAACAGAGTCAAAGGATAAAGTAGCTGCAAAGATTTCAGTTAAGTATGGAGAGCAGATGGACTACACTGAACTTACTACTATTGCTGTAAGTGGTTCAAAGTTATATTTAAATGTTGGCTCATTAGTTGAATTTGCTAAGTCTATTGATGAAGAAGCAGCAAAGCAGATTGAAGCTGCATTGCCACAGATGGGTGTTACAAATGATTATGCGTCAGTTGATGTTGACCAGTTTCTTAAAGCTGCAGGAGTGGATGAAACTGCAACAACAGGCAATTCTGACAAGTTAGTTGCAGCTGTTAAGGCAATGATGGAAAATATGGAGAAGTCATTTGACAAACTTCAGGGTCAGGATGGTGATGACTATACATTAACAATTGGTGCAGACAATGCAGAACAGGTTGTTGACAGCATATACAATTACATTGACGGTGGATTCAAGACAGATGTAACAGCAGTTATTGACGGACTTGCAGAAGCTTTAGGAAATGATTCAGAATTGGCAAGTAGTTTTGATGAAGCAAAGGAAGAAATCCAGAATTTAGATGTAGAAAAAGCAAAAGAAAATAAAGATGATATGATCAAACAGCTTAAAGATTCAAAATTAAATATTGTAACAAAGCTTAACGTAACTGGAGATAAAGGTAGCAGAAAAGCTAAGTTATCTGTTGAAACAGGTGATGTTGAAAACGAAGGAATCACAATGAATATCAAATACAATTGCAACATTGAAGAAAAAGATGCAAAGATTACAGATATGATTCCTGGTGAGGATTCAGTTTCTGATATTACATCAGTTCTTATATCTTTACTTAACGCTTATGCAGGCGGAAGCTTATAAAAATATGATCTTATATGGTTATGTTTTTATATAACTAACAAGATTCTAAAGATTTTAAAATAAAAAGTTGTCATGTTTTCGTGGCAACTTTTTGTTTATCATAGGTAGTTGCAGTATTCTTTACATAAATCCACATTTGCGCCAACTGACAAATTAACGAAAGCACGCTCCCGCTGCCAAACGCTGGTAGCGGTTCTATTAAGTTGGCTTTGCCACCTTAATGAACCGACCGCGTTAGAGCACTTTCGTTAAATATTGTCAGTTGTAAAAAACGGATTAGGAAATAGTTGTTTCAAATAGTTTAATTTGTTTATAAGGCAAATGGGTGTTTGATAATAATTAAATGTTATTGGTTATATTAAGATTGAATAAGGAAGTTATATGAATCAAAAGCAATATAGATTAATTACAAATAAAATCAGAGAGTATAAATATGGAGTCAGACTTGCACGGTTTATCAATAGGTTTTTGACTGAGATTGTGTATGTGGCTTTTTTTGCCCTACTTATTTTTATGGTTATACAAAAGGATAAGAATATTGTAAGAGTAGTAGTTGTTACAGGTATTTCTTTTGTACTGGTTAGTGTGGTAAGACATTTTATTAATGCAAAAAGACCTTATACTATGTATGATTTTGTTCCAATCATTGAAAAGGATAAGGAAGGGGATTCCATGCCAAGCAGACATGTGTTTTCAGCTTTTGTTATAGCTATGGCTTTTTTGTATGTGAATACATATCTTGGGGTATTTTTTTTGATTATAGCATTACTTATGGCTATTGAAAGAGTAATAGTAGGAGTTCATTTTCCTAAAGATGTAATAGTTGGTGCAATCATTGGTGTTGTGTCAGGTGTTATTGGTTTTTATATTATTTAAACGTAGAATGGAGAAAGATAATGTCAAAACAAAATAAATATTTAAAGGATATGACGGCAGGTACACCGTGGAAATTGCTATTTCAGTTTGCAGTACCGCTTTTTGTAGGAAATATATTTCAGCAGTTCTATAATATGGTTGACTCTATTATTGTAGGAAACTTTGTAAGTGCAAATGCCTTAGGAGCAATTGGTACAACAAACTCATTAACATTTTTGTTCTTCTCATTGGTAGGGAGATCGGAAGAGCGTCGTGTAGGGAAAGAGTGTAGATCTCGGTGG
>OJUG01003494.1_pt1 | contig 14154 bp, 10 predicted proteins | sample 1599841 | NCBI WGS metagenome assembly OJUG01 (sample SAMN04168659, study PRJEB22393) | human gut metagenome | biome: human gut microbiome; feature: stool | host: Homo sapiens | collected 2014-05-12 | reverse complement strand
ACACGACGCTCTTCCGATCTCTCCTGAGAATAGGAAAGCAGCCGCCCGAACGCACAGGCTGTCTCATAGCTTTTCTGCTTTGTATACCCGCCGGTTTCCTGCAGCCTCCGCTGTTCCTCCTTCAGCCGCAGATATTCCTCCAGCACATCGTCAGTATAGTAAAAAAGGAAATTATATTTGCCCCGGTTGGCCTGCGCAGGGAATAACTCCGTGATAAAGGCCTCGTCTTCCGGGTAATATTTTACCCCGTATTTTTTACAAAGCTTCTTTACTTCCGGCAGATAGCTGTTGCGTTCCTGCCTGGTGTCACAGGGATGGCTCATGGCCAGCTTCTTCACTCCCGCCGCCGTCATCTCACAGAAAACATCCATTACGCCCAGCTCATAGGAATAACGGTCAACCTCACGTTCCCCGGCGGCTTCCTCCTCCCATGGCTCATACTCCTCCTTGTCCAGGGAAAGGGGAATGCCCGTCCTGCTGGTCACATTCACTCCGCCATACCAGGTACTGTCTATTTCAAAAATATCGCCCACCTGATATTCCATGGAAAATTCATCATTCTTTTTCACTATCCTTATCTTCTGTCCGCTCATATCTGCTCTCCTGCTTTCATCCTTCCCCGTTAATCCGAAATCTTTTAATCAGTCCCCCGGGCAGCTGCGCCTGTGCCGAAAGCTCCCGGCCCTGCTGCTTTTTTGACCGTTTTAATAATTATGCCATGTTTTTTCCCAACAAAATAAATACTATCACTTATGTTCAGTTAATTATATCATAGCACGAAAGAATGACAACGCTAAAAAAACCTTTCCCTTCCGCCGGCCCTGTCCAAAACACCGCAACTGATAAAAAAGAAGAGGCGCCGGCGGCTCCTCTTCTTTTTATCAAATATGGTAACTATTCGTTACACCCACAGTTACCCAATATTAACGTTTATCCCTCAGCATAACATCATGGGCTCCGCCTTCCACAATGCTTGTGGAGGAAACAAGGGTGATTTTGGCCTTTGCCTGAAGCTCAGGGATGGTCAGTGCGCCGCAGTTGCACATGGTGGAACGCACCTTGCTCAGCGTAAGATTTACATTATCCTTCAGGCTTCCGGCATAGGGTACGAAGGAATCCACGCCTTCTTCAAAGGAAAGCTTCTTGTCTCCGCCCATATCATAGCGCTGCCAGTTCCTGGCCCGGGCGCTTCCTTCTCCCCAGTATTCCTTCATGTAGCTGCCGTTGATATTCACCTTCTTGGTGGGGCTTTCATCAAATCTTGCAAAATATCTGCCCAGCATGACGAAATCCGCGCCCATGGCCAGCGCCAGCGTAACGTGATAATCATGTACAATGCCGCCGTCGGAGCAGATGGGAACGTAAATACCGGTTTCCTTATAATACTCGTCCCTCGCCTTCGCCACTTCAATTACGGCTGTCGCCTGGCCTCTGCCGATACCCTTCTGTTCACGGGTAATGCAGATAGCTCCGCCGCCGATTCCGATTTTCACAAAGTCGGCTCCGGCGTCAGCCAGGAAGCGGAAGCCTTCGGCGTCCACCACATTGCCTGCACCCACCTTCACCTTGTCCCCGTAATTCTTCTTAATATAATCCAGGGTGATCTTCTGCCATTCCGTAAAGCCTTCCGAGCTGTCGATACAGAGTACATCCGCGCCGGCTTCCAGAAGCGCCGGAACCCTTTCCGCATAGTCCCTGGTATTGATGCCCGCGCCCACCAGATAACGCTTGGAGGCATCGATGGATTCATGCTCGTTCTTCTTATGCCTGTCATAGTCCTTGCGGAATACCAGATAAACCAGTTCCTGCTTCTTATTCACCAGAGGGAGACAGTTGATCTTATGATCCCAGATGATATCGTTGGCTTCCTTGAGCGTTGTATCCTCGTCCGCATAAATCAGGTCTTCGAACTTCGTCATAAATTCGCTTACCTTCATATCCGGCTCCATGCGGCTGACACGATAATCCTTATTCGTCACAATGCCCAGCAGCCTGCCGCCCGCTTTGCCGTCTTCCGTAACGGCAATGGTGGAATGGCCGGTCTGTTCAGTGATCCGAAGCACATCCTGAAGCGTCATATCCGGTGATACGTTGGAGTCGCTCACCACAAAGCCGGCACGGTAGCGCTTCACCCTCCGGATCATCTCCGACTGATCCTCAATGGACTGTGAACCATAAATAAAGGACAGGCCGCCCTCCTGCGCCAGCGCAACCGCCAGCCTGTCATCCGAAACAGACTGCATGATCGCGGACACCATAGGTATCTGGATGGACAACGCAGGTTCCTCGCCCCTGGCGAATCTGACCAGCGGGGTCTTCAGGCTGACCTCAGACGGAATGCACCTGGTGGATGAATACCCCGGAACTAAAAGGTATTCACTGAACGTTCTGGATGGTTCCTCGTAATAAAATGCCATATCAACTCTCCCTTCCTGACAGTTAACCGGTTCTTATATATTGCCAACCAGCATATCACACCGCTCAGCCGTTGTCAACGACACTTTATTACAAAAACTCCTCCCGCATCGGAGTGAAAATATCCAGCAGAATTCCCTCCTTCAGACAGACGCACCCATGCTCCACACCATCCTTTTTCAGCATGCTGTCACCCGGATTCACAATTCTTTTCTCACCTGCTATCTGAAACTCAAACTGCCCGGATACCACGTAGGTTATCTGGGTATGGGGATGGTGATGCACAGCGCCCCTGGCCCCTTCCATAAAATGATTCTCCACGCACATCAGCCCGTCCGTGAACGCAAGCACCTTACGCTCCACACCCGGCGCACAGGCCTGAGAGCCGATATCGCTGTTTTTCACCCAGACCTGATCCTTCATTGCCCTTGCATATTCTGTTTCTTTCATGAAATAATCCCTCTCTTTTCCTTATTAATAATGTTTATAATGTTTTCACAGCCCTGCCGGATCCCTGCTATTCCCTTGTCAGCTTCCGAATCCAGTTCCCATAATGGGATTCCAGAAACGCCGGAATGCATTTGAAGATCTGATCCGCATTCAGGCAGCAGACCACTACCGCCGGCGAAGCCTTCACCACAAAGGCCATGACAAATGACAGCGGTATTACGATTCCCCATATGCTGATCAGATCCATCTTCACAACAAACATGGCGTTCCCACCTCCGCGGATAATGCCGTTGTTGGTCGGCATCTGGTAGGACATGCCGATCACCACAACGCTCAGTATGATAAGGAAGGTATTGGCCATCTCCTTGGTGGAGGCGGACAGATCATACAGCTGCAGAATGGGCACCCGGATAAGGAACAGAAGAAGCCCTGACACCAGGCCGATAACCACAAAAATACGCTGCAGCCTTCCGGAATATTTTTTTACCAGAGCGATATCCCCCGTACCTATCGTATTCCCGATGATGATGGAAGCGGTGGAGGCCGCACCCACAGCCATGGACTTGACCATCATAAAAATGGTGGAGGCAACGCTGTTTGCCGCAATGGCCGCCGCAGTCATATGGCCCAGGATGACGGTCTGCAGCGCGGTATTCACGCCCCACAGCCCCTGCACCACCAGCATGGGCGCCGTCACTCTGAAGTAATCCCCGGAAAGGACACGGTCATGCTGCAGATAGCTGCGAATGCTCAGATGCAGCTGCTTTTCCTTTTTGATAATGTAGATAATCAGTACTACAAGCTCCGTCATACGCGCCGCCAGCGTCCCTATCGCCGCACCCGCGGCCCCCATTTCCGGCGCACCGAAATGGCCGTATATCAGCACGTAATTGATTCCGCAGTTGACAAAAAACGTCATCACCGAAAGGTAGAAGGCGATTTTCACCACCTCCACGCTGCGCAGCGTGGCCAGCAGAATCTGGGTGACAGCAAAAAAGAGATAGGTAAAGCGGATAATGGAAAGATAGCTTACGCCCTCACGGATGATGCTCTCCTCTGTCGTAAAAATCCCCACCGCCTGGCGCGGGAAAATACTGACAAGCGCAAACAGCAGTATCGCGATCAGCAGGCCCGCATGCATGGCCGTTGCCGAAATCTTTTTCATTGGTTCCGTCTGCCGCTTTCCCCAGTACTGGCTGCAGAAAATAACAAGCCCGTCTCCCAGGGCCATAAGCAGCTGCTGGTAAATAAACTGGATCTGGTTCACCGCCGCCACGCCGGACAGCGCCGTTTCGCTGTAGGAGCCAAGCATCATATTGTCTGCCAGGTTAACGCTCAGAGTTACCACATTCTGCAGTACAAGAGCCACATAGATAGTTAAAAATTTTCTGTAAAATGAAGTGTCTGCTTTCCGTTTCATAAGTTTTTTCTGTTTTTACTTTCTTTTTTTATTATTCTTACGTATTAAAAAGAACCTGGGAATAGAAAAATATATACACTGCCGGAGGGGCGGCTTCTCAGCCCCTGGGATACCGCTCCTTGTTCCGCCTTTTGCATTCATACATCTGCGCATCCGCCGTTTTGATAATCTCCTCCAGCGTCATCCGTTTTCCAATTCTCCTGATTTCCACTACGCCGTAGCTGAAGCTCACCGGATACTCCTCTTTGTTTTCCGCCACAAAAAGCTCCAGAAGCTCCGCAAACTTCTTCTCCGCCGTTTCCTTCTCCACCTCCGGTATCACCACACAGAATTCATCCCCGCCGATCCTGGCGAAAATATCCGTGGAGCGGACCGAACTTTTCATAAGGGAAACAAAGCTGCGGATATAATTATCCCCCTGGTTATGTCCGTAATGGTCATTTACATATTTCAGGCCGTCCAGATCCAGATAGCAGAGAGTCACTTCCCTGCCCTCCTCCAGCACGCTTTCCATATATTCATCAAAAAACAGCCTGTTATGGATGCCGGTGCCCGGGTCCATATACGCTTTGCTGTTCAGGCGGTTGGCCGCCTGCTTTTCATCGGTAATATCCACCACGATATGGGCATAGGCATTCTGCCCCCGCCATTCTATATGGAAGGTGGTGATGCGGTAATATCCCTGCTCCTCATCTCCCGCTTCCCATACCTTATACTGTTCGCTGTCCTGCCAGTTCAAAATATCATTTCTGAAGGAAAGCCTGTGCCGGCATTTTTCACAGAATTCAGGATCGATCCGCTTTTCATCCTTTCTCTTGTTGCAGTAAACAATATCCCTGCTTTGTGCATCCACCACCACAATCCATTCTTTCCTTCTGCGCGTCATCTCCACAAGCAGATCATTATATTCCTCAATGACCTGCGCCCGCTTCTGGACCTTCTGCGCTTCCTCCTTCAGCTGTGTCTCCCGCTCCTTCAGCTGGGCCGTCATGGTATTGAAGGCCTCCGAAAATTCTCCCAGATAGGAAACATGCTGAGAGTAATCCCCGCTCGCCACCTGCTTTGCCTGCCAGGTCAGATGATTCAGGTTGGCATGGAGATTTTTCAGATTAACGCACAGGAAATTGTCCCGGGACGGATAAGCCCCGGACAGATTGCCCCGGGAAAGGTCTTCCGTATACGCGAGCATTTCCTCCACCGCCTGCTGCAGGAATGCAAGCCCCTTCCCAAGCTTTTGATAAGGCTCGTCCAGCTCCTTGACATCAAGCGCATGGATCTGCTGATCATACAGAATACTTCTCAGGTATTCAAACAGCAGCTCACAATTATCCTTTTCCATCTCCTACCTCTTCTCTTCCGGTTCCACACGGAACCGGCACACACGATCCCCTGTCGCCCAGCAATCAACCTCCACGGCAGAATACTCTTTTCCCGTATAAGAGGATAAAATACCGGCGATAAAGCCTTCATCATAATTACATACCGTTTCCCCCAGCAGCGGAAGGCCGGAGCAGTCCGCGTCCTCCGATACGGTAAGCATGATCCTTCCTGTTTCTTCATCGAATTTTTCTATCCGCAGGACGCCGATTTTCATCTCTTCCATCTTGGACTGCAGCGACGCTATGAATGCGTTGAGCGGCAGGGATATATCCAGTATGTTCTCCGCGAAATAGGCGCCGGCCTTAAAACCGGCCTTTCGGAAAATACGCACCTGCTCCTCTTCCCCCAGCTGCTCCGCCAGCTGTTCGCGTATGGAATATTCCATAAGCCTGTATACGGCCACCGGGAGCTGATCCCCCAGATTTCCCCTGTCGTTGGTATTATAATTCATGTATTCAGTCAGGCTGAGCTTTCTTTTGTTCTCCAGAAAAACGTTCTCTGCCATACTGCCTTTCCTCCTATGTCCCGTATTTTTCCGTTCTATGCAGCGGTGCATTTTATATGAAATGATTATAGCACAAAATAACCTTAACACCTGACTTTATTTCAAAAGTTATATTTTTAATGATTTCCTAAAACCTGTCATATTAAGGCTGCATTTAAACTTCGTAATTTTTAAAAATCTTTATCGTAATATAAAATGAACTGATAAAAAATAAAAGTATAGCAGAAATAAAAAATAAAAGTGATGCAAAATAATTATCAAAAAATAAATTTGCCAAATACATTAGAAATAATATAAATGCACCCGCTATAATTAGGCTTATAATAAGCAGCACATCACTTTTGTCAATTCCTAAAATATATACGAAAGGATAATAAAACGTTGCAACTGTTAAAGGTATACCAATCCCCATAACAGTAAGCGTTATAATATCCCTCATCCCAAGAATAAAAAACACATTTCCATGAACAATAACTGCAATAACAATAAATATAGTTACACAAATCAGACCAATTAAAATTGAAAACAAATAGAAAAGATATTTACCAGTTATAATCTCAGCTCTTGTAATTGGCAATGTAATTTCATAACAGTTCCACTGAGTTTCTGTATCCCTTCGGATACAGGTCAAAGCATTTAATGACATAACTGTTATCACGATATACGTAAATGGTTGAATAAAGGAATAGCTCCCAGTCCCCACTAAAAACAGGCCTCCCAGTATAACAAGTATAAATAAGTACTTAAAGCCATTAAGCGTTTTATAAAGACAATTAAGAAAGACACCTTTCATCGCGTTCTCCTTTCGCAAACATTAACATTACCTCTTCAATATTCGTATGATCTATAATCAGTTCTTTATATTTCTGCCGAGCTATATTTATATCCGGGACTAAAATATCAACCTGATAACCTTTTCTCCTCCATGCAATTGCATCTGACAAGTCAATACTGCGAAACACTTCTTCACTGCACCTGATTACCCCATATTTACGCAGTATATCATCATTCTTGTCAGTTAAAACTATACCCCCTTTATCAATAAAGGTAATATAATCTGCAATTTTTTCTAAATCACTTGTAATGTGAGAAGAAAGCAAAATAGAATTCTCCTCCTGTTGTACAAAGCTTAGCAAAACATCTAATATATCATCCCGCACTACCGGGTCTAATCCGCTGGTAGCCTCATCCAGTAATAATAATTTAGGTGTATGAGAAAGTGCCGCGGCAATAGAAAGTTTCATCAGCATTCCTTTAGAATAAGTACTAATTTTATTATCAGGAGACAATCCAAACCGTTCTATTAAACCATAATACTTATCATTATCCCAGTTTATGTACGTATATTGCATTATTTTTGATATTTTATTTACACTCAATTCCTTTGAAAAAACAGATGAGTCAAATACCACTCCTATATCTTCCCTCATCTTCTTATCTTTATCAGTCAATTCTCTACCGAACACCTTAATTGTCCCGGAATCCCGTTTTAAAAGATTTAAAATACAACGAATTGTAGTTGTCTTACCTGAACCATTCTCACCTACAAATCCCATAATAAATCCTCTCGGTATTTCAAAATGGTTAATGTTCAATTCAAATTGACTGTTTTTATAACGTTTTTTTAAATTTTGGATTTCTAATATATTATCCATATAAGCCCCCTCACACATTATCATCGTAAAACAATTCAATTAACTTATATAAAGTTTCTTTGGATATATTACTTTCTTTACTGATAGATACTGCCTCTGATAAACATCGCTCCACCTTACGCTGTTGCTCCTCTTGTATAAAATTTCTGTTTTCAGCAGTAATAAAACTACCTCTTCCTACCGCTGAATCTATAAATCCATCTCGCTGAAGTTCTTCATAAGCACTCTGAACCGTTATTACGCTGACATGCAAGGTCTTCGCCAAAGCCCTCATTGAAGGAATTGAATCACCGGTTTTTAATTCACCGTTCATTACAGAAGCTTTTATCTGTGATGATATTTGTGAATATAATGGCGTATCCGTACTATTACTAATTATTATATTTAACAAAAATAAAACACCTTTCTCCCATATATTGGGTCTATTATTAGACTAAATAATCCTTGCTTTTGCATTTCCACCGTGCATAATGAACTTATTCAATAAGTACATTGTATTATTTCTACGTTACACTGTCAACAGATATAAGTTTCCGCCCTGAAAGGGGATATATCCATTCATAAGTTTAATTTATGATTCGATAATTATTAATCATTATCTATCATAAGAGAAGGGTGTTAAAATTAAATCAGTACCGCTACAAAAAAGTCCATCAAACATGATACGCAGCAAGCTGCGAGGCAATGGACCCTCACAGCAGGTTCCGGCCAGATGTTATCACATCTATCCGGATCGTTGTCTGCGGGAATTAAGGAGGTCAGCAGCATGGGTTACTCGCTCAATATCACACAGGCTGACGCGGTTCTGGAGAAGCTCCGGAAGGATTACCGCGTCTTCGCACCCAGACGTTTTCCCAAGCAGGGACGTTATTCGGATACCGATATTGTTCGATACGCCGAGGTGGAACGTTTTTCCGACATCGTATGGGATGTGAAATCGGACTACCCCGCCAAGGAGGTTCTTACTCCGATTCAACAGACTATCTTCTATTTTACAGAGGATGAATACCGGGCAAGCAAGGTGGCCACAAAACCGATTCTTCTTCTGGCAAGGCCCTGCGATATCAATGCGCAGAAGATCCAGGCCAGGATATATGCGGGCAACGGCGGCTATGATGATTTTTACTATACCCGGATGAGGGAGCTGGTGACCTTCGCCCTGATGGAATGCGGCGGCGGTGACGATACCTGCTTCTGTGTTTCCATGGGCACGAACCGGACGGATGATTACGCCATTGCCCTGCGCTTCTCACCGGAGGGCGTTGTCGTGGGTGTGGAGGATGAAAGCTTTGCCCCTTATTTTGACGGAATGCCCCAGGAAGACTATACGCCTGCCTTTGTGGAGGAAAATGAATTAAAGGTGACGCCGCCTGATTTAAGCGACATTGAGGTGCGCAAGGCGTTGAAAAAGCATCCTATGTGGAAGGAATTCGATTCCCGCTGCATCTCCTGCGGCAGCTGCACGGTAGCCTGCTCCACCTGCACCTGTTTTACTACGCGGGACGTAATTTACGGAGATAATCCGGAGGTCGGCGAACGCCGCCGCGTCAGCGCTTCCTGCCAGATAGAAGGCTTTGATCAGATGGCGGGACAGAGGGAGCTGCGTTCCACCCCGGGCGACCGGATGCGTTTTAAGGTTTTACATAAATTTTATGATTATAAGGCCCGTTTTAAAGAAAGCCATATGTGTGTTGGCTGCGGCCGCTGCACGAACCGCTGTCCGGAGTTTATTTCCATCTCCGCAACGGTAAATAAGATGAATGCCGCCGTGGAAGAAATCAAGGCCGACATGGCCCGGAAAGGAGTGTGACATTATGATGACAAATCCCGTTCAGCCCAAGCCCTGCACAATTCTGGGCGTAACAAGGGAAAGCGAGCATGAGTGGACCTTCCGGGTACAGTCGGATGCCAAACCCTCGCACGGACAGTTTATGCAGCTTTCCATCCCTAAAATCGGCGAGGCTCCCATATCCGTTTCCGCCCAGGGGGACGACTGGCTGGAATTCACAATACGTTCGGTAGGCAAGGTGACCGATTCCATTTTTCATAAAACAGTAGGAGACACGCTCTTCCTGCGCGGCCCTTACGGAAAAGGCTGGCCTGTGGAGGAATTTGCCGGGAAGCATCTCGTTGTCATTACCGGCGGCACCGGCATCGCCCCTGTCCGTTCCCTGCTGCGCATGTGCGCGCAGACGCCCGGCTTCGTTCCGGACATCCATCTGATCAGCGGCTTTAAGGATGAATCCGGCATTGTTTTTCACAATGACCTGGAAGAGTGGAGGAAAACGTTCCATACAATTTATACGCTGGATACCGGCGAAAAGGAAGGCTGGCGCACCGGTCTTGTGACCGAATTCGTAAAGGAAATACCTTTTGCTTCCTTTGACGGAAATTACGCCGTGATTGTGGTCGGGCCGCCTCCGATGATGAAATTTACGGGGCTTGAGCTTTTGAAAAACGGCGTGGCGCCGGAAAACATCTGGATGAGTTTTGAGCGTAAAATGTCCTGTGCGGTAGGCAAATGCGGCCATTGCCGGATCGATGAGGTTTATGTGTGCCTGGACGGCCCGGTGTTCCCTTATACGGTTGCCCGCAATCTGGTGGACTGAGGAAGGAGTGGAAAACGATGAATCAAGATATAGACATTAAAAAGGTACGGCTGAACTGTTTCCGCCAGTCAAAGGTTCCGGGAGAATTCATGCTGCAGATGCGTGTGCCCGGCGGGATGATCAATGCGAAGTACCTCAGCACGGTGGAACACATCGCCAACACCTGGGGTGACGGCAATTTCCATTTCGGCACCCGCCAGACCTTTGATATTACGGGAATCCGGTACGAGAATATTCCTGCGGTCAACGCCTATCTGGAGGATTACATAAAAGAGGTGGATACCTCTCTGTGTGATGTGGATATGGACACGGTTGCCGGACAGCCCCAGGAATGGGATCCGGAGGGAGGCTATCCCACCATCGGCGCCCGCAACATCACCGCCTGTGTGGGCAATTACCACTGTATCTGCGGCAACTGCAACACCTTTGAGCTGGCCAGGAAAATTGAACCGCTCATTTTCCCCAGCCATTATCATATCAAAATCAATATCGCAGGCTGTCCCAATGACTGCAATAAGGCGCATATATGCGATTTCGGCATCATCGGTACTGCCCGCATGACCTATCACCCGGAACGCTGCATCGGCTGCGGTGCCTGCGTCCGGGCCTGTGAAAAGGGAGCCACCCGGGTTCTCAAGCTCAACGAGGATACCGGGAAAATAGAAAAGGACACCTGCTGCTGCGTGGGCTGCGGAGAATGCGTACGAGCCTGTCCTGCAAGCGCCTGGACACGTCAGGAAACCAAGTTCTACCGCGTGATCCTGGGAGGACGCACCGGCCGTCAGACACCCCGTACAGGAAAAATGTTCCTCAACTGGGCCACTGAGGATGTAGTATTAAGCGTTCTTGGAAACTGGCAGAAGTTCTCCGCCTGGGTAATGAACTACAAGCCCGAATATCTCCACGGCGGCCACCTCATTGACCGCGCCGGCTACAAAAAGTTCAAGGAGCTGATGCTTGACGGCGTTACATTAAACCCGGAATGTCTGGTAGCGGAGGATATCTTCTGGCAGGAGACGGAGTACCGTTCCAACTTTAATGTAAAACCCCTTTCCATGCACCATACTGCCGGCCCCCAGGAATAGGGAACGGCATTGCCCTACTCATAAAAAGGCCCTCCGGAAACTCTCCGGGGGGCTTATTTTTATCAAATATACGGCCGTTCCTACTCTTTCAAAATCTTTTCCTTAAGCAGATGGTAAAGCTGCTCCGGATCTATCGGCTTGGCCATATGGGCATTCATTCCCGATGCGGCAGCCTTGACCATATCCTCATGGAACGCATCCGCCGTCATTGCAATGATAGGGATCGTAGCGCTCCTGGGACATTCCGCCCGGCGGATCAGCTCTGTGGCCTGATAGCCATTCATCAGCGGCATCTGCACATCCATAAGGATGGCGTCATATTTTAACGGTTCCATCAGGAACTTGTCCACCGCTTCCTTGCCGTTACAGGCGCATTCCACTTCAATTCCGCTCATTCTCAACAATTCCACAGCGATTTCCTGATTGAGCAGATTGTCCTCCGCCAGCAGGATGCAGCGTCCTTCCAGCTCCGGATGCTTTATTTCCATCTGGGAAAGCTGGAATCTCACCGTTTTGTCAATCCCGGTGGCTGAAAGCAGCACATTATAAAGCATGGACTCAAAGATCGGCTTGGATAAAAAGGCGTTCGCCCCTGCCGCCCTGGCATCCTTCTCAATGGAGGACCAGTCATAGGCAGTGATGATGATAATCAGCGTATCCGGGCCTACAAACTCCCTGATCCGGCGTGTTGTCTCCACACCGTCGATATCCGGCATCTTCCAGTCAATCAGGCAGACGTCATAGTCCTCCCCGGTCCTGTGGGAAATACGCACCTTTTCCACACAATCCGTTCCGTTAAGCACCCAGTCTGACACGATCCCCAGATTCTTCAGAAGAAGCGAGGTATGGATGCAGCTGTCTTTGTCATCATCCGCTATGAGCACCTTCAGCGCAGCCAGCTCCTGTTCGCCGATTGCCGTCTTTTTTTCTTCGCTCTCAGCAATATCAAAATCCAGTTCCACCATGAAGGAGCTGCCTTCTCCCTGTTGGCTGTGCACGGTGATGGTTCCGCCCATCAGGGTCACCAGGTTTTTGGTAATGGACATTCCCAGGCCGGTTCCACCGTATTTCTGCCCGGTCACAGCGCTTTCCTGCTCAAAAGGAAGGAACAGCCGGTCCATAAACTCACTGCTCATACCCACGCCGTCGTCACTCACCGTAAAGCGCAGCCTCACTTTTCCGTCTTTTTTCCGAAGCTGTCTGATTTCCAGGCTGATTTTTCCGCCCTCCGGCGTGAACTTAAGCGCATTGGACAGCAGGTTCAGCAGGATTTGGTTCAGCCGCAGGGAATCTCCCTTCAGGACTGTTTCGGTAAGATCCACCAGGGGCATGGTGAATTTCAGCCCTTTGGCCGCCGCCTGGGGATAGATGATGGAGGTGAGGGACTCCGCTACATTTTCCAGGTTAAATACCTCATGGGCAATGGTCATTTTTCCTTCATCTATTTTGGACATATCCAGCACATCGTTAATCAGTGACATCAGATGCTTGGAGGAATAACCGATTTTTTCCAGACAGTCCTCCACGCGGCCGCGGTCTTCAATATAGGCGCCTGCAATGGTGGTCATGCCGATGATCGCATTCATGGGTGTACGGATTTCATGGCTCATGCGGGAAAGGAAATTCTGCTTGGCCGCATTGGCATTCTGCGCATTGAGCAGGGCATCCTTCAGCGCCTGCTGGATTTTCATGTTTTCCGTCTGATCCGACAGGGAAATAACATAGCGCACTACCTTGCCCTTTACGCTTTCCGGATACAGCTGCAGCCGCATCCATTTGATTTCCCCGGGGACAAAGCTGATTCGCAGATCCACTCCCCTGGAAGTCCCGGAACCTGCCTGGCGCTGGAATTCTTTGTAGGCAGGCTTATCTTCTTCCAGGATCAGCTGCTCCATATAATCAGGGGCCAGATCAAAGGCCTCTTTTTCAATGCCGGTGATCCGACAGAGGTTGGAGCTGATATATTCCAGGTTATCCTTTTCCTTATTATAAATAAAAAAGATATCGTCCACATTGGTGGAAAGTATGTCAAACAGACGCTCCCGGTACCTGATCTCCTGTATCCCCCTTCTTTCCCGCAGCATCAGGCCCAGGAAAAAAGCAGGCAGCACAATGGTCAGCAGCGCAAGGGATGCCACAGTCATACTGGCGGTATCCGCCGATACCTTTTCCAGTCCCTGTACCTTTTTATCCGCAAACGCAATAATGGTAATCAGGCAGTCATTTACAGCATCATATTTAGGATGCAGCTTCTCATCCACATATTGGAGGATTTCCTCTTCAGTCATTCCGGAAACATCGGCCGCGGCTTCCTCCTGCGCATCTTCCAGAGCCTGCATGGCCTCCTTTAAGGCAGCCGTATCCTCCTCTGGTCCCAGGTACTTCTGCGTGATAATGCCTATGGATTCTTCCTGCATTTCATAGCGCTCTTCCAGTTTGCTGGCGAGCTGTTCGGGATCCTCCCTGGTGTCTGCCAGCAGGGTGGCTATGAAACCCTTCATGTCCAAAAGCCTTGACCGCATGGCCCGTGCTTCATTGGACACTGTGTAGGGATGCTCATAAATCATGGTTGCGGTATTCTGCATCCGCCGTACAGACAAAATGCCGGCTATGGTAAGCAGGACCGCCAAAGCGC
>OJUG01003489.1_pt1 | contig 14159 bp, 17 predicted proteins | sample 1599841 | NCBI WGS metagenome assembly OJUG01 (sample SAMN04168659, study PRJEB22393) | human gut metagenome | biome: human gut microbiome; feature: stool | host: Homo sapiens | collected 2014-05-12 | reverse complement strand
AGTCTTTCATCATCTCAAAATAAATAATCTTAATTATTTTTTCTGATATAAACATACTTATAAGAATTGATATTACTACTATACATGATGTTGGAATCAGATATATTTTCCCAATTTCTTTTGTTGTATATCCTAATATTTTTGTCATTGATATTGAAGAAGTATTTCTTTCAATAATCAGTTTTGTAAGCAAATACATCAAAATCAGGAATAAGACTATTGCAAATGCATTAATTAGATTAAACATTTCTCCCATTGATACATTTAACTGTCTTGATGTTTTTGTTAAATCCGTTTTTGTAATAATAGACAAAACATTTTCCTTGTCTATGTTAAGTTTTCTATTTGAAAAATATCCTGTAAAATAATCCAAGTCATAGTCAAAAATCCTATTACAGTTTTTTATACTTGTAAACACTGCTATTCCTGATGGATAATCTACTATTCCCTTTATTATAAATTTATACTTTTTAGAACTGTATTTTTCCTTAAGTGTTATAACTTCTCCTTCTGACAATCCATACTTTTCTGCCAAAGAATTTGAAATATAGTATCCATCATCAACATGAAACTTAACGTATTTGCTGTTATTGGTTATACCATATATTGATACTTCTTCCTGAAGGGATTTTCTGTTAATTTCCAAAGCTGACATTGAATATTTTTCAGCTTCACTGTCTTTTACTTTCACCGGTGTTTTTAAAACATACTGATATTTTGCAATCATGTTGTTTACTATTTCATTCTGATAATGAGTAAGCAACGGTTTCATCATCATTCCAAACATTAAAAGTATATTTGCAAAAACTATACCTATAAACAAAGTAATATAACTTCCTTTGTTCTGAAGAACCACTCTAAGTCTGAATCTTGTTAAGAATTTAAAGTTTGGCAACTTAAGTGCTTTTGAATTTTTATTTTTCTTTAAATCCTTTCTTATAAATTTAAGTGGGCTTAACTTAAGCTTATTTTGTAATGTAATTGTATTAATAACAATCATAATAATAAGTGGAACTATCGTTGTTAAAATAAAGGCATTTAAATCCCATAATGTTTTATAAGTTGGAAGGCTGTAACTTCCATAATACATTGATGCAACTACATTTTTAAATAATGTATATCCAAGTATATTTCCAATTATTGCAGCTATAAGAGATATAATAACTGTTATAGTAAGATAGTGACATATAAAGTGGATTTTTGAATATCCCATTGCTCTTAACGTACCAATAACTGTTGATTCTTTTTGAATAGTATGGTTTATTGTAACAGCAAACACAAATGCCAATATTGTTATTAAAATATAAAGCAATATAATGATCATGCTTCTGTCACTTCCAATATCATCGCCTGTAAAATTTATAGCCGAATTTTCATATCTTGGAATATAAGTTTTAAGTTCATTTCCTGACATTGCAAGTTCTGTGACAAGTTTTTCCATAAATTTATCTGATTTTTTCTTTTCTTTAGTATCATTTGACGGTGCATCATTATACATCCATGAATAACTATATGTTTCATTGGCACTGATACTATAAAAAGTATTATCATTAACAACCGCCACACTAAACAATACTGCATCAAACATTAAATCAGTATTATTTGAAAACAATGCACTGTAATCTGAAAACGCAACTAAGCCTGTGATTTTCATTTTTTTATTTTCAATAGTAATGTAGTCACCAACGCTTAAATCGTTGTTATCTGCAAACATTCTGTCAAGACCAATTTCATTGTCCTCTTTTGGCATTTTGCCTTTCATAAGACAAATTTTATTTACATCTGTTCTATTTTTAAATATTCTTACAGTTTTATTCTTTTTCCCATTTTCCCTGGTCTTAGCAGGTGTATCTTTATAAAAATTTTCATATAATTTTACATCCGGTTTTTCAATTTTTGAAATTACATCTTTAGATATTTTTTTATCTGACGAGAAATTTCCCCATTCAATGTTATATTTATCAAAACTTCTATCATATGCAGTTTTCATGCTTCCACCTGCAACAAGAAATCCTGATATAAATCCTATTGTCAGTGTCATGAATAAAAAAAGTACAATATACTTTCCAAAATCACTTTTTAGTTCTCTTGGAATTCTTTTTATCATTGGATTTTTCAACTCTACACCTCCTACCATTCAAGGTCTGATGCGGAAACTTTATTTTCATTTTGTTTTATTGATTTTATTTTTCCGTCTTTAAGATTAACAACTGTATCAGCCATATTTTTAATGGCATCATTATGTGTAACAATAATAATTGTATTTCCATACTTTTTATTTACATCTTCAATAAGTTTTAAAATATCCTTTGAAGTATTGTAATCCAAAGCACCTGTTGGCTCGTCACACAACAAAATGTCAGGATTTTTAATAATAGCTCTTCCTATTGCAGTTCTTTGCTGCTGTCCACCTGACAACTGATTTGGAAGTTTGTTTTTATGCTCATACAATCCAAGTGTTTTTAACAGTTCTTCTATTTCCAATGGTTTATCACTTAAAAAAGCTCCAACTTCTATATTTTCCTTAACAGTAAGGTTTGGAATAAGATTGTACATCTGAAATACATATCCCAAATGTTTTCTTCTATATTCTGTCAGTTGCTTTTCATTCATATCCTTTGTTTTTTCGCCATCAATGGAAACATATCCATTATCAGCACTGTCAATTCCTCCGATAATATTAAGTAACGTGGACTTTCCGGAACCTGAAGGACCAAGCATGACACACATTTTTCCTCTTTCAACATCCAAACTTACATCTTTTATTACTTTTATTTTGTTACTTCCAACATCAAAACTTTTCTCTAAATTTTTTATTTCAAGAAACATACATCCTCCTTGTATTGCTATCATTTATAACACTTTTTATGGTTCTAAACTTTACTTTGGGAGTAAGATTTAGAACCATTTTTATTTTCCTTTTAAAAGAAAAAGCAACTGATTTATAAGAATAACTTCCTGTAAACCAGTTGCTTTTTAATTAGTGGCATCCTCTACATTTACTGCAATCTCCACCACACTGGAGAGATTTACCGTTTTTCTTGTCTTTAATCATGCTTCGCACAATTAAACAAACAATCAAAACTAAAACAACTAAAACTACAAATGTTCCTATCATTTTCTCCATATAAATCCTCTCCTTTCCTTTAAGTTAACTGCCCATATCAACTTATTTCACAATGACTTTTGGCAAAATTATGCCTTTTATTAATATTTTAAAGTTTTACTTTGTTTGTAAGGTCTAAATAGTAAGTAAATAAATGCTAATACAATAAGCAATGCTACTACTGACCAAACACCAAATGCTGCTCCTGTAAATAATGAACCAATCTGGTAAATACATAATGATACAAGATATGCTAAACCACACTGGTATCCAATTGCAAAGAAGAACCATTTTGTATTGTTCATTTCTCTCTTAATAGCACCCATAGCTGCAAAACATGGAGCACATAATAAGTTGAATACTAAGAATGAGTAAGCTGCAATAGCACTCATGCTACCTGCAAGTGTTCCCCAAACTTCCTGACCATCTTCTGCGATTTCAGAGCCAAATCCGAATAACATACCAAATGTACTAACAACATTTTCCTTAGCAATAAGACCTGTAACAGCTGCAACAGCCATCTTCCAGTCTCCCCATCCAAGTGGCTTAAAGATTGGAGCAATAACTCCACCAACTTTTGCCAAGATACTGTCATTTAACTGTGTTTCCATATCAAGCATACCGAAGTGTCCGTTAATCCAACCGAAGTTCATTAAGAACCAGAGCAAAATTGTTGAAAGTGTAATAATTGTTCCGGCTTTCTTGATAAATGACCATCCACGTTCCCACATACTTCTTAACACATTTCCTAATGTTGGTAAATGGTATGCCGGAAGTTCCATTACGAATGGTGCCGGATCACCTGCAAACATTTTTGTTTTCTTTAAAATAATACCTGATACGATAATTGCTGCAACACCTACAAAGTATGCACTTGGAGCTACCCACCATGCACCATCAAATAATGCACCTGCGATTAACGCAATAATAGGCAATTTTGCACCACAAGGAATAAATGTAGTTGTCATAATTGTCATTTTTCTATCTCTATCATTTTCAATTGTTCTTGAAGCCATAACTCCCGGAACACCACATCCACTACCAATAAGCATTGGAATGAATGATTTACCTGACAAACCAAATTTTCTAAAAATTCTGTCCATAATAAATGCTACTCTTGCCATGTAACCACATGATTCAAGTACAGCCAAGAAGAAGAACAATACTAACATCTGCGGTACGAAACCAAGAACAGCACCAACGCCGGCTACAATACCATCAAGAATAAGTCCCTGTAACCAGTCAGCACAATTTATAGCAACTAAAACTTTTTCAATTGCAGGTGGAATGATTTCACCAAACAATACATCATTTGTCCAGTCAGTTACAATTGTACCAATTGTTGTAACTGATACATAGTATACAATAAACATTACAACAGCAAAAATTGGAAGCGCTGCCCATCTGTTTGTTACTACTCTATCGATTTTGTCAGATACAGACAATTTTCCTTTTTGATTCTTTGTATAACATCCTTCAATAATTGAAGAAATATATTCATATCTTTCGTTTGTGAAAATACTTTCTGTATCATCATCAAATTCTTTTTCCAAAGTTTCAATATAGTTATCAACATTTGGAACTTCCTTCATATTTTCTACTATTTTATCATCTTTTTCAAGTAATTTAATAGCAAAAAATCTTTTCTGGCTTGCTGTTACATCTGCAGGTAATACTGCTTCAACATTTGAAACTATTTCTTCAACTTTGTCATTAAACTTATGAGCTATTTTATTTGCTCCCTTACCCTGTGCAAGCTTAACAGCTTTATTTGCAAGTTCTTTAATTCCGTTGCCTTTTAAAGCAGAAATTTCCACCACTTCGCAACCAAGCTTTTCTCCAAGCTTGTCAATATGTATCCTGTCGCCTCTTTTTTCAATAACATCCATCATGTTAATTGCCATGATAACAGGAATACCAAGTTCCATAATCTGTGTTGAAAGATAAAGGTTTCTTTCAAGGTTGGTACCATCAATAATGTTAATGATAGCATCAGGCGTTTCATTGATTAAGTAATTTCTTGCAACTACTTCTTCCAATGTATATGGTGATAAAGAGTAAATACCCGGTAAATCCATAAGTTTAACATCTTTATGACCTTTAAGCTTTCCTTCTTTTTTCTCAACTGTTACTCCCGGCCAGTTACCAACAAACTGATTTGAACCAGTCAGTGCATTAAACAAAGTTGTTTTACCACTGTTTGGGTTTCCTGCCAGTGCAATTTTAATTGACATAATCTTTTTCCTCCTAATGTTTGTTTTCACTATTTATTGTTAGTTTTTGCTAACTATAGTGTAAAAAAAATTATTCTACTATAATCATCTCAGCATCAGCTTTTCTAATTGACAATTCGTAATTTCTTACAGTTACCTCAATTGGGTCACCAAGAGGTGCAACTTTCCTTACGAAAATCTCAACATTTTTAGTAATTCCCATGTCCATAATCCTTCTCTTTACAGGACCTTCACCGGTAAGCTTAACAACCTTAACTGTTTCACCTACTTTTGCTTCTCTTAATGTCTTCATGAAAAAAGCTCCCTTCCTTAAATTTAAACCATAATCTTATTGGCCATGTCTTTGCCAATTGCGACTCTTGATTCCTTAACATTAACAATAACGTTGCCACCAATTTGTGATACAACTGTTACTTTTCCACCAACAACAAAACCTAAACTTTCTAAAAATCTCTTTGTTTCAGCTTTGCCACCGACTCTCATTATTGTTTTTTCTTCGCCAAGATCCACCATTGTTAAAGGCATCATATGTCCCTCTTTTCTTTTATGTATATATAACCAATAGTATTCTAACCTAAGTTAGTATAACCTAACGTTCATTAGAAGTCAATAACTTTTTCAATATTTTTTTGTTTGTTTCAAAAATTGAAATTCTTCTAATATTTTGTTATAATCGTCTTATATTTTATATAAGGAGCGTTTAAATGAAAAATAATGAATCTACAGAAATGTACTTAGAAACTATACTTGTTTTAAGTAAACAGCTTCCTGTAGTACGTTCAGTTGATGTGGCAAATGAACTGGGCTTTAAAAAATCCAGCGTTAGTATTGCCATGAAACATCTTCGTGAGAAAGAACTTATTACTGTTACGGACTCAGGTTTTATATATTTAACTGATGAAGGCAAAAAGATTTCTGAAATGATATATGACCGACACCAGTTACTTACTTCATTTTTTACAAAAATAGGTGTTTCAGAAGAAATCGCTTCTGAAGATGCCTGCCGTATTGAACATGTTATCAGTTCAGAAACAATCAATGCCATAAAAAAACATATTGAAGATATTTAAGAAGGTTGCATGGCAACCTTCTTATTATTTTGCCGGTGTTATAGTAATATTTTTTACTTCAATATCAGTTTTTCTTTTTATTACATCTTCAATCTGTGCTCTCTTATCATCTCCAATTTCTGCCTGGCTAATAACCACGTCGGCCTGATTATCATTTATTGTTACTACAACATCTGAAAATCCTTTTGCTTTTAATAATGTTTCAATTGTATTTTCAATCTCATTATTTTCAGTTAGTTTAACCATGGATTTTACTGCTTTTTTCTTTTCCTTTTCTGTTGCCACGTCATTATTAATCACTTCCAATAATGTTTCTTTATTTTTTGATCTTGTCTGTTCTTTATTTAGTTTTGCCTGTGCCATATAAGAACTAAATGTTGAGCCATTGGCAAGTACTGCTGAACCAGGCTCCACAGTTTCATCTTCCTCTGTGTCAAGGCTTTCTATATCATCTTTTCCATTTATTAATTTATCCTTTTCATATACTGAATCATATGTACTGTTACTTACTTTTTTTGCTGCACTTTTTTTATCAAAATTATTTGCATAATTCAAGTAACCGGCGACTGCAATTAATACCGCTAAAAAAGTAACTATAAACTGATTCTTTTTAAATATTTTTTTCATTTCTTCCCCCTAATTATTTTCTATTATTGTTATTTTATGAATGGGTACATCAAATAATGCACTTATCATATTAATAATTTCCTGTTTCTTATATTTAAGTTCATCTCCTGATGCAGTAATTGCCACTCCCTGTATTCTTGGATATATCTCTTTTATAACATAAGGATTATCCCCATCATCCTTATTTAGAATAACAGTTGTTTTTCTATTTGTTCCACTTCCATCGTTATTTGTGCTACTGTCTGTATCCTCCTTTACTATTTTTTCCGTGCCACATGAAAAAGTAATCATCACCTTAGTACCTGAAATGCCATCAATACTTTCAACCATATTTTTTATTTTATTTGTAATTTTATTTTCATAAGAATTTTCATTTTCTTGTTCCTGTACTTTTTCATCTTTGCTTTTTGATTCCTGTCCTACACTTTCAAAATATGTTAAACCAATTAATAATATTCCGGAAAAAATAAGTAATATGAGTTTTTGTTTTCCTATTTTTTTATTGTTACATATCTCTATTATTTTTTCATAAAGATTTCCCACGGCAGTTCTCCTTTATTTTACAATTAATAATCTTTTATATTGCTTAAGAAGAATATTTATTTAATAAATTTTATTTTGATTAATAAATTTATTCCTCTAAGTTTTTATTAAAGTTATTTTTTATTATTTTTTCTTGACAGTTTGCTCATATTTGTTTCTGTTTCACATATTCTTTCTGAAATTTTTGTTTTCATTTCATTTAGTTTTTTCTCAATGTTAATATTTCCTGTTTCCATATTCATAGAATAATTTTTCTCAATTATATCTGAAATATTATATTTACTTTTTTTCCAGTTTATAATTGGTGACAGCGCCGATACAATCAGCAAAAGTCCTGCAAATAATTTTATGTATTTTAGATACTGTTTTCTTGGAAATATATTAAGGAATAATGTTATTACCAATGTAAATATACATATATTCTTTATAAAATAATATAAAAAATCCATACTACTCCTTTCCCGTAACCATACAGATAATGGCTATACTTAAAATAAACAACACTCCAGTTCCAATAATAATTTTAGATAGCATTTTTATTCCTGTATTAAGAATACTTAAACTACCTGTTATTCTTTTATCTGCTATGGGTTGAACTAATGCTGTTGTTATCTGCACCGACAAACTATATATTTGAATTTTTAAAAATGGTACCATGCACAAAATCAAAATCGCAATAATGGCAAAAGTTCCTATTGTATTTTTTATAAGATTAACTGAGCCAAGTACAACACCTGTTAATGCGTCCGCCCCATCACCAATAACAGGCATTGAACCTACAAATTTTCTAATTGTAGTATTTTTTGCTCCATCAATTGCCGGCAACACCAAAGCCTGTATTATATTAAGTCCTGTTACTATTCCTATAAAAAACTTTATCAAAAAATTAATTATATTCTTTATGACGTCTGCTGTTTTTGACAAAAAATCTTCTGCACTTACATTATTTACTATACCTATTGCAACATAAATTTTTATAAGGGGAATGATGACATTCAAAAACACAAATTCCGCAACACCTATAACAACAAGTGTAAACTGATAAAATCCTGCCGCTGTAATCTGTCCTGTAATAGCCACTGATAGAAAATATCCCGGAATAATTCCATATAGAAAACCAATAATTAATTTTACAAACTCTACAGTTGTATTACTCATTGCATTAAACAAAGTAATTATTATAGTAATAACCACAAGATAACATATGTAAAATGCTGTTTCAGACACATTATTTTTTGTGAACACATTTGTAAAATTAGTAAAAAATGCTGACAAAATTATAACTATAATGATTTCGCCTAAAGTATGATATATAAATTTTGTATCTCCTATTGTTTTTTCATATATTAAATCTTTACATACCACAAAAACTTTTCCAAAATTACCGGTTATTATATAATTAATAAATTCTTTTCCTGATAATTTTGAATAGCCAGCCGTTGAAAGACTATTTTTTGCTGATGACAAATCAAAATCATCTAATGACACAATGTCGCTTCCATATACATGCCATGTTCCAGATAAAATCAACAAAAATATGGTCAATGCAATTGTTCTTTTTATATTTTTCATTTACAGCCTCTTTATTAGGATAATAAACCTGAAATTTTTGAAATTAACTCTACAAAAACAGGCATACTTATTGCAAGTATTGATATTTTTCCAAAAATCTGAACCTGATTAGAAATTGCACTGTATCCACAATCTTTTGAAATATCAGAAGCAATTTCAGCTATAAAAGTAATTCCTGTTATTTTAAGCAAAATTTTTATATACTCCCTGCTAATAGATGTCATTCCTGATAGTTTGTCCACAATAGAAGTAATGTGGTTTACTTTTAACAATATACATAGAAAAATAAACACTGCACCTACCACAGAAATCAGAATTCCATATTCAGGTTTAATTGATTTAAACTGTATTGCAATAAGAACTATAACAATACTTATTATTCCAACAGATACCATTTTTTCCTCACAACTGAAATAGTTTTTTTATAGTTTCAAACAAATCATATATATATGGAATAATCCACGTAAGCACCAACACAAGACCTGCAAGACTTGTCAAAAAAGCCTGTTCCTCCCTGCCACTATGTTTTAAAATCTGTCCTACAACTGATACTATTATTCCAACTGCCGCAATTTTAAAAATCAAACTAATTTCCATATATTTACCTTTTTCTTTATAATAATATTATCGAAATAAATGCTCCCAACAGAACACCTAACATTTTATAAATTTTACATTTTTCCTTTTTCTCTTCTAACAGAAAATTAATATACTCCTGAATATTGTCCATACATTCCTGTATATTTCTAATTTGTGTTTCTCTGTCAGTAATTCCCAGATTACTGCCAAATTCTTCTATACACCCCAATTCTTCCCTACTTAATTTTGTTGTTTCTGAAAGATTTTTTTTCACACTTGCATCCCATGCTTTTTGCAAACTTCCTTTTCTCTCTTTTTGATATGTAATTACACCTTGATAAAATCTTTTTATTGTGGAATTTTTTAATTTGATTTTTGACATTGCCACGTTTATTGTTTCATTATTATGTTTTATTTCTCCTTTTAAAAACAGTAAGGATTTTTTAAAACTTTTTAATACTTCTATTCTATTTAAAAATTCTTCACTTAATGAAAAACCTAAAAGTGTGGAGGAAATTAATATAACAATCATCCCTGTAAATTTTAAAACCATTCATACTCTCCTATTTTTTTTATAACAATTTTTGTTTTAAACATATTTAATACTTCATCACCTATTTTTTGTCTTATATCACCAATGGTTGTACCATGTATTGTTGCAATAATGGAAACACCACTTATTGATGCGTATTTAATTGCTTCAATATCATTCTTGTTTCCAATCTCATCCACTGCTAAGATTTTAGGTCCCATTGTCCGTATTGCCATAATGATTCCTTTAGCTTTACTGCTGTTGCTGATAATGTCCGTTCTCTTTCCCAAATCAAAAGTTGGGATTCCATTTAAGCATCCTCCAATTTCGTTTCTTTCATCAATTACGCATATACATGTCCCAACCACATTTTCGCTAACACTTTTAATAATGTCTCTCAATAATGTAGTTTTTCCAAATCCAGGTGGAGAAATTATCAGAGTATTGTTAATAATACTCTGATTTTCATTAATAATCTTGTCAATAATTTTGTTGCTACATCCAGTAACTATATTTTTAACTCTAAAATTTATATATCTAATGTTTTTTATCACAGATTCCCTGTCAAGATTTTTTGTTATGTATCCTCCAAACCCCATCCTATGACCACCCGGTAAAGTTAAATAACCTTCTTTAATATTTTCTTCATAGGCAAATGCCGAGTAATCTGTTGCAATGTTAAATGTGTCATCTATATCCTTTGGTGTTACTACGCATTGCTGTAATATGTGTTCTCCATCCTTTTTGTAAACAATCAACGGTTGATTTACCCGCAGTCTGATTTCAAAAATTTCACAATCAAATTCTTTAACTAAAGCCTGTCTCATCTTATTGTTAAAATAATCCAAAACATTTTTCATTTTCATAATCCTCTTATGAAAATATATGACAAAGTAACCGGTTTATTCTATTTACTTTTATTTTTTTATATTGTAATATTTAAATAGTAATGATTTACTATAAAACAGAAAGGAAAACAGAAAGGAAAACAGAAAGGAAAATGAAAATGCAAAAGAAAAAAATAATATGCCATGTTTTAGTATTTGTCATGTTTATATGTATAGGATATTATTCCTCAGTAAACATACACAATATTTTACATGCTGATGAAGGTACAGGCACACCATCAACGGATGTAAGTAATCCTACTATTAGTGCTATTACAAGTATTAAGTTATCTGAGAAATCAATTAGTATTACTCAGAGCAAAAAGGGAATTTTAAAAGCAACAATAAAATACGATAAGAATACTTCCCTTCCAAAGGAAACTGTTTTATGGAAAAGCAACAACACAAGTGTTGCAACAGTTAACAAAAAAGGAATTGTAAAAGCAATAAATTCGGGCACTACCTACATTATATGTATGAGTAAAAGTGGAGATGTTAAAGCCAGATGTAAAGTTGTTGTAAGAGCACCTTACAATAAAATAAAATCCATTAAATTTACTCAAAAAGAAATCAAAATAAATGTTTATAACAAACGTACTCTCGTTCCATCTATTCAATATGGACCGAATACAAAGTATAAAAAAGAGCCGGTAGTCTGGTCTTCTACTGACAATAAAATTTTAACCGTAAAAAACGGAACCATAAAAGCTAAGCAAAAAGGAACTGTTTATGTTAAAGTAAAATCAAAATATACAAACAAAACAGCAAAATGCAAAGTTACTGTAACAAAGAAATTAAAATATATAGCGTTTACTTTCGATGATGGTCCTGGAGATTATACGGACAAACTTTTAAATGCCCTTGAAAAGAATCACAGCAAAGCAACTTTCTTTGTTCTTGGAAACAGGGCAAAAGTCTACCAAAAGCAGTTAAAACGCGAGTTTCATCTTGGCATGGAAATTGGAAGCCACACATGGTCACATCAGAATTTAAATGCCATTTCAAAGAAACAGATAAAAAGTGAAATTTTCAAAGCAAGAGATGCCATTAAAAGTGTTACAGGTCAAAAGCCTACACTTCTAAGACCACCATATGGTAACTATAATCCAACGGTTTCAAAAAATGCAGGAGTTCCAATGATTTATTGGTCTGTTGATACTGAAGATTGGAAACATAGAGATGCAAAATATATTTGCAACTACATAATGTCACATGCACATGATGGAGAAATCATATTGTTACACGACATTCATCCTACTTCTGTTGACGGCTTTATAAAAGCACTTCCAAAGCTTCGTAAGAAAGGTTTTGAATTGGTTACCGTAAGCGATTTATATAGTATCAAAGGCAAAAAATTAAAAAATGGTGTAATGCACTTTGGGCCAAACAATGACAAATAAAATTTATTACTAGAAATAAATTTACTTAATTGTTTCATTCAAAAAAGACTAAAATTAAGTTATTACAATACTTAATTTTAGTCTTTTTATTTTATCCTCATATGTAAAATTATTGCTACATTTTTATTATGCTACTAAGTTTTCAGTCAAGTTTCCTTTTCCTTTAACAGTAAACTCACTTTTTTTACACAGATATTAATAAGGTGTACTACTTATGATATGGCTGATTGTTTATGATTCTATAACTTCTATAAATTTGCTCAAGTAATATCACTCTCATCAACTGATGTGGAAATGTCATATTTGAAAAACTAAGTTTAAAATCCGCCCTGTCTGATATGGATTTGTGAAGACCAAGTGAGCCACCAATAATAAAAATAATATGACTTTTTCCCTGTATTCCAAGATTATTGATTTTGTCTGCAAGTTGCACCGAATCAAGTTGCTTTCCTAGAATTTCAAGAGATATAACATATGCGTCATCAGGAATATATTTCATCAATCTTCCTGCTTCTTTTTCCTTAACTATATCTGCCTCTGTATCCGAACAGTTTTCATTGGTCTTTTCATCCTGCACCTGTATGATATTTAATTTACAATATCTTGATAATCTTTTACTATATTCATTTATTGCCTCTGTATAGAACTTTTCTTTAATTTTTCCTACTGTTAATACGGTAATCTTCATTTTCTGCTCCTTAGTCTGATTTCCTACATATTATATAACTTTTTTTAAGTAAAAAACAATCTTTTTAAACTATTAATATATTGTTTTCGGACAATCTTTCTTGTGAAAGATATACTAATAGTATATAATGTATGCAAGATTATAATTTAGGGAGATAAAGTTATGAATGAAATTAATAATAAAATAAGTATTGACGAAACAAATAATAACGAAATGAATAACTCTGAGATAAATAATGTTGAACCGGCTAATACAACACCATCTAAGGATGAAACATCAGATTCTACAGTTGAATCATCAGAATTTAAGAAAGAAAGCTCTGATTTCAATCAAGAGGATGATATCAACATCAAAGATTTTCAGGAAAGCCTTACAGACTATACTACCAACGAAGTTCCATCTTTTGTGAGATTATCTGACAAATATAAAGATATTACATCTTCTGCATTTACAATGCTTTTAGTTGGTGGAGTTGGATTTACACTACTACTGCTTGTTATTTTTGATGTTATATCTTTACCTATTAGTTCTTCTACTTCATGGTTATTTGATTCTGTAATGGGTGGAGTATTTATAATTTTTATTATTGCAGGTATTGTATCATTTATGCATGCAAAGCAGGTTAAAATTGATGCCAAAAAAGAAGATGCATTAATCGAAGAATTATTAGAATGGGCTGATGAAAATATAAAAAAAGAAGATTTAGACAAAGGACTTGATTTAAATGATCCTGAAGAACTTTTATATTTTAACCGCTATGACAAGATTAAAGATATGCTTATGCGAAATTTTGAAAATGCTGATGAAGCATTAATCTGTGAGTATTCTGAACAGATTTACAATAAAATATACGAATAAAAAACTGGTGCGAGAGTGTGAAAGTTTTTCTGTAAATTAAATATTTAAATATAATTAATAGGC
>OJUG01003487.1_pt1 | contig 14164 bp, 10 predicted proteins | sample 1599841 | NCBI WGS metagenome assembly OJUG01 (sample SAMN04168659, study PRJEB22393) | human gut metagenome | biome: human gut microbiome; feature: stool | host: Homo sapiens | collected 2014-05-12 | reverse complement strand
GATACCACAAATGTCCGCTCCCCTCTTTTTAAGGCTCCGACGTAGCAATAGCCTGCATCCGCGGTAAATCCGGTCTTTCCGGACAGTGCGCCATCCATCATCTGTAAAAAAGCATTGTGATTATTACAGGTAAAATTCCGGCTTCTCTCTACATTCTGAAAACTGTACTGCTTTGTCTGTGTGATCTTTAAAAACGTATCGTTTTTGATGCAGTAGCTCATGATCGTGGCAAGGTCTTTTGCCGTTGTTCCATGAGAACCTGTTTCGTCTTTTGCGTCTAATCCGTTTGGCGTGATAAAATGTGTATGTTCACATCCTATTTCTTTTGCCTTTTCATTCATCATCTCTGCGAATTTTTCCACACTCCCGCCAACATGCTCGGCGATCGCAACTGCGGAATCGTTATGTGATTCTAACATCAGCGAATAGAGCAGGTCTTTTAATAAGAAGGTATCTTTGGTTGTCATTCCAAGATGGACTTTTGGCATAGACGCGGCATGCTGACTGACGGTTACCGTCTCGTCTAACCTGCCGCTTTCAATTGCCAGAATGCATGTCATGATCTTTGTGGTGCTGGCATTTGCTAAAAACTTTTCTTCTTCTTTGCCGTAGAGGACTCTGCCGCTGTCTGCGTCCATTAAGACGGCAGACTTGGCATAGAGTCCAAGGCTATCCTGATGTTCTTTTGCAAAAACCTCTAACACCACACTTGTTAAGATCAGACTGATGCATAGAACGATGATCTTCGTTTGCTTGAATGGATTTTTTTTCACTTAACTCATTCTTTCCGTACCGTTTCCATTTACTATATGCCAAGAGAATGGTCGGTATGTAACAACTCGTGTGATTTATGAGACAGTGGTTTTTCTAAAAAGCTGCGATACAATTCCTGTACTGCCGGGTTCTCATGGGAAAAACGGATCTCGTTTTCTGCATCCAGTTCATAGAGGACATCTCCACGCTCTTTTGCCAATTCTAAATTGTCATGGATCGGCTGGCCACCGCCGCCGGCACATCCGCCCGGACATGCCATGACTTCTACAAAGTCATATTCTGCCTCGCCTTTTTTGATCCTCTCGATCAAACGTCTGGTATTGCCAAGACCACTGACTACGGCAGCTCTTACTTTTGTGCCTGCGATCTCTACCTCGGCTTCCCGGACTCCATCCTGTCCACGGACAACTTTAAATGCATCCGGTGCAGGATTTTCTCCTGTTAAGAAGTAGTAGGCACTCCGAAGTGCCGCCTCCATAACACCGCCGGTCGCACCAAAGATAACAGCAGCTCCGCTTCCGCATCCCAATGGTTCATCAAACTCCTCTTCTTTTAAATGCTCTAACTGAATATGCTCTGCACGGATCAGACGTCCTACCTCTCTCGTGGTGATAACAGAATCTACGTCCGGTCCGGTTCCCGTCACATCCATACACGCCATCTGGCTTTCGTATTTTTTCGCTGTACATGGCATGATCGACAGACAGTAGATTTCTTCCGGCTCCACACCTAACTGCTGTGCATAGTAGGTTTTTGCAATTGCTCCAAACATCTGCTGCGGGGATTTTGCAGTGGAAAGATTCGGCAGCAGCTCCGGATATTCATATTTTACAAAGCGTACCCATCCCGGACAGCAGGACGTAAACATCGGGAATTTGTATTTATCTTTATTTTTCAGTCTTTCGATGAACTCATTTGCTTCTTCCATGATCGTTAAATCCGCAGTAAAGTTCGTATCAAATACATAGTCGATCCCGGTTCTTCGAAGGGCTGCCACTAACCGTTTGACCGTAGCATCTTCCCGTTTTAAGCCAAACCGTTCGCCCCAGGCTGCACGGACTGCCGGTGCGATCTGTGCCACAACAACTTTTTTCTTATCTGCAATGGCATAAACCAGTTCGTTTAGATCATCGCGTTCTCTCAAGGCGCCAACCGGGCAGTGTGTGATACACTGGCCACATAAGGCACAGTTCACATCTTCAATGGACATGCCCTCTCGCAATCCTACGTTTGTTCGTTTTCCGGTATTGATAATATCCCATACCTTCATTCCCTGAATCTTATCGCAGACCTGTACACAGCGCATACATTTGATACATTTTTTAGCATCGCGGATCAGTGGAAAATCCATGTTCCATTCCTGTTCCTCATACTCCTCTTTAAAAGGTACCTCTAAAATATCTAAATCATTTGCTAATTTTTGCAGGGAACAGTTACCGCTTCGGACACAGGTAGCACAGCGATAGTCATGCTGGGATAAGATCAGTCCGACATTGGTGCGTCTTGCATTCATGACACGTTTGCTGTTTGTATAGATTTCCATCCCCTCTGCCACTAGGGTATTACACGCAGCTACTAAGGCATCTTTTCCTTTAATTTCTACAATACAGACACGGCAGGCACCGATTTCATTCAAATCCTTCAAAAAACAAAGGGTCGGTATCTTGATTCCTACGGATGCTGCTGCATCTAAAATGGTTGTTCCTTTTTCTACATTTACTTCCTGATTATCTATCCATAATTTTACCATATGCTCTCTCTGCCTCCTCTGAACACTCCACATCCAAATTTATCACAACGTAAACATCTTGCTGATTCCTGTCTTGCTTCTTCAAGACTCATGGAGTATTCCACTCCTTCAAAGTCTTTTTTACGTTCACAGGCTTCTCTATCGGTCAGATGAATTCTTCCACTCTGCAGCTTATCATTGAGATTTGGCTGTGGGATCTCTACATCTGTTGACATCTCATGATGGAAGCCAAGATATTCATCGATATTTGCTGCCGCTGCTTTTCCTGCCGCGATCGCACGGATCACGGTAGATGGACCGGATACACAATCTCCGCCGGAGAAGATTCCTTCTTCTCCCGGAACTGCCCCGAATTCATCTGCTACAATGCGATGGCGTTTGACCGGTACATTGGATTCTTCAAAATGTTCTGAATCAATTTCCTGTCCGATCGCCACTAAAATGACATCACAGCCTAACCGTTCTTCCGGTTTTTTCGCCCTGTTCGGACTTGGTCTTCCGGCACTGTCATACAGACCACTGATTTGCGGTTGTGTCCAGAGTGCAGCAACATTCCCTTTCTCATCTGCTTCTACGCGTTTCGGTGCCTGTAATGTCAAAAGCTCAATTCCTTCTGCGATGGCTCCTTCGATTTCTGCTTCTAACGCTGTCATATCTTTTTGCCGTCTGCGGTATACAATGCTGACTTTTTCTGCATGGCACCGCATTGCGGTTCTGGCACAGTCCATCGCCACATTTCCTCCGCCGACTACAACGACTCTTTTTCCTCTGAAATCAGGATACTTTCCATAGCCGATATTTCTCAGCATATCTACTGCTGAAATGACACCCTTACTGTCCGCACCTTCTACCTCAAATTTTTTATCGGTATGAGCACCGATTGCGATGTAAACTGCATCATACTCCTGTTTTAATTCATCATAAGTGATATCCTTACCAATTTCGATATTGCATCGTAAATCCACACCGGTAGATAAAATTGCATCGATATCTTCCTGTAAACGTTCTCTTGGAAAACGATAACTCGGTATTCCGTAACGAAGCATTCCTCCCGGCTGCTCTTTTTCCTCAAATACCACCGTCTGATGTCCCATAAGCTGTAAGTAGTAAGCTGCGCTAAGGCCTCCGGGGCCTCCGCCGAGGACAGCGACCTTCTTTCCCGTTGACGGAGCACATTCCGGCGGATTCACAAAGCCTGCGTAGTCCGCCGCAAACCGCTTGAGGCCTCTGATGTTGACCGCATCGTCCACCATGTTCCGGCGGCATCTTGCCTCGCAGGGATGCTCGCAGATAAAGCCGCAGGTGGTCGGGAACGGGTTGTCCTTCCGGATCAGGCGGATCGCGTCGGCGTATCTTCCTTCTTCCACAAGCGCTACATAGCCCGGAATGTCCACATGGGCCGGGCAGATCGCGACACAGGGAACCGGCTGGTTGTAGGTACAGGTACAGCGTCCGTTCCTGATATGCTCCACATAGTCATCGCGGTAGCCGATGAGTCCCTTATAGACCATATTCGCCGCCTCATAGCCGATGGCGCAGTCGGCGGAGTCCATGATCGAAAGCGCTGTCTTTTCCATAAGATCCAGCGTGTCCATTGTCGCTTTTCCGTTTAATACGTCCCGGATCAGCTGGTTTAACTGTCCGAGACCGATCCGGCACGGCACACACTTTCCGCAGGTCTGCGCATGGCACAGCTCCAGAAATGCTCTGGCCATATCAACCGGACAGAGCCCCGGCGGGCTTGACTCGATTCTTCGTTCCAGATCTTTATAAAGTCCCTCCATCACGATCCGCGCGCGGGTCGGGGACATGATCTCCAATCTGCTCATATGATCCTCTCCTCTTGCAATCTTTTTTTCATCGGCCACACCTGCTCACGCAGGCATGTCTGCTTTCCCCTCTATGGCTTATTGAATTTATTTCTTAACATATTGTCGATTTTACCACGCAATTATTAAATGAATCAAGTATTTTATTTGTTTTGCTTAATAATCTTTTGTTTAACGTTATTTTTTAGACAAATTCATAGATACGATCGTGCCTGCAAAAAAATACCGCCCGGGGACTTTCCGGACGGCATTTTCATTTGCACCTATGTTATTTTACAAGATATCCGCCGTCTACCGGGATGATCGCTCCGCCCAGATAGTCGCTGGCATGGGATGCAAGGAAGATGCAGGCACCCTTCATGTCATCGCCAGTACCCCAGCGATTTGCCGGAATACGCTCGGTGATCTGCTGATATCTTGGATTCTTCGGATCAAGCAGCGCGGAGTTCATCTCTGTTGCCATATAACCCGGCGCGATCGCATTGACGTTGACGCCTCTTGCAATCCAGTCATTGCTGAGTTCCTTGGTGAGCTGTGTCACGCCGCCCTTTGCTGCTGTGTAAGCTGGAACAGTCTGTCCACCAAACCAGGATACCATAGATGCGATGTTGATGATCTTTCCATATCCCTTCTTCAACATGATCTTTGCAGCTTCCTGACAAAGAATGAATACAGAATTTAAGTTTACATTGAGAACTTCATCCCACTCTTCGATCGGGAATACTTCCGCACTATGACGTCTCTGGATACCATGTGCGTTTACGATAATGTCAAGATCGCCGCCAAGTGCAGCCACACAGTCATTGAATCCCTGATATACCTGCTCCCGCTTGCTGAAATCTGCTTTTACACCGTGGCACTTGAAGCCGCGGTCGCAGAATCCTTTTGCCACATCATAGACCTTGTCGGAAGTTCCAACGATCACGACCTCACATCCTGCCTCCATCAGACCTTCTGCCATTCCATAACCAAGTCCTCTTGTTCCGCCTGTTACGATCGCTTTTTTTCCTTCAATATTAAATAATTCCATGATCATATTCTCCTCTCAGATTTCTCTTAGTCAAACAGGATTACCATCTTCTTCGCGGACTCGTCCGGATGATCCATCAGATGGAAGACCTTGTCGATCTCGCTGAATTTGATGAATGTTGTTGCGATGCCTTCGGTGATATACTCACCCTTTTCCATTCTTGCGATCGTCGGCTCGAACGCATCCTGAGACATCCTGGAGCCAATGATGTCAAGCTCTCTCTGATTGATCATCGCCTGTGTGATTCCCTCTTTTTCTGTACAGAATCCCATCGGTACCATACGGCCCGCGTTGCAGAGGATCCCCGGCTGCAGGCACATCGTCAGGGAACCCGGGAAACATGCAGAGTCAAACGCTACGGTGCAGCCATGTCCGTCTGTGATCTTCTGGATCTCCGCAACAACATCCTGAGTCTTGGAATTGATCACATAGTCAGCGCCGTATTCTTTTGCGCGCTCAAGGGAAGAATCGCTGATATCACAGCAAATCACGGTCTTGCAGCCCTTCGCCTTACATGTCTGTAAGATAATGGAACCGATCGTTCCTGTACCAAGGATAAATACGACATCATCTTCGACCACGCGACCGCGTCCTGTGCAGTGGGAACCAATTGCAAACGGCTCAACAAGTGCTGCATCTTCCCATTTTACGGAATCAGAAATCTTGTATACTTCCTTCGCCGGCGCTGTGAAATACTGTCTCCAGCCGCCATCTGCTCCGGAACCTCTTACTTTTACATGCTCGCACACGTTCTTTCTTCCATGCGTACACTGGTAACAGGTTCCGCAGGAGGAGAGAAGATCCACGATAACATGGTCACCCACTTTCACATTTTTTACGTTTTTACCGATCTTTGCGATCACACCGGCGTTCTCATGTCCCGGAATTCTCGGATATGTAGAGCACGGATTGGAGCCATGCCAGATGTGATGGTCACTTCCGCATACACCTGCGGATTTCATCTGGATAAGGACTTCATCCTCGTTTGCAAGTTCCGGAATCTCAACCTCACGCACCTCATATTTATGCGGTTCTACAACAACGACTTCTTTCATCATTTCAGCCATAATTCATTCTCCTTTTTCTAAAAGACTTTGTTTTATCTATAACCGGTTCATTCCATGTTATCCTATGATCGACGGGAGCAGCAGTGAAATTCCCGGAACAAGTGCAAATAAGATTCCGCAGAGAATCTCTACTACAACGAACGGAACCAGATGCTTTGACACCTGACCAACGGACTGTTTGCTGATTCCACATGCCACGAACATGCAGGTTCCGAAAGGCGGTGTCGCCTGTCCCATTGCAAGAAGGAATACGAATACAAGTCCGAACTGTACCGGATCGATGCCGAATGCAGCTGCGATCGGAGCAAGGATCGGTCCGAGGATCAGGTTTGTTGCTCCAACTTCCAGGAACATACCGCAGATCGTCAGAAGGATGATGATGATCGCCCAGAACATATATTTATTAGAGACAAATGCGAGCATGAAGTTCGTCACTGCCTGCGGGATCTGATAATAAGAGATCAGCCAGCCAAACATCTGCGCTGTCACAACAAGGATCATCAGGTTTGCAGTTCCCTCTGCTGTATTCTCAACGATCTCCCAGATCGTCTTCATGCTGATCTCGCGATAAACAGCGAGGCATACGATCAGACCATAAACAACGGCAACAACTGCGGACTCTGTCGGTGTAAAGACTCCGGCGTAAATACCTCCGAGAATGATGACCGGCATGATCAGCGCCCATACTGCGTCTTTAAAGGAAACAAGAAATCTCTTGAAGGAAAACTTGTCGGATTTCGGGAATCCGCATTTCTTTGCTTTGTAGTAAGCATAGAGGCAAAGAAAAACGCTGCAGACAACACCGGGAAGAATGCCGGCCATTAAGAGTGCGCCTACGTCTGTTCCTGTGATATTACCGTAAATAACGAGCACGATACTCGGCGGAATTACGATTCCAAGTGTTCCTCCGATCGCCTGAACGGCTGCCGCATAAGATTCCGGATAGCCGCGCTTTACCATCTCCGGGTACATCAGTCCGCCGATGGCCGCTGTTGTAGCAACAGAGGAACCGGAAATTGCTGCAAAGAATGTGCAGGCAACGATAGATACCAGGGAGATTCCGCCGGAGATCCAGCCGACGAGGGAATCTGCAAAGGCAACGAGACGTTTGGAAAGTCCGCCCTTTGACATAACGTCACCGGCGAGCATGAATGCCGGGATCGCCAGCATGGAAAAGCTGTTGGAGTTTGCGAAAATTCTCTGTGCGATCACTACAAATGTAAGCTTCGGGTCAAGAAGAACCGCTGCAATACATGATAACCCCAATGCCCATGTAATTTCAAGTCCGCATGCCATGCCGACAAGCAGGACAACGATCAAAGCAATAGCTGCAGTCTGCATCAGCCTACCTCCTTCTCTTTTCCAAATTCCTCCCAGGTATCTACGATCAATGCGAGGAAATTCATAATAAATCCGATAAACATGATCCCGTAAAGCAGGCTCATTGGAATTCCCATTGCCGGGCTGATCTGGTATCCACCGATCTCAATAAGCCCGTAGCCGCTGTACATAAGAATCAAACTAACATAAATGGCGATTCCTTTCCGGATCACATCCATAACATACTGTGCTTTTCCTTTCAGGTATCCGTCGATCAGCTCAATGCGGACAAACAGGTGATCTGTCGCCGCAAGATTGATTCCAAGAACGATCAATGCCACAAACAGATATCTGGAAAGTTCCTCCGACCATGTCAGGCTCTTAAATATAACAAATCTGCAAAATGTCTGTAAAAATACAACTCCGATCATCAGTAAAAGGACTGCGCCGATGATCGCTTTATTGATTTTCTGTACCTTTTTAAAGGCTGCCGCGAATTTTTCCATAACGCACCTCCTACTGCTTTACTGACAGTGCCCGAATCTCAGAGATCATATCACCATACTGTTCTTCCCACTGCGCATACAGGTCTGCTGCCTTGTCGATGAACTGCTGCTTATCCGGATATGTAACGGTCATTCCCTGTTTTTCCAGCTCTGCGACTGCCTCGGAATCCATCTTACGACTGATTTCTCTCTCCTTGATGCTGCACTCAGCCATCACACGTTTGAAGGTTTCTTTTGTCTCATCGTCAAAGGATGCCCATGTCTCAGGACTCATGACAAGGAAAACGGTCGAGTACGCATGCTCGGTCATTGCAAGGTGGTTGTTGACCTGAGCGACGTTGTTTGTCAGGATAACGGTTGCCGGGTTCTCCTGTCCGTCAAGTGCACCCTGCTGGAGTGCTGTGTAAGCTTCGCCCCATGACATCGGGGTCGCATCTGCTCCCATTGCTTTCCAGAATGCGATATGTACCTGATTCTCCATGGTACGGATCTTCAGTCCGGCGACATCATCCACCGAATTGACATCCCGCTTGCTGTTTGTCAGGTTGCGGAAACCGGATTCCCAGATCCCCAGTCCGTAGAGCTGGACGCCGGAAAGCTTGTCGAGGAAACGGGTTCCGATATCCCCCAGGAACACGGCATCGGCCTGCTCGGTCGATGTGATCAGGTACGGAATGTCCAGCGCCTGAAAATCGTTGATGAAGTTTCCGATCGTGGACTGGTTGACGACTGCGATATCGATCGTTCCCATCTGACATCCCTCGATCGTATCGATCTCAGCTCCGAGCTGTCCGTTATGGTATGTCTCGATCTTATATTTTCCTTCGGTCTCATCGTAAATCCTGTCTGCAAATGCTTCCATCGACTGTCCGATGGCTCCTGCCTGTGATGAGGTCTGTGCCATTCGAAGCGTGATCGTTCCGTCTGTGCTGTTCTTCTGATGACTGTCCTTGTAGATGCTGAATCCGCTGAGTACAACTGCTGCTGCGAGAATTCCTGCAGCTGCGAGAGCTGATGACTTTTTGCTCATTCCTCTTTAAGCTCCTTTCCCTTTTCCGAAAATCTACGGAGTTACAAGTGCTCCGTCACGTCCTCTTGTCTGTGTCCACGTTGTCACGGTGTTTTCACACGGATACTTTGCCGCCTCAGTTTCATCGATATCGACGCCCAGGCCTGGCTTATCATTCGCGTAAACATAGCCTTTCCGATACTCCGGCATACCTGGGAATACATCAAGAAGCGCGCCGTGCGGTCCTTTTAATTCCTGAATCACAAAGTTCGGCGGTTCGATCCCGGACCATTCCTGAACACCGAAATTCTGTGCCGCAAGGTCGATGTGGATATTTGCTGCATGGGCTAACGGAGACATATCCCCCGGTCCGTGCCATGCTGTCCGAACACCAAACTGCTCCGCAAAGATCTGAAGCTTTCTCGCCGGTGTAATTCCTCCAACCTGGCTGATATGAACACGGATGAAATCGATGAGCTGTTCTGCGATCACGGTTCTCCATTCATACGGATTGTTGAACAGTTCCCCCTGCGCGATCGGGATGCTCGTCTGCTGTCTTAAATTTCTAAGCCAGGAGAGCTGCTCTAACGGAACCGGATCTTCCAGAAAGAAAAGATCAAACGGTTCAAGACCTTTCGCAAGCGCCACCGCATCAGCCGGAGCAATCCGCTCATGGACATCATGCACAAGCTGCATATCGTAACCGATCTTCGCTCGAATCTGTTCAAATAACTGGATTGTATCGCGGATGTATTTCTTAGAATCGAGATACAATCCATCATGTGCGCCTTCTGGTGCTGTCTCAGGTGTCTGTCCATAAGGAAGTCCACCGTAACCGCCGCACTGGCATCTTAAGTGGGTAATCCCCATTTCCTGATACATCTGAATATTCTCGCAGATCTCATTAATGTCCCGTCCGTCCACATGACGGTAGACCGGAATTCCTTCCCTTACTTTTCCTCCAAACAACTCGTATAACGGCATCCCTGCCATCTTTCCCTTGATATCCCAAAGCGCCATGTCGATTCCGGAAATCGCGTTATTCTCGATCGGGCCATTTCTCCAATAGCCGTTCTGATGCATCAGCTGCCAGGTCTCCTCGATATTTTCAACCGGACGCCCTACAAGCAGCGGCTTCATATACTCCTCAATCAGATGCTTTACCGTCAGATGGCGGTAAGCAAAGGTTGCGCAGCCAAGTCCATACAGCCCCGGCTGATTTGTCTCAATCTTTACGACCACAAGATTGATTCCTTCCGGTGCCGTACAGATCACCCGGATATCCCTAATCTTTACTGACATCCCATATTCCTCCTCATCCTTTTATTTATAAGACGTTGCCATAATCAGTTTATTGATTTTGCAGATTTTCAAGTTGTCTTGATTGTCTCTTAACTTGTTACTCATCATACAAGTTTGGTTTTATTATCAAGGTGCCTTTTGCGCTGCAACCGACACCCTGTTTTACTCATTGCTTATTTTTTTCCTGTTCCGCCTTCACGATCTTCGATCTTTCCAGACATCTTCAATGTCTCAATCGAACCACCAAGATGCTGTTCCATTACGTCACGAGCCCTTTCTGCATCATGATTTTTAAATGCTTCCAGTATCTCCGTGTGGTAGTGAAGTCCCGTCTCATATCCGAACAACTCATTCATTTGTTCATGGTTCTTTCTGGATTCCAGAAAAACTTTATGAAGACTCTTTTCCAGAAGCGGATTGCCGGAGGTCCGGCTGATAACTTCATGAAATTTCAGGTCTGCACGGACAAATTTCGCTCGGTCTCCTTTAAATTCCTTCATCTGTTCCAGATAAACTTCCAGAGCGGCAACTGTTTTTTCATCGCAGTTTTCCATTGCGAGTACGCATGCCCCCGGCTCCAGAATCTTTCTGAATTCCAGTACTTTGCAGATATCCATACAATCTTCCGATGTGATCTTGTATTCTGCCTCGTCCCAGTTTTCAACCTGAGTGTTGATCAGGAACGTTCCTTTTCCCTGATAGCTTTTCAGAACACCAATCCCGATCAGATATTGAAGTGCCGATCGGATACTGGAACGGCTGACTCCAAGTTCCATAACCATCTGGTTTTCAGACGGAATCTTTTCGCCGATGTTCCATTTTCCGGATTCAATATTTTCCTTCAGATACTCAACGACCTGATCCGTAATATTGACTGTTTTTATTTTCATCCTCGCGCGTTACCTGCTTCTTTATTATTCTGCTTGCTGGGCGGATAAGATTGTTCTTTTACTTGTCAGACAACCTATGAGTTGATTATATCCTATTTTTACCTAAAGTCAATACCCATTTTCAATATTTTTCGTTGTTTTTTACAGACTGAACGGAATCTTTGCGGGGAATGTTGATATGTTCCATGCAGAAAATGACTGCCCATGTGCAGCATCTTAACTCTATATTACTCTGTATTGATCTGGGTATTGATCTGCCTCCGTTTTCTTGCATCGCTGAAACTTCCATGGTAGAATAGAAATGATGTGTACAGAAATTATCCACTCACCCGAAAGGAGACTTGTGATATGAAATCCGGAGAACATTTTGACGTGATCATCATCGGCGCGGGCCCGTCCGGAATCTTCTGCGCGTATGAGCTGATCAAAGAAAAACCTGAACTGAATATTTTAATGATTGAAAAAGGAAGACCGATCGAGAAACGTGTCTGTCCGAAGAGAAAAACAAAGGTGTGCGTGGGCTGCAAACCATGTTCTATCACCACCGGTTTCGCCGGAGCAGGAGCTTTCTCCGACGGCAAGCTCTCCCTTTCCCCGGATGTCGGCGGAAATCTGCCGGAGATCTTAGGATATGACAAGGCAACTGAACTCATCCGGGAATCCGACGATATCTATCTGCAGTTCGGCGCTGATAAGAACGTCTACGGTGTTGACAAACAGCAGGAGATCCGCAAGATCCGCAAGAAAGCCATCAATGCAAACTTAAAGCTCATCGAGTGTCCGATCCGCCACCTCGGAACGGAGGAAGGCTATAAGATTTACACAAGACTGCAGGAACACCTTCTCGCCAACGGAATCCACATGGAATTCAACACCATGGTCAAGGATATCATCATCGAGGACGGTGCCGCAAGGGGTGTTATCACCGATAAAGATGAGACATACTACGCAGATGAGGTCGTCTCCGCCATCGGACGTGAAGGCTCCGACTGGTTCTCCCACATCTGCGATGACCACGGAATCGATACCGAAGTAGGAACCGTCGACATCGGCGTCCGTGTTGAGGTCCGCGACGAGGTCATGGAGTTCCTCAACAAGAACCTCTACGAGGCAAAGCTTGTATACTACACACCGACCTTCGACGATAAGGTCCGCACCTTCTGTACGAACCCGTCCGGTGAGGTTGCTACCGAATACTATGAGAACGGCCTGGCTGTCGTAAATGGTCACGCTTATAAATCAAAAGAATATAAGACAAACAACACAAACTTTGCGATCCTGGTTTCCAAGAACTTCACAAAGCCCTTCAAAACCCCGATCGAGTACGGCAAACATATCGCCCAGCTGTCCAACATGCTATGCGACGGAAAGATCCTGGTCCAGACCTTCGGTGATTTCCAGAGAGGCCGCCGCACCACGGAGGAACGTCTCTGCAGAAACAACATCATCCCGACCTTAAAGGATGCCGTTCCGGGCGACCTTTCCTTAGTTCTCCCGCACCGCATCATGGTGGACATCAAGGAGATGTTAAAGGCCCTCGACAAGGTAACTCCGGGTATCGCCAGCGATGAGACACTGCTTTACGGAGTGGAGGTTAAATTCTACTCCAACAAGGTCGTTGTCGATAAGGACTTCGAGACAAACATCCACGGCCTCCGCGCCATCGGTGACGGTGCGTCCGTGACCCGCGGACTTCAGCAGGCATCCGCGAATGGCTTATCCGTTGCCAGAAGTATTCTCGCGAAGATCGATCAGAAATAGGGCAGTAAAAAGCTTCCTTTGAATCTGTATGCTGAAAACCACACATGTAAAATAGAAAAAAGAGCATCTTTGCGCTCCAATGTTTTAAGGAATTTTCCAAAACATTGAAGCCGCAGGTGCTCTTTTCATATTTTATAAACAACTACTGATGACCAGTAAGCGTTTTTCCTTCTCCAATCCATTCAAAATCGGCTTCGCCGATGGGATTTTTACCTTCCAGCCTAAGTTTTCACTTTTACTTTCTTGGATGCGCTCCCTGGTACGCCTCTCTGACCGCGTTGTCCATGGCATATGCCGTGTACATCTGGGTGGATGCCAGGTCGGAATGACCCATCATGGTCTGGACGACACGCATGTCAGCGCCATTGCTTAAGAGGTGCGCCGCGAAAGAATGGCGCAGAGTGTGGGGTGTGATGTCTTCCTCGATTCCTGCCCGCTCCCCGTAGTATTTGATAATCTTCCAGAATCCCTGACGACTCATGGCTCTGCCGCTGTAATTTGTAAACAGCAGTTCCGATCGTGTTCCTTTTAAAAATGTCTCACGGGCAGACTCCAGATATTTCGCAAGAGCGTCCTTCGCCGCATGGCCAAAGGGAATCATCCGCTCCTTGTGCTCATCGCGGCAGGTGATAAAGCCGATGGACATATTTACATCGGAGAGCTTTAGATTCACGAGTTCCGTCACGCGGATCCCTGTCGCGTATAAGAGTTCCAGCATTGCCTTATCGCGGATCTCCTTCGGATTCGCGCCGGACGGCTGCTCCAGGAGTTTCGTCACCTCGTCAACTGTGAGGATCACAGGCACCTTTTTCTCGATCTTCGGCGCATGCATCGAATCTGCCGGATCACGGCGGATCTTCCCTTCCTTAAACAGCCAGCCAAAGAACGATCTCGTGGATGCCAGTGCCCTCGAAACTGTCGACACT
>OJUG01003452.1_pt1 | contig 14341 bp, 9 predicted proteins | sample 1599841 | NCBI WGS metagenome assembly OJUG01 (sample SAMN04168659, study PRJEB22393) | human gut metagenome | biome: human gut microbiome; feature: stool | host: Homo sapiens | collected 2014-05-12 | reverse complement strand
CACGCTCTTTCGCGTTCACGGAGAACCCGAGCAGACAAAGCTCAACGACTTAAAGAGCATTCTGGCGGGGTTTGGCATTTCCTTCAAACTGAAGGGGTCGGAGAATCTCGCCCCCGTATTGGCAAAGCTCATTGAAGATACGAAAGATAAGCCCTATCTGCAGACGGCCATTTTGCGCACGATGCAGCGCGCGTGTTATCAGCCGGAAAATATCGGGCACTTTGGTCTTCAGTATCCGGCCTATGCGCACTTCACGTCGCCGATCCGGCGTTACCCCGATTTGCTTTTGCACCGCACGATCAAGGGGATTCTCTCTAAGCGCTCCTATACGCCGGCCGTTGAATTTGACGATGCGGAGCTGATGACGGGGTATCACGCCCGCAAGCTCGGTTCCAATCCGGAGGCAAAACCTTCAGGGGCGGCAAAACCCTTGAGCCGTCAGGAGGCAAAAAAGGCCGTTTGGACGCGCTTAGGCATCATCTGCTCGGCCGCGGAGCGTCGTGCTGACGATGCGTCGCGCGAGGTGATGAAGTTCCTGAAATGTCAGTATCTGCTGTCAGCGGATCAGAAATCCTTCCAGGCAACCGTTACCGGTATGTGCCCGGCAGGAATTTTTGTGACGCTCAGCGACATGCCGATTGAAGGATTTGTGCATATCTCACAGCTTGGCTGGGGTTATTTTGTCTACGATCCCGCCAAGCAGACGATGACGTCGCATGAAGAGATGACGGAAATTCGTCTGGGGGATCAGCTGACGGTACGGCTTGAAGATGTGGATCTGAAGGAGCGGCGGATAAACTTTACGCTCTTGAGCAATCAGAGCCGCCGTCATCCTGCCAAGGGCGGCGGACGCCGGCGCTTTGATGATGATTTCTGGTACTAATCGCTCAAACGCCACATAGAGGATGTCCGGCGCTTACAATGCCGGCCTTTCAAAATGCTTTTGATCGTTCCCTTTTGGGGAGCGCTTATTTTCACCGAGGCCTTTTCCGTGAAGCACTACGACGACAATTCTCAGGACGAACACTACGAAGGTTCAGGGCGCGTCCGCCGCAGCCGCGGCCGCGGCGAAGATTTCGGCCGCGAACGATCCGACCGCACGGAACGGAGCCGCCCGGCGAGGATTCGCACTGAGGCCGGCACCGTTGTGCTGGCGGGCTTTCATGCTGTCGCCGCTCGTCTGAAGCTGGATCCGGAGTCGATTCAGCAGGTTTATGTCGATCCGGAGCGTCGTGACAAGCGCATGCGTGAAATGCGCGAGAAGCTCTTTGCGGCCGGTGTACGCGTCATGAATGCTGATGCTGCGCGCCTTGACGGTCTGTCGCCCGACGTTCCCCATCAGGGCATTGCGGCGATTGCCGCAGAACGCGAGAACACGCTTGATTTTGCTGATCTGCTCGATCAGATCACAGACCGCACGCTGCTGCTTATTCTGGACGGCGTCACGGATCCGCGCAATTTCGGCGCCTGTCTGCGTGCGGCTGATGCTGCCGGCGTGCAGGCCGTGATCGTGCCGCGTGACCGTTCGGCCCGTATGACGCCTGCGGCCGCCAAGGCGGCCGCGGGCGCGGCGGAAACCGTGCCGGTGGTGTCGGTTACCAACCTTGCCTCGGCCATCATGGAACTGCGTGACAACGGTGTCTTTGTTGCCGGCACGGCGGGCGAAACGGATACAACGATTTATGACGTGGCTCAGGCGCGTGCCTTCGCATGGGTTTTGGGAGCAGAAGGCGAGGGCCTTCGCCAGCTTACTCGCCGCCGCTGCGACGTCCTCGCTGCCATCCCGATGGTGGGTTCGGTCGAGTCGCTCAATGTCTCCGTTGCCTCCGGCATCTGTCTTTTTGAGTCACTGCGTCAGCGCATTGCTGCGGGCCTCGTGCAGCCGGGTTCGCCCGACGAGCGTCTCTAAGACGAAACGCTTGGGTGCATTGAAAAGAAATTTGGCTTAAACACTTGCAGGGCCGCGGTTGGATCGGTACAATCGCGGCCTTTACTGTCCTTGCCGCACTGGAACGACGCTCTGGGCGGCTTTTTCCGCAAGGAGGCTAAATGCGTCACTACGAAATCTGCATCGTCGTGCATCCTGACCAGAGTGAACAGGTTCCCGCGATGATCGAGCGCTACAAGACCCTCGTCGCCGAACAGGGCGGCAAGATTCACCGCATCGAAGACTGGGGCCGTCGTCCGCTCGCCTATCCGATCGAAAAGCTCGTGAAGGCGCACTATGTGCTCCTCAACATCGAGTGCGGCCATGAGACGATCCTCGAGATCGAAAACGGCTTCCGTTTCAACGACGCCGTTCTTCGCCACCTCACTGTGAAGACGAAGCATGCCGAAACCGCTCCCTCCCCGATGATGAAGGTCATTGAGAAGGAAGAGGCCCGCAAGGTTGCCGCTGAGGCTGCCGCTGCTCAGGAAGAAGCCGCTGAGGCCTAATTCCTGCAAGCTGTCAGACGAAGTTCCATCCCATCCGTGAATTCAATCGATCTTTCCGGAACATTGATAGAGCGGGAAGCGGTGAGGTTTACTCCCGCGGGCATCGAAGTTTTCGAAGCCGTCCTGCATCATCGCTCTGAAGTGGTCGAAGCGGGCAAGGTCCGCAAGCTTGAGTTCGACTTCAACGCGGTGTCCTACGGGGCACTTGCCAGAAGACTGAACGGAATGGAGATTGGCGCAGAAATCCAGTTCAAGGGGTTTCTGGCTCCCAAGTCGATGAGAACCCGCCGTCTGACGGTACACATCACAGAATTCAAATAGAGGAGTCATCCAAATGGCTTTTGGTGCTAAGGGTAAGGGCAAGCCCCGCCGTTCGAACCAGCAAAATTCGCTTTTCAAGCGCCGCAAGTTCTGCCGCTTCACGGCTGAACACGTTGAACAGATCGACTACAAGGATGTCGACACGCTGCGCGATTTCATCCAGGAAAACGGCAAGATCATGCCGGCTCGCCTGACCGGTACGAAGGCGCACTATCAGCGTCAGCTCGACACCGCCATCAAGCGTGCCCGCTTCCTGGCCCTCCTGCCCTATACGGACAACCAGTAATCGACGGGAGAAAAGAGAAATGCAAGTCATTCTGCTTGAAAAGATCACGCATCTCGGCGATCTGGGCGACATCGTCAAGGTCAAGGACGGCTACGGCCGCAACTTCCTGATCCCCCAGGGTCACGCCAAGCGCGCCACGAAGCAGGCTATCGCCGAATTCGAAGCTCGCCGCGCTGAACTCGAAAAGGCTCAGGCTGCTCGCGTCGCTGCCGCCGAAGAACTCGCCGGCAAGCTCAACGGCGCTGAAGTTACGATCGCCAGCAAGTGCGGCGTCGACGGCCGCCTGTTCGGCTCCGTCACCAACGCCGACATCGCTGAAGCGGTGGACAAGCTCGGCTTCCAGATCAAGAAGTCGCAGGTTCGCACGCCGCTCGGCGCCATCAAGGCGACCGGCGAATACGTCATCACCATTGGTCTGATGACGGACATCTCCGCCGATGTGACGGTGAAGGTCGTCGCCGAGGAATAATCGGTTCGACCGCATCTGCCGTCCGCTCTGAGGGCGGCAGACCGATGAAAGCCCCGAGGAGTCCGCTCAGGATCTTTGGGGCTTTTTTCTGCATGATTATTGCCGCAGCGCAGGGATGCCGCAAAACCCTTGAGGCAGATAAGGGCGGCGACGGTCATAATCAAAACTTTCTCAACGTTCCTTATACCTCTTTGAGGTCTGTGTCATGGCCGAAGAAATTATCGACGAAGCCGCTCAGGCAGTACGTCGTCCGCCCTCAAGCGTACTGAGCGAGCAGGCGATTCTCGCCGGCCTGATGATCGACAATTCGGCGCTCGACAGCGTGGTCGACATTATTCGCCCAGAGGATTTCTATCGGCGCGACCACCGCATCATTTTTGAAGAAATCGTGCAGTTGCTGCAGGAGGGACACCCTGCGGACTATCTGACGGTTTTTGAAAGTCTGAAGTCAAAGGGGATTGAGAACGATGCGGGCGGGCTGCCTTATCTCACCGAATTGGTGGGGAGCTCTCCCTCGGCCGCGAATATCCGCCGATATGCGGAAATCGTGCATGACAAGTCGGTACTGCGCCAGCTCATTACCGTAGGCGACCGCATCGTTACCAATGCATTGGCGCCAGAAGGCCGCGAGACACGTGAAATTCTGGACGAAGCTGAAAAGGAAGTGCTCGCCATCAATGAGCGCAATGCTCGTACACAGCGCGGCTTTCAGCCTTTGGTGACGCTCGTGCGAGACGTCTCCGCCCGCGTCATTGAGCTCTACAACACGAAGTCGACTTCCGAGGTGACGGGTGTTTCCTCGGGCTACCCCAATCTCGACCATGTGACGGCAGGTTTGCAGCGCGGTGATCTCATCATCATCGCCGGCCGTCCGTCGATGGGCAAAACGTCGTTTGCACTCAATATCGCCGAAAACGTGGGCGTTGATCAGGAGCTGCCCGTGGCGGTCTTCTCCATGGAAATGGGGGCGGATCAGCTCGCGCAGCGCATGATTTCATCGGTCGGCCGTATTGATGCGCAAAAGCTCAGAAAAGGTCAGCTCGACGACGAGGACTGGGACAACTTCACGGCGGCACTGCATCGTCTTGAGGAAAAGCCCATTTATATTGACGACACGCCGGGACTCACGATTTCGGAACTCACGAGCCGCACTCGGCGGCTGGTTAATCAGGCCGGACCGCTCGGTCTCGTCGTGATTGACTATATCCAGCTTATGTCCGGACAGCGGCGCAGCAATCAGGACAACCGCGCGCAGGAGCTCTCGGAAATCTCCCGCGGGCTGAAGTCGCTCGCCAAGGAACTCGGCGTTCCGGTGATTGCGCTTTCGCAGCTCAATCGTTCAGTGGACAGCCGTACCGATAAGCGTCCGGTGATGTCGGACCTCCGTGAATCCGGCGCAATCGAACAGGATGCGGACGTCATCATGTTCATCTATCGAGACGTTGTCTACAACAAGGAAACGGTCGATAAAAACTTGGCAGAAATCATTGTGGCCAAGCAGAGAAACGGCCCCATCGGGACGCTTCGCATGACGTTCCTCGGCGGCAATACGCGCTTTGAACCTTCAGCGGACGCGGGCTATTGGGGCGGGATTGAAGAGTAACCTTTAGCCGGACAAAATGGAATTCATTCAAAAGGGAATGCTCGCTCATGGAATGGCTGACAAGTTTGGATTGGTTTGCGCTGTCGTGCTGGTTCGGTGCCATTGTGCTCATTGTGCTTGGGTTTGCCGGTACAATCGTGCCGGCGATTCCGGGCCTGCCGATGATTGCCGCCGGCGGGTGGCTGATTGGCTGGGCTGATCACTATGAAAAAGTGGGGTTCTGGACCATTGCCGTCTTGATTGTGCTTGCAGTCATTGGCGTAGTGGTCGATTCTGTCGCGCAGACGGCCGGTGCGCAGCGGGCAGGCGCCTCAAAGGCCGGCATTGTGGGTTCCGTCGTTGGGACCGTGGTCGGCATCCCCATGGGGCTTTTCGGCATCTTTGTGATGCCCCTGGTGGGCGCGGCTGTCGGTGAATTCTGGGCCAAACGCGACTTGATGCATGCCGGACGCGTAGGCGTCGCCACCTGGGTCGGCATGATCGTCGGCACGGCTGTCAAAGTGGCGCTGGCTTTTACAATGACGGGGTACCTGTTCTTCATCTATCTGATGAATTGATTGATCGTCGCAGCCGAATTTGAAAGAACATTTCAGCCGACAAAAGCTGAGTAGCTGCAATCGGTCGATGATTGACGCACTGATGCGTTAATCTTGGTGGATCAAAGGAGCGCTGAAGCCGTCCGCCTTCAGCAGACTTTCCCGTCTGCAGAAGGCATCTTGGAGTGGATGGCTTCAGCGCTCATCTTTTCGAAAAGAACGTTGAATGCGGTCGGAGCCTGCCGTCCATGATCCACACCATCTACTCCAACAGCTATGAAGTGCTGCGCGCAGTGCTTCTCAACAATATTGATGCGCTTCGTCTGCGTCCGGAGGCTGAATCGCTCAGAGCCGACGAATGCTTTGCCGGCGTCTTCGACCGTGTTCCTGTCATTATTCCGAGCAAGGCTGTAGAGACGGATCTGGTGAGAGCCATTGCCAAACAGGAATCCGTCTGCGCGTCCATGCGTTTTATGTTTCTTTCGGAGTGGCTTGGGTTCTTCTCTCGCGAGCCGCTGGCCAATGTGATCGGCAACGAGGCGCGCTGGATGATCTGGCGTGAACTCCGTGCTACGGGACCGGGAAGCCTGCGGGAAGCGGTTCGCACTCGGACGACCCGCTTGGAGGACAGCCTTAAAAACCGCAGCGACCATGATCTTTTGCTGCTTGCTCAGCGCATTGCCGGCGTTTTTGTGGCCTATTCGAGCTATCGCCTCGACTGGATTCTGGCATGGCTGGGGCTGCATCAGGGTCGGCTCCATCCCACGCCGCAGGCTAAGCGAGAAGCGGCGGCGCTGGCCGAGGATGAAGACGCGGTTTGGCAGCGCGAACTTTTTAGGCGGCTTGCCCGCTCCAAACGTTGGCGCGGCCGCGGGTTTCTTGAGCATCTTCCGGAGTCGCTTCAGGCACTTGCTGATGCCCCCGCCAACGCCCGTACGCTCGTCTTAGGAGACGGTCGGGAGGTGTCGCTTCCCAATGCGCTCCATGTGTTTGTGCCTTTTGTCGTGCCGCCGCTGATGCTGCCGGTTTTGAAGGCATATGCGCATTCAGGACGGGAAGTCTGGCTTTATCTGCTTAATCCCTCGAGCGAATACTGGTTCGATTTGGTGCCGCGCCGGCTCTATGACTGGAAGCATCGGGATGAGACAGCGGGCGAGGCCGAGGTGGGTCACCCCATTCTCGCTGACAACGGACGCAGCACGCGGGCCAATATCGACCGTCTCTGGCGTTTTACGCAGGAGCGCGGCGATCTGACAGAATTCGACGAGGATGATGATGACGCTCGCAAACGTCGGCAGCTGCCCGTTGAAACGCATTCCCGCAAGCTGCTCGATGAGCGTGACTTCCTGAGGCAGTACCTGAGTGATCCCAAGGATCTTCGAGCAGATCTGACGCTCGATACTCAGAGCATCTACATTGAAGCCAACGAGCCGACGCTTCTGCGCCGCGTACAGGATTCGATCCTCAATCTCAGCCCGGATCTGCTCAGCTTGACCGCCAGACAGCAGGCTGCCGACGCTGATGCGCCAGAGCTCTTTGACGAGGCCGATGATTCACTTCGCTTTGTCGGCGCGCCGTCGGCGGCCCGAGAGCTCGAAGGGCTCGTCGACTGGCTGCAGGCGCAGTTTCAGGCAGATCCGACGCTCACGCCCTCTGACGTTCTGGTGGTGACGCCGGACATTTCGGCGGCCGCGCCGCTCATCGATCAAGTTTTCGGCAGTCTTGCACCAGAGCGGCGGATTGCCTACCGCGTCTGCGGTGCGGTTTCGGCGGACTCAGACGTGCCGCTCGCAGTGCTCATCGGACTAAAGAACCTGCTGATCGGGGGGTTCACACGGGAGAAGTTTGTCGAATGGCTGTCGCTGCCGATCGTGAGCGAGAAATTCGATCTCGAAAGTGATGACTTGGCGATTCTCAATCGGTGGCTTGCTGCTGCGGGGTTCGAAGTCGGACTCAATCCGGCGCATTTGGATGCGCAGCGCGATGCTCTAGCCGCGGATCCCCGTCAGACGCAGGTTTATGCGCCGGCGGCGCTCCATGAGCTGACGCTCGAACGTGCACTGGAGCGTCTCGCTTTCGGCTGGATGCTTCCTCAGGACGAGGATGCTGCGCCCTATGGAGATGTGCTGCCCGTTGTCGGTACAGAGCTTGGCGGCTGGGATGCCACGGGCGAAAAGAGCGGACTGCTCCTCAAGCTCGCGAACCTTTACGCTGTGCTTGAAACGCTCCGGCTAAAGACTGCGGAAGGTGAAAAACTCACTGACGGCACATCCGCCCATTTTTGGACGCTTTGGATCGGCGAAATGCTGCAGAAGTGCTTTCCGGCGGAAACGCCGCAGCGGGACTGGCTCGCGATTCGACGAGCGGCTGCAGATCTGGCCGATGAGATCGCGCAGGCGCGCGATGAGGCGGAACGCATTCCCGACGTTTCCTTTGAAATTTTCATAGCGGCGCTAGAGGAACGTCTCAAGCGCGGCGAGACAGGCGCAGGGCGTCCGGGCAATACAGTGGTGTTTTCCGGTATGCGGCAGCTTCGCGGGCTGCCCTACAAGGTGATCGTGCTCTGGGGACTCAATGAAGATTCAAGCTTCCCGGGGGCCTCCCACGCCGAGGAGTTTGATCTGATGAAGCGCTTTCCTCGGCGCAGCGACCGTGACAGCCGAACTGACAACCGCAACATCTTCCTTGATCTGCTGCTGGCTGCCCGCAGCAAATTCCTCATTTCCTACACCGAAGGCGCCAATCCGGCGCAATGGAAGGAGCCGTCAGTAGTGGCGCAGGAGCTGCGCGAATGGCTGCTGACGTTTGCTCAAGACCCGGCGGAGCGCCTTCGTGCCTCAGCAATCCTCACGCATCACTTGCCGCTGAATGCCTTTTCACCGAAGAGCTTTTCCGCTGAGGAAAAGCAGTGGCAGAGCACGAACCGAAAGATGCTCGAGGCCGTCGACAAAGCCGCTGCTGCGAATTGGAATGGACCGGCGGCGCCCTGGGCAAATGCACTGACTGCCCGTGCCGAAGGCGGCCGCCTTCCGGTGAAGGAGCTCTATCGCTGGATGCGCAATCCCGCGGAAGCCTTTCTCAAGCGTCACGGCATCAGGCTCTCCACGGGCGAAGAGATTGATCCGGCCCCCATTCTTCAAAGAGATAAAGATCTTCCTAAGTGGCAGCGCATCCATACGCTCCTCCATGTCATGCTCTCTGCGGGGGCTGAAGGCGCCGACCAAGCCGTGGAAACGCTTGGAGCCCGGTGGGCGGTTGACCCGCGGATGGGGGCGCAGGGACTGCGCGACTGGCGCTACAGCGACGATGTGGTTTGCGCACGAACGGCGGCATCGCTTTATTGGAAACTGACGTCGCAGATGACGGCGCTTGCGCCTCAGGAAGCGGCGGCCGCGGTGCCCGGGTTCCCCTGGACGCTGACGCACGCAGCCTCAAACCTGTGGCGCGATGCTTCAGGGGCGGTGCATTGGATCAATGTGGTGCCGGGAAAAATCACGGGCTCCGGGGCGATTCAGTCGCTTTTCATCTGGGCGCTTTTGCGGGCAGCCGGAGCAGCGGCAGAGGGTCAGATCATCGTGACCGATGTTGAAAAAAAGGGTTCTCCGCTGATTGACGCACCGCAGTGGACACCTCAGGAGGCACAGACCTTCCTTGGCTATTTCCTCAAGCTCTATGAAGCATTCCAGCTCGGCAGACTGCCCTTTGCCGTGCCGCCCTATCAGCCGAAGTCAAGAGGCGCTGAAGCCGGGCAGATGCCTGCTGAGAGGGCGCTTCCCAACGCTATCGTCTGGCGAGGCTTAGATCAAGCGCAGGTTGAGGCTTACGCCGAAGGCTTAGAGAAGGCGCTCGAAGGCCTTTATAAGGTTGGAGACCTTTCCGAGCTCGAGAGCGTTGTTCAAGGAATGCTGACTAATGCGGGATCGCTGTGAGAACGACTATGGCAAAAAAGGATGAAGCGCTCTGCGCAGAGATGCCGGCGGAACACCTGACGGCAGAAACGGACTGGACGCAGCTTTGTGCGGAGGCTGAGAGCGTCTCGGCCGATGAGCAGACGGCAGCGTACTTAGAAGCCGATGAAATGGATTTCGCATCAGACGCGGGTGAGGCGCCTGCGGCAGACTCATCGGACGATTCGTCATTTGACATGCTTCGTGCGCCGCTGATGCGCCCGACCTTGCTCGAAGCCTCCGCCGGCACGGGGAAAACTTTTTCGATCAAGCATCTCGTGCTGCGTTTTGTTGCGGAAGAAGATGTTTCGGTGAGCAGAATGCTCATCATGACCTTTACTCGAGCGGCTACAGCAGAACTGAAAGCCCGTATCCAGTCGCATCTCTCTGCTATGCACGGTCTGATGACCGGGACGTTCGCTGACTCTGCGGTTGACGCCGTATTGCTCGAGCAGCGCGCTCTCTGGGCAGAGCAGGGGCGGGATCCTGCGGTCATTGTGAGCCGTCTGCGGGAGTCGCTTGCTCAATTCGACAATGCCGGCATCTTCACTATTCACGGGTTCTGTCAAAAGGTGCTTGAGGACCGCGCATTTACCTCGGGCAGTTCGATCGGTTTTGAATTGGTTGAAAATGTTGACGATCTCGTGGAAGAGGTAGTGAATGAATTCATCCGTACCTCACTGCTGCAGCTCTCTGAACGCGAAGATCGCGCAGCGATCAGTGATCCGGGAAAATGGATTGAAATCCTCAAGCAGCTGATGGCTGCGCCGGACGATTTGGTGCCGAGCACGATTGTTTCGCTGCCGGAGTCGCCGGAGCTTGCCGCTGCTTTTCAAAATTTCGTGAAGGAAGCGCCCAAGCGTTTGGCGCAGAAAAAACGCGAAGCACGGGTAAAGACCTTCGACGATCTTTTGATTGAGCTCTACGAACGCCTGCGGGGAGATCCTGCCGATGCGGAATCCAGGGCGCAGGCGCAACGATTGGCCGAGAGTATCCGCAGCGCCTTCAGCGTGGTGTTGGTGGATGAATTTCAGGATACCGATCCTATTCAGTACGCGGTCATCAAACGTCTCTTTCTGCGTAAGCGCGAACCGCACCCCGTGTGGTTCGTGGGGGATCCTAAACAGGCCATCTACCGCTTTCGCGGTGCCGATTTGGAAACCTACCTGCGGGCACGCCGCGATGTAGAGGCGCTTTATCAGACAGCCGGAAGCGGTCGGTTCCGCGGCGTCTATGCCCTGACAACCAACTACCGCTCGAGCCCTGATTTGGTCAGAGCCTTCAACGCGTTTTGGCGTACCGCACCGAATCCCTTCCTGCGCGAAGATCTCGCTTATCTTGAAGTGAAGTCGTCGCCGAAAAATCTGCCGCTCATGCAAAAACGCCCCGACGGGGCCATCATGGATGCGGTGCCGTTTGAATGGGTGAGCAGCTGGCAGGAGACGCCTGCACAAACGGCCGCGGAACGCCGGCAGCAGCAGGGCATTGTATTGACCGATCGGATTACGGCAATGATCGAGGCCGGCCGCCGCGGGGAGCTTCTGGTGCCCTGTGCTGACGAAGAAGCGTCTTTAGCCGTGGCGGAAAAGGACGGCAAACGGCTGCGCGGAGTGCTCCCGGGCGACATTGCAGTCTTGGTGCGTACGCATGACGAGGGACTGACGGCCGCTGAAGTGCTTAAACACCGCGGCGTGCGAGTGCAGATTCGCTGTGACCAGAATGTCTGCAATACCATCGAAGCTTGTGAAATCGGCATGATTTTGAGCGCTTTTGCTGCTCCCGGCGATTTGAAGCTTCTGCGCGCAGCCCGTACGACGCGGCTTATCGGCGACGATCTCGCCTGCCTCGATGATCAAGAGCGCGACGAGACAAGGCGCATTGCACTGCGCGGCGAGTTCGAGTACGGTGCGCGCAATTGGGGGACAGTCGGTCCCGCGGCAGCGCTTGAGCGGCTAATGACTTTTTGCAGAACTGCAGAGCGGTTGCTGCCGCAAGCCAATGGGGAGCGCACGCTGACAAACTATCGCCATCTGCTCGAGCTGCTTCACGGAGCGGCCCGAATCATTCCTACGCCGGCCGGACTCGCGGCATGGCTCGCGGCAGAGGCTAAGCGTCCCGTCAGTGACTTCAATCGCGAGCGGCTCGAAAGCGATGCTAACCTTGTGCTTGTCGAAACCATTCATTCGAGCAAAGGGCTGCAGTATCCGATTGTGTTTCTGCCGTACACGCATTCGGGCAGCATTGACACCCATGCGCGCTGCACGTCTCGAACGGATGATCCGCAGCGCTCCGCGCAAAGATGCCTTGAGGTGCGGTTTGAGGCAGAAAAACCCGATCAGCGGGTGAATCAGGCTGAATATGAAGAAAAAGTCCGAGTGATGTATGTCGCGATGACGCGAGCTGCGCGGCATCTCTGCATCATCGGCGAACAACGGATTAAAAGTGCTGTTAATCCGGATCAATGGCACAGCAGTACCGCTCAGGCACATCTCTTCCGAGCCTTGACGGGTCAGCTGACGCCGTCTCGAGCGGACATCCTCTTCGCGGTCGAACGCCTGGCGGCGCTCGAGTCGCCTTCACATACGCCGCTCTTTCGTTTTACCGAATTGGGCGCTGCAGCTGCCGGCGCACAATCCTCCCTCTTGACGCAGGGGACCGTCGGAGAGTCTTATACGACTGCTCAGTCACAGACTCGGCGCAGTGAATGGCGAACTTCAAGCTTTACGGGCATTACCCGCATGGCTGAGGACGACGGGCCGGGTTTTTCAACCTGGTACGGACAGGCCGAAAAGCCGCCGTTGGTCGATGACATTCTGTCCTTTCCCAAGGGGGCGCAGGCCGGCACCTGTCTGCATGAAATGATGGAGCGCGCCGACTTTTCGTTGATGGCTTCCGATGATGAGAAAGCCGCCGCAGCCCGCCTGGCTCTGACGGTTCGTGAGGTCGAAAAGCATTTGTCGCTTCCCGAAAAGGAGGCGGCCTCAGCAGCCGCGGGAGCGGCCGCAATGATCCGAGATCTTCTCAATGCGGAGGTGGCGCCCGGCGTGACGCTCAAAGACGTGCCCAAATCGGCAAGGTCGGCGGAACTTGAATTTCTCATTCCGATTTCCGCGTCGCTGACCGCCGAACGGCTCGTCCGTGAACTTAAGGCCATGGATCCCAAATACGATTTCGGGACGCTGCGGCCAGAGGATCTCAAGGGGTTCCTGACGGGATTCATTGACTTGGCCTTTAGTGCAGGCGGGCGCTTTTATGTGCTGGACTGGAAGAGCAACAAAATTTCGCCCGAAGCTTCCGGCTACACCGAAAAAGCCATGTCTGCCGAGATGGATGTGCATCTTTACCGCCTGCAGTATCTGATCTATTGGGTGGCTTTGCGGCGTTTCCTCCAAGTGCGGCTCGGCGCACATTGGCGCGACGAAATGATTGGCGGCGCCATTTATGTGTTTCTTCGAGGCGTACGGGCCGGCACGACGACAGCGGCCAACCCTCAGGGTATTGTTTTCGATCCGGTGCGTCCAGAGGTGATTCGGCGCATGGATGATCTTTTTGCGGGCAGAGCCTAAGGACCCGAAAAATGGATAAAAGCATGATGCCTAATGCCGACAGCACGTATGAGCTCCCGCAGGGCGGCATAGCGGGTTTGGGAGCTGTTCTTCTGCGGGCGGCGGAACGTATCGGGACGGTGACAGAAGCGGCCCGTCAGGCCATGATGGGACTGACACTTGCTTTTGCCAATGCTGAGCGGCAGGGAAGCGTCTGCGTGCGTGCGCTCGACGCGGTCAAAGGGCTGATGCCTGATGCCGCAGAGGCGGCGGAAGGACCAGAAGAGACGGAGATGCGCCTCGCTCAGGCGTTTGATGTTCTGAAGACCGGGCTGAAAGATCTGCAGGCTCTCGGACTAGCTCAGAATTTTCAGGATTTCATTTCTGCAGCTGGGACGAGACTCGGGAAGACTTCGGATGAGACAGCGCCAACCCAGCCCATTGCGCCGCTGATTGTCGATGAGGCGCCGACATTTGCGCAAACACGTATTTATTTCGCACGCTTGGCGTTGGAGGAGCTCCTTCTGGCGCGCACCCTGGCGCGTTTTGCCGCTGCTGATGAGGCGTTTTCTGTCTCTGAAAGCGGCCAGCCGGATGACGCGTTGATTGCGGAGGTAACAGGCCGAGCTCACGCTGATGAACAGCAGCGGCTTGCGGTTTCAACGGCGCTTAAACGCAGACTGATGGTGGTCTCGGGCGGTCCCGGCACGGGCAAGACGACAACTGTAGCGCAAATTTTGGAGTGTCTCCTTCGGAAAAATCCAACACTGCGCATTGCATTGGCGGCGCCGACGGGCAAGGCCACGGGCCGCATGCAGCAGTCGCTCGAGTCAAGCGCGAACAACGCAGCCAAAGGGCTGAGCGCACTGCAGGCAGTTTTGCAGCACGATGCATTTCTGCTGGATGCTGAGAAGCAGATTCGCTCACGGACGATTCACAAATGGCTGGCATCGCCCACTGCCGCCGGTTCTGCCCCGGGCATCGGGAATCCCATTCCCGCGGATGTGCTGGTGGTGGATGAGGCTTCTATGGTGGATATTCATCTGGCAGTTCGCCTGATGCGGGCGGTTTCACCCGAAGCGCGTGTCATTCTTTTGGGTGACAAGCACCAACTCGCTGCAGTAGGGCCTGGGGCTGTATTCGCGGAGATTTCTGACGGCAAGGGAGCCCTTGCGCGCATGGGGGCAGTCGTAGAGCT
>OJUG01003443.1_pt1 | contig 14376 bp, 10 predicted proteins | sample 1599841 | NCBI WGS metagenome assembly OJUG01 (sample SAMN04168659, study PRJEB22393) | human gut metagenome | biome: human gut microbiome; feature: stool | host: Homo sapiens | collected 2014-05-12 | reverse complement strand
CAATCCGGTGCCTATGATCCTGGCAGAGGTATTCTGTGCGAATCTGGGCGGATCCGCTACCATGTGTGGAGATCCCCCCAACATCATCATCGGTACTTCCCTGGGATATTCCTTCACGGATTTCCTGACCAATACCGGTCTGATCGCAGGTATTTCTCTGGTCGTAGTTGTATTGTATTTTTACCTGGTATTCCACAAGGAGCTGCGTGCCAGCGAGGCGGCAGCAGTCGGCAGCAACCAGACTTACCCGGATCCTTCCGAGGCGATTACCGATAAAAAGGGCTTTATCATCAGCACCGTTATTTTCCTGTGTGCAGTAGCATTGCTGGTAACCCATGCACAGACTGGTCTGACCGTATCCTGCATTGGTGTGTTTATCACTATCGTGACGCTGATCGCCGCAGGCAGAGATGCCCTGAAGCTGATCAAGCAGATCGACTATAAGACGCTGCTGTTCTTCATCGGATTGTTCATGGTGGTAGGCGGTCTGGAGCAGACAGGTATCCTGAAAGTCATGGCGAACTTCATCGGTGACATCAGTAATGGTAATCTGATGCTGATGATCGCGATTATTTTGTGGATCTCCGCAATCGCCAGCGCGTTCGTGGATAATATTCCTTTTGCGGCGACGATGATCCCTATCATCAGCAGTCTGTCCGCGACCCAGGGTGTGGATCTCTCTATCCTGGCATGGGCGTTAGCTATGGGAACCGATATCGGTGGAAGCGCAACTCCTATCGGTGCATCTGCAAATGTCGTGGGTATCGCTACCGCAGCAAAGGCAGGTCATATGATCAAGTGGGGAAAATATTGCAAAGTTATGGCTCCTGCGACTATAATAGTAATAGTAATCTCCATGGTAATGATCTATGCGAGATATCTGTAAGACTATAAGGAGGGCAGACCCATGAGTGAACAACTGATTATCTCCGTCAGCCGTGAGTACGGCAGCGGCGGACATGAGATCGCACAGAAGCTGGCAGAATATTACAAGCTGCCAATGTACGATCATAACCTGTTAGATGAGGTGGCTGCAAGCATGAATGTGAGCAGCAAGGAGCTGGCAGAGTTCGATGAAAAGAGACGTAACAAATTCCTGTACAGAAGTGTGATGGGAATGAACAGCTCTCCGGCAGATAATGTGGCGAGAATGCAGTTCGACTATATCAAGAAAAAGGCAGAGGCAGGAGAATCCTTTGTGATCGTAGGACGCTGTTCTGAGATCGTGCTGAAGGATAATCCGAATCTGATCTCCATCTTCGTATTAGGAGACAGAGAAGCCAAGATCGAGCGTGTTATGCAGATCTATGAGCTGGATGCGAGACATGCGGAGGAGCGCATGATCGAGAAGGATCGTCGCAGAAAATCTTACCACAACAGCCATTGTAAGGTAAAATGGGGCGACTCCCGGAACTACGATCTGTCCATCAACAGCAGCAGGCTGGGTGTGGAGGAGACCGTGGAATCTCTGAAGAATTACATAGATGCGAGAATCGCTCATAAATAGAATGATATAAGATAACAAAAATGCAGAGACTGTCTGTGGAAAATGTACAAGAGAAACTCTTGTGGATGCCATAGACAGTTTCTTTTTATTGCCATAGAAAGTGTGTCTTAAAAAATGCCGGACAACATTTAAGCAAATATTAAGGATTTCTGCCGCGACAAATACAAAGGAGTGTGGTATCCTAGGAGACGAATAGGAAAGAGGCTTAAGGAACGTACCGGTGCCGGTATGTGGAAATGAGGTACAATATGAGTGACAGAGAACGAGATTCCATTCAGGAAATGGAAGATATACAGAAAGGGCTGGAAGCCTTTTTACAGCAGGAGATGCAGGAAATGCAGACGTCCGGCTCCTGCAGTGGGAAGTCCGGAACCGGAAGGCGGACAGCAGAACGTCCGGCTCCACAGATGTTTGACATGACTGAGGATGACGAGGATGAGGAGGAACTGGATGTGATCGGATCCGGAAGACGAGCAAGAGCGGATGATTACGCGGAGGATTGGGATGATCCCGCGTATCGTAAGAGACAGGCGGCTCGCAGAGAGACGACGCGTAAGACTTCAGAGAATCGTAATAGTGGTGGCCGTAGTAACAGTAATGCAGATCGTCGCAGACAGGCGGCATCCGATAGACCTCGGCGTAGCAGAAGGGAGGACTATGCGGACGAATACGAGGACTACGAAGATCACAGAGAAAAAAATCGCTCCGGAAGAAAAGCAGGGAAGCGTGAGGAGATAGACACGAAAACGGATAAGAAGAGCAGAAAAGGAAACAAAAAGGAAGCCGGGAGCGGCAGAAAAAAGAAAAAATCCGGCTTCAAGCGCTTCCTGATCGCAGTGGCGCTGATCCTCGTATTTCTGTCAGCAGGGTTGTACGTCCTGGTGGGCAAGGTCTATGCCGAGATGAATTATGAAGAGATCGAATCCGTGGCAAGCTCTCCCATGAAGGAAGAAGGCGTCACGAATATTCTCCTGATCGGTAACGATTCCCGTGAGAACGGGGAGGATGGCAGATCCGATGCCATGATCCTGCTGTCTATCAGCAACAAGACGAAAAAGATATATATGACATCTCTGCTCCGTGACATGTATGTAGAGATACCGGGATATAAGGACAATCGTCTGAATGCGGCATATTCCTACGGCGGTGCGGAGCTGCTGATGGAGACCATCGAGCAGAATTTTGACATTCATATCAGCCGCTATGTGCTGGTGAATTTTGAGGCATTTGCAAATCTGGTAGATGCCGTGGGCGGCGTGGACCTGGAGCTGACCGGCAAGGAAGTGGAGTACGTGAACGGCTACCTGGTAGAATATAATATCCTGCTGGGCAGACCGGAGGGAACGGACTATTTCGATGACTTGTCCGGAGGCATGGTGCATCTGAACGGCCCCCAGGCGCTGGCATATTGCAGAAACCGTTATATCGGTACGGATTTCGGCAGAACTGAGCGACAGAGAAAGGTGCTGACAGAGGTCATTCATAAGCTGCCTAAGGGTGTACTCACGAATCCGAAGGGTCTGATTGACGGTCTGATGCCGAATCTGACCACGAACCTGACCCAGACAGAGTGTTACCGGTTAAGCCTCATGGCACCGAAGCTTCTGACATACGATATTATACAGAACAGTATTCCCATTGAAGGCACGTATAAGGATGCGACCCATCGTAAAATGTCCGTGTTGGAGGTGGATTTCGAGGCAAATAAGAAATTCCTGCAGGAGAATCTGTATGGAACGGGAGACAGCACTGCGACAGCGGCTTCTGAAAATTAAGACTGATTTAGGAGAGGGCTAAGGGATTTCTTTGTAACAGAGGGAGAGTGTTTATGGGGCAGAGGAAAAAGCGGTTTGTGGCACTGGTTTGTGCGGTCAGTGTAATAGCGCTTAGCGGCTGTGGGGATGATCTGACACAGCAGGTCTGTATTCCCGGGGTGGAAGAACTGGCGCAGCCGATCGGCGGTTACCATACCGGACTGCAGGACAATCAGCCCGGGGATAATATCGGGGAGATCGTTCAGCCAGGTGGGACGGACGGTGACAATACTGCATTGCCGGAATCGGGACAGTCCGGAGCTTCGGATACTTTGATGGGGGAACGCTGCATGATCACAATCTCTGCGGCAGGGGATGTGACTTTGGGCAATCATCAGGAACAGGATTACAGCTATTCATTCCGTCAGGTGTACGATCAGGCGGAGGATGAGGGATATTTTTTCGAGAATGTGAGAGATATTTTCAAGGCGGATGATATGACCATCGTGAATCTCGAAGGACCGTTGACCACATCGGAACATATGCGTGAGGGGCAGACCTACTGCATCAAGGGAGATCCGGCGTATGCCCATCTGCTGACATTGGGGGATATCGAAGCCGTCAGCTTTGCCAATAATCATCGACTGGACTACGGAGAGCAGGGCAGCCGGGATACGGTGGCGGCATTGGAGCAGGAGGGAATTGTCTATGCCTATGATAAAAATGTAGGCATCTATGAAATCCCGGACAGTGCGGCAGCCCACGGCGGAGAGCAGAATCTGAAGATCGGTATTATCTCCGTCAATGAAGTGGAATGGGGCGCACAGGCGGAGAAACTGATTCAGAATAATATCGAAGTCTTGCAGGAACAGAACGTGGATCTGATCCTCGCCTGCTGTCACTGGGGTATTGAAAAAGACAATTATCCGGAAAATTATCAGCAACAGCTTGGCAGAAAATGCATCGACTGGGGAGTGGATCTGGTCATCGGTCATCATCCCCATGTGTTGCAGGGAATCGAGGAATACAAGGGCAGATATATCATTTACAGCCTGGCGAATTTCTGCTTCGGAGCCAACCGGAATCCAGAGGACAAGGACACTATGATCTTCCAGCAGACCTTTACTTTTGAGAACGGGGAAAAGGTGGAGGATCAGAACGCCCGGATCATTCCCTGCATGGTAAGCTCTGTCAAAACAAGGAATGATTTCCGACCGACGCCGGCAACGGGGGAGGATAAGCAGAGGATCCTGCAGCGTATGAACGAATACAGCAGTGCTTTTTGTGTGGCGTTTGATGAGGACGGCGGGATTATAGTGAATTGACCGATGGGAAATGTTGATAACTTTCGGATGATGAGGCAGATGTGTGGATAGTGACATGTGCGGATGAGGAATAGAGGAAAGGATAGGAATTGCCATGGAAAAAGCATTTAAGCTGGACTTTATCAATGACAAAACAGGAAGTCTGTATGTGAATTGCTGCGGGTGCTCTCAGACGGAAGCACTGCACAGCTTCGGACCGGCATCCAAGCCGCACTACCTGATCCACTATGTCTTAAGCGGCAAGGGGCATTTCCGGTTCCATGACAAGGAATACCGGCTGGAGGCCGGGTACGGATTTCTGATCCAGCCCAATGAGCTGGCTTTCTATCAGGCGGATGCGAAGGATCCCTGGAGTTATCTGTGGGTGGGATTCGCCGGGAGCCGCGCGGAAGAGTATTTACAGAGCATGGGACTGTCAGACAGACATCCTATTTTTTCCTGTGATAAATCAGAGGAGCTGTATTCTATTGTCCGTGATATGATGGAACACAATACCTTTGGAATCGCGGATGATCTGCGCCGGAACGGACTGCTGGGAGTATTCCTGTCTGTGATCGCGGACAGTGCCGGTGTGGTGGCCAGAGAGGAAGAGGATAAGGGGAACCAGTATGTGAAAAAAGCGGTATCTTTTATCCAGAGTAACTACTGTAACCCGATCAAGGTAACGGATGTGGCGGATTATGTGTGTATCAACCGCAGTTATTTATATACATTGTTCCAGAATTATCTGGGAATGTCGCCTCAGCAGTTCCTCACCACCTTCCGTATCACCAAGGCGAGAGAGCTGCTGGAATCTACGAATTATCCTATCGAGAGCATTGCCCTGTCCTGTGGGTATAGTGATGCGCTGGTATTTACCAAGGCGTTCCATGCCATGAAGGGCATGTCTCCGTCAAAATACCGCAAGGAAAGTCACAGAGAGAGCACAAAAGAACAGCTCCAGGAGGTCGAGGGTCTGATCGCCCGGCTATTGAAACCGTAAAGAACAACATTAAAAAAGCTCATTCATCTGAATATGAATGGGCTTTTTTAGTGCCTTGGTTTTACACAGGAATTCTATTTATTTAAGTTATTCTCTACATATTCCAGGATATAGAAATTATCTTCCGGCATCTGGCATCCGACGATATACAGTCCGTTATCGTCGGAACAGCGGATGATGCGACCTTCCAGCACATTATGATTTGGCAGAGCAAAATCATGAATCGTGATAATGACTTCTGCATTTTTGCTTTGGGTGAATATCTTGTCTGTGGCCAGGAAGGCGAATCCGTTGGCACTGATATTTTCCATGGTAGCCGCATATTCCGTATCGGAATTTTTGAACTTAATAGTACAGGTATTATTCAGATCCATACGAGGGTATTTGCGTCTATTGTTGATCCTGGGTCTGGTAGTAATGGTAACCTTGAAAGCATGTTCACCACTTTCGGGAGCAGGAGAAATGGCGGCTTTGTCCCAACAGTACAGGATATTACCTGCGGTGACCTGCAGCATACAGGAAGCAGACCCGTTAATCGTCAGCTTCTTCTGACAGGATACTAACAGTCCCTCCGGGATCTGCTCGATCAGCTCCCCAAGATAGTTGTCATCCTCCTGACCGACTAGCTGTAAGTCGATCTTCATGCCGGGCTTGACGTCTTCAATACCCATGAATCCACCGATACCCAGATCACACATCATGTTCTCCATGACATCTTCGATGGTATTGATATTATCTGCTGTTTCCTGATACTTACTGAGCATCCGTTCACTGGTCCGGCTGGAGTGCGTGATACAGGTTGTGATAGTATCCACGATGTTAGATACCTGCTCCATGTTGGATACCAGCTGAGTGTTAGAGCTCTCTACTTCTTTAATGGCATTATCTACAACCTGAATGTGATTGCCCAGCTGCACGGAATCAGAAGCGATCTGATTTACGTTATCTCCGGTCTGCGTTACTTTTTCCAGAGTGATCTGGATCAGCTTTAATGTCTCTTCAATGGAAGAGGTCATCTTCGCGGAGGTAGCATCCAGCCGGGAGAGAGCATCCCTGATCTGATCAGAGGAAGCGTGGGTCTCGGTGCTTAAGGTACGGATCTGATCCGCTACGACAGCGAAGCCCTTGCCGGCTTCTCCGGCTCTGGCAGCTTCGATGGAAGCATTTAATGCCAGCAGATTCGTCTGGTTTGTGATCTTCTCTATGGTGCCGGTCTCCTGTTTTACCATTTCGAATTCCTGACGGAAATTCTCCAGAACATTTTCCAGCTCGGTGGACAGCTGTGACATGGTAGCAGCTGTATTCACCAGACTCTTCAGGTCTTCCGCGCTGACGCCGGAATGGGATTGCGTTTTTTCGACGAGCGTGATCATTTCTCCGATCAAAGCTACCACATTTTCTACCTGGGCACGGATATCGGAGGTCATCTGTGTGGATGATGTGGTACGATCCTGCAGCATATTGTTGTTGTCAGTCAGCTCGTTCATACCCAGCATGACGATATCGGAGCCATGCTTATTCTCGGAAGCCAGCTCTCTTACGACAGTGATGCCATCGAGAATGATATTACTCGAAGACTTTACCTGTTCTACAGTAGTTACGACTCTGTGCAGGTCAGCCCTGATGCTGTCGGTCATGGCACCGTCGGATTCGTTCAGATGACGGATGGACATGACATAGCAGATGTAGCACAGGACGATACAGGACAGCTGTAACTGGTAATTCTTCATATCGGAAGCACTGTTGAAGCCCAGCATATAGCGATAGACGGCTGCACCGACGATGATCAGAGCATTGGCGATACCGCAGTTGATCATGAATTTCCGGTTCTTATATAGTACCAGCAGGCTCGTTACCGGCAGGATATAAGTGAAAGCGATCGGAGAAGCTGTAGTACAGATGACAAAAGTGTAGAAGATGCCGTAACCGATGACCAGATCGTAGCGGTAGAGTTCCGTTGCCCAGCCCTTTACACGTAACAACACTTCGCCGAAGATCAGAGGCAGCCAGCACAATGCCAGAAAAATAAGGTAAGAAGTGGTGGGATATAATCCCCCGGACGCATCGGAGCCATAGTTGGCACTCAGTAAAACAGCAAAAACAATCCAGATCTTACGGGCTTTCCGATTAGCTTTTTCTTTGAAAACATTTTCGTCGTATGTCATGATACATATCCTCCTTTACAGTCCTCTCCGGTATGTTCAAAAAAATGAATCAAATGGTGGATCACTTCCCTGCTTTCCGGAAGCTCCGGGTAAAAAGCGCTGAACGCATGGGTCAGGCGGGGATCCTTCGGGTAGTTGATCAGTTTATGGGGCATCTGATGTCTGCGCAGAGCCTTTTCAAAATTCAGAGTATAACTCTGAAGATTATCGTTGTCACTGGTGATCAGGAGACTGGGTGGCAGGCTGGTCACGATGTCCGGGTGCTCCGGAGATACATAGGGGGCAAAAGCACTTTTTTTATAATGCTGGCCGTAGAGATATCTGGGGAGGAAAAGTCCGATCTGATCCAGGCGGTTCGTATAGAACATACCGCTGACCAGACCAAGTGCCCGGACTGGCAGGTCAGAAGGGGTTACTCCGGCAGCCTGTGCCAGTGCAGTGCTTCGCTGCATGGCGATTCCATAAGTCAACAGACAGGCACCGCCGCTGTCGCCGCAGGCATATATGCGGGAAATGTCACCGCCGTATTCCATCAGATGATCCCGGATAAAATCCAGTGCCAGATGCAGATCAGCCAGCTGGTCATAGAAAAGACAGTCCGGTATCAGCCGGTACTCCATGCTGAATACCAGATACCCCGCCTCACAAAGGGAAGCACAAAAGGGACGATTGAACTCCTTGTTCCCCATGAGGAGGCCTCCGCCATGTACGTTGACGATGACCGGGAGAATCTCTCCGTCCCGTCCCCTGGGACGGTAGACATCCAGACGATGTGCCGGAACATGCTTCTCGTCATAGAAAATATCCGATTGTAGGGAAATGTCTTCCGGAAGAGGATACTCCCTGCCCCTGGAAGCGTAACTTTGCTCGAATGCCGCCCGCTGCTTATAGAACATTTGACATATAAAGCTTTTCATGTGTACTCCTGATTCTGACTGTATATGTTTCAATAAAAGAGAAATATTTGTCGAAAAAAGCGATATGCAGTCTTTAAAAGAATACCACAGAAATGAATAGATTAAAATAGAAAATGCAACATTCTGTTATGGAATGTTGCATTTTGTCTTGCACTACATATATCGGCTGACCATGGGAAAACTTTAGTCCTTTTTATAAAAATCGTTATCACGAACTATATATATCGTTATAATGATTTTACGTAACATATATCATAGCTGTATATCGCGGAATACGGCATCTTTGTCATCCTGTTCAATCCCCAGATAATGCTTGGTGATCTGAAAAGAAGAATGATTGTAGATTTCCATCAGCAATGCGGGCGGCGTTCCCATTTTCCAGGCATGGTAGCCGAAGGTCTTCCGCAGGGAATGGCATCGCACGACATCATCGATCCCAACCTGCTCCGCGGCTCTGCGGACAATGCGGTAGGCCTGATACCTGGAGAGAGGGGAAGCTGTTTTTCTGGGACTGGGAAAAAGGTAGTCTGTGTCGGTTACGAAAGACTGTGTTGTCCGGTAGGACTGTAGTGTTTTCTGAAGTTCTCTGTTGATCAGGATTCGGGTCTCTTTTCCTGTTTTCTTTTCTGTGATCAGAAGATGGGTGTAAAAGCGGCGGTGTTCTGTGCAATAGACATCTCCCCAGGTGAGATGAAGAATGTCGTTGATACGGAGAGCAGTGTTCAGACCGATCAGGATGAGAGTGTAATTCCGGAAGTTAGGCTGTTTGATAAGGTAGTAATCTTTGAAATCATGTAAAAGTTGTTTGCTGCGGATAGGTTGTGTCGTGCTCATAATAGCCTCCTTGAAAGTATTAATAAATAAGGAAAATGCAACATTCCATAACAAAATGTTGCATCAGTGAGAACCAGCAGGCAAGGAAGGCTGAATAAAAACAGGGAGGTTATCAATTATGCTGCGTCTGACCGTTAGTCCGGAAGAATACCTGATGATCAATGACAATATCAAGATCGTGTTCCTGGGAGGAACCAAGAATCATCTCCGCATCATGATCGATGCACCGAAAGAGGTGAACATCGTGCGGAGCACGGTATTAGAAAACCAGATCACAGATCCGGAGGAGAGAGCGAAGCTTCCTAAATATTATGCGGAAGAAGAGCACCCGGAGAAGTACCGCAAAAAATCCAACGTGATCATCACAAAGGGAAATGCGGACAAATAATTTCATACGGTAATAACCGGAGGAAGAGCGGCTCTGTCAGGGCCCGACAGGGAAGCTCCTACTCCGGTTACTATAAAAACTAACAACAAGTATCTGGGAGAAAAGGATTTCTCAATAACAATACAGATACGCACACTGCCGCAAAAGGAATTGGGCAGTAATACAAGGAGGTAAATATTATGGTAGTACAACACAATCTTACAGCTATGAACTCTAACAGAATGTTAGGCTTAACCACCGCTTCTCAGGCAAAGTCCACCGAGAAACTGTCTTCCGGTTATAAGATCAACCGTGCAGCTGATGATGCAGCAGGCCTGTCCATCAGTGAGAAGATGAGAAAGCAGATCAGAGGTCTGACACAGGCTTCCCTGAACGCACAGGATGGTATTTCCGCAGTACAGACCGCTGAAGGTGCCCTGAACGAAGTTCAGGACATGCTTCAGAGAATGAACGAGCTGGCTGTAAAGTCAGCAAACGGAACAAATTCTGAGACAGATAGAACTTACATTCAGAATGAAATCGATCAGTTAACAACAGAAATTGACCGTGTATCTGAAACCACTAAGTTTAATGAAACCTATCTGCTGAAGGGTGACAAGTCTGGCGATAAGGCGACCAATTTCCAATACAAGGAAGTAGAAGTAACCAATCAGGATCTTTACTATGTAGAAAATGGTAAAGTTAATACTTTGAAAAAAGGTTCCTCCAAATCTGCTGTAGATATTGCAAATCATGATTATTATACCAGCAAAGATGGTGTACAGGTTGGTCAGAAAATTACCACTGCAGAGCATGATACATACGCAGAAACTACTAAAGTAAACGTGATTACTGAAGATGTATATACCAAAGATACATCAACTGGAAATTTCGTTTCTGCAAAAGGTACTGTAAAGGATGCAACGGGCACCACAAAATACTACACTTTGACTAAAGGAACGGATGGCTTGTACGAAGCAGCTGAAAAAGCGAATCCAACCGCTGAAGAGTATGATCAGGTAAAGACTGGAACTACCGTATACGACAAAGATGGTAATGAATACAAAGAAGGTAGCTTAGTTAAGGATATTACGAAGTACTATGCATCTATTAAACCAGGAATCTTGGCAGGTGATAGTAAAGTAACAGATGTTGATAAAGTTACTACCAAGGGAACAACACAGTTTACTGATAAAGATGGTAATGAAATAGCTGCAAATGGTCTTGGTAATTACATTAACAATGATGGAACTCTTAAGGCTAACTCCGGTCTTTACATTAATGGAAACCTTGCAACACAGGATGATGTTGCTAAGATGGTTGATTATTCTAAAACCTTTGATACGGGAGCTTTAACACTTAAACTTCATGTTGGTGCAGATGCAACTGACAATAATCAGATTTCCTTAAAGATTGATACCATGAGTGCTGATGGACTGGGTGTAAAGAACCTGAAAGTTGATGGTGCAGATGATACTAATGCCAAGAATGCAGTTGAAACAATCAAGGAAGCTATCCAGAAAGTATCCACTCAGCGTTCCGCACTTGGTGCTGTTCAGAACCGTCTAGAGCATACCATTAGCAACCTGGACAACGTAGTTGAGAATACCACCAGCGCAGAAAGCCAGATCCGTGATACCGATATGGCTACTGAGATGGTTAAGTACTCCAACAACAACATCCTGGCTCAGGCAGGTCAGGCTATGCTGGCTCAGTCCAATCAGGCTAACCAGGGCGTACTGTCTCTGTTACAGTAAGCTTAAGCTGAGATCAGGTTGTTTCCAAAGAGGAACGAACCATATCTGTAAGAGTTATGTAAGAACCAAAGGGCAGTCCATGACGGGCTGCCCTTTTACTTTCTAATATTTTTGCACTTGTAAAGCCATCATAAGGACTTCCTGTAAAACTTTAGATAAATGTAGGAAATCGATGAATTTGTGCTGTTAACAGCTTATTTCCAATTCCTTTGAATACTTTTCATAATAGTCAATAGCAGCTTTCGGAGGGATAGAGAGATCATTTTCTAATTTTTGGATGATATCTTCCTTTGACATACCAAAGGTTTTGCATAATTGAACAATCGATTTAGCTCTGCCTTCCTCTACGCCATCCCTGTAAATAACTCTCTTTTCCGCCTCAGCATCATATTCGAAAAACACCATATCAATAACCTCCTTCTTATTCTCAAGCAAAAATTCCTTCAAAATATCTTTCTTAATACACACATCCACTGCCTGAACGATGGCCTGTCGATTTGGATACACTTTTGCCTGCTTGCGGACTTCTGCAACGAACTGAGCATACTCCTTTAAAATTTGGCAGGCATCCATCAGCTCGGCGTTGAACCCGAGATTGATATTGATTATCTGTACCTGTAATTCAAGCTGAGGAATCTCTTCCTTATTCCGGTAGGCACTGGACAGCTTCAGGGTGCTGTATTCTGGGAGAGGATCCGTTCCGTTATAAAACACTACAAAATGTGGAGTATCCAGCATCTGTAACTTGTTGGAATAAAGCAGGTTATCTGTGCTCATCTTTGAATATTCACTTGCCAGATACAGCAAAAAGCGATACGGCATATTGGGATTCAAGGTGGACTGGTGCTCAAAAAACCATAGATCAAAATCCACCACAAATGACAGGTCGTTCTGTAAGCTTAGGTAAACCGCATTTTCCAAAGTTGTAATATGCAGTAGCTCCGGATCTTCATAATGCGAGTGATTCAGCGCATTGTACAGCGAGAGCAGCTTCTCCTTGTCATGAAATATTTTCCGGAACACCAGATCCTTATAATTTCGCTTTCCGGAAGCAGGTATTGCCACAGCCACATTCCCCGGCGCAGCCGCTACCGTATTTCCATATGAAATTTCTTCCGCAACAAATTTTTTCCAGAATCTCGACACAGTATTCATTAAATACTCCTCCGAAAAATAGTTGCTGGTCATATTATTTTGTTTTAACTCCATAAATCTCCTTTCTGTTGCAAAATAAATGTAAAAATAAAATAAAACGACACAAAAAAACAAATATTTTCCATATAAAAAATAATAAGGGGAAACTTTGACCACTGACGGGTCTATAAGATTTTTTGAAAGAAGAAAACTTACTTTTAATACCACCATACCATAGGGATTCCTTATTGGCAAGTCTGAAAAATGTTACAAAAAGGCTACAAAAAATCCAGAAAAATGTTACAGAACGCTTCTAAAGTTTTACTTTCTCGGCATTTTGGGGTAAGATAAGCAGTAAAGGTCCGTAAAGACGCAGAAAGAGAGGGTTACTATAATTATGAGATTTCAGGACATGCCTTATGAAAGAATAGATTTTGCCAAAGTGCAGGAGGAGATGGGAGAGCTGATCCGGGAGTTGGATGCGGCGAAGAGTGGGGAGGAGCAGTTCGAGGTGCATAAGAAGTACTATGCGCTGACGGACCGTGTCATGACGCTGATGACGATCGCAAATATTCGCTTTGACATCGATACCTCCGATAAATTCTACGAGGAAGAGCACAAATACTATGATGAGCAGGGCCCGGTATTCAGTAATCTGGTGCTGGCTTATCAGAAGAAATTATATGAATCCCCCTACAGAGCGTATCTGGAGGAGAAGATCGGGCCGGTAGCGTTCAAGAACATGGAGCTGGCACAGAAGTCCATGAGTGAGGCATTGATCCCGTTGATGCAGGAGGAGAACTCCCTGACCATGGAGTATGACAAGCTCATCGCCGGTGCGAAGATTGATTTCGACGGCAGGGAACTGAATCTGTCCCTGTTACGGCCCTATCTGGTGAATTCCGACCGCAATGTCCGCAGACAGGCATGGGAGAAGATGAGCGCGTTTTTCCTGGAAAATGAGGAACAGCTGGATACCATCTACGATAAACTGGTGAAAAACCGTACCGCGCAGGCCAGAGCCATGGGCTATGAAAATTACCTGGAGCTGGGATATTACCGGATGAACCGCAACTGCTACGGAAAGGACGAGGTAGAGGCTTTCCGCAGGCAGATCAAGGAGTATTTCGTACCCTTCGCAGAGAAGCTGCATGACCGCAGAAGACAGCGCCTGGGTCTGGAGAAGCTCAGCTATATCGACGAGCAGGTATATTTTAAGGACGGCAACCCGGCACCCACCGGAACCCCCGAAGAGATCATGGCTGCCGGACAGAAGATGTACCGTGAGCTGTCTCCGGAGACAGCGGAATTTTTTGATTTCATGATGGAGAACCAGTTATTTGATGTCCTGGGACGCAAGACGAAGAAAGCAGGCGGTTACATGACCTATCTGCCCCTCTATCATGCACCTTTTATCTTCGCCAACTTTAACGGTACCAGCGGTGATGTGGACGTCATCACGCATGAGTGTGGTCATGCGTTCCAGGGGTATCTCGCTGCACAGGATCCTATCAGAGAGCATGCGGATATCGGCATGGAGACTGCAGAGATCCATTCCATGTCCATGGAATTTTTCACGGAGAAATGGATGAACCTGTTCTTCGGCGACCGGGCGCAGGATTATGTGGAGATGC
>OJUG01003442.1_pt1 | contig 14376 bp, 10 predicted proteins | sample 1599841 | NCBI WGS metagenome assembly OJUG01 (sample SAMN04168659, study PRJEB22393) | human gut metagenome | biome: human gut microbiome; feature: stool | host: Homo sapiens | collected 2014-05-12 | reverse complement strand
CCTGCTGGCTGGGGGCCTTGGACCGGTCGCCCTTGGGGTCGGTCATGGCGCCGTCCACCGTCAGGTCGTTGTCCTGGACGAAGGTCAGGAACTTCTTGAAGTTTTCGTGATAGCGGGTGCCGTACTTCTCGTCGATCTCATAGGTGGTGGAGAACACGGCGTTGAACGCATCCATACCCACACACCGCTGGAAGCAGGAAGCGGTCTTCTGGCCCAGCAGGCGCTGCATCTTCACCTTGTTGATGAGGTCCTCCGTGGACTGGTGCAGGTGGGTGAAGCGGTTGATGGTGTGGCCCGTCAGGCTGGACTTCACCGTCATCAGATCGGCATACTGGGGGTCCTGGGCCAGAGCGTAGGTCATGGCCACGCAGTTGATGGAGGGGCGGATCATGGGGTGGTCCACCCAGTTCTCAATCTTCTCCCCGAACATATACACCCGGGTATTCAGTTTGCGCAGGCTCTCTACATACTCCTGTGCGGTCATCAATGCCATTTCTTTTTTTCCTCCTCAAAAAAATGGGGGTCTTTTACATTTCAATGTGTTCCAGGTGAGCTTCGCCTGCCCGGAACTCCATGGCCCGCGCCACTGGGCGCGGCTCCCTCGCCGTGTGAGGGAGAGGGGGAACCCGGCTCGCTTGATCCGCCGCTGGCGGCGCTTCGCCGGCTTCGAGGCAGCGGCGCGATTTGCGGCCCGGTCAGGGCTGGAAATCGCATTGCCGCGACGGTGGAAATTCTCAGGCTTCCGCCAGTCCCATCAGCTCATCTTTGAAGATGCGCTCGTCCATAAGCTTCAGGTCCTCAGCGATCTTCGGCATGAACTCCATCTGATCCAGCACCTGGGTCTGGAGGTCGATGCCCGGCGCGATCTCGATCAGAGTCACGCCCTCGGGCCGCAGCTCGAACACAGCCCGCTCGGTGATGTACAGAACAGGCTGCTTCACCTGCACGGCATACTTGCCGGAGAAGGTGATGTGCTCCACCTGGTTGACGAACTTCTTCTTGGCGCCCTCCTGGACGATCACCAGCTTGCCGTCCTCGCAGGCAGTCTTCAGGCCCTTGGCGGTGAAGGTGCCGCAATAGACCACCTTCTTGGCATTCTGCGTAATGTCGATGAAGCCGCCGGCGCCAGCCAGACGGGTGCCGAACTTGGACACGTTCAGGTCGCCGTTGGGTGCCGTCTCCGCCAGGCCCAGGAAGGCCACATCCAGGCCGCCGCCCTGGTAGAAGTCAAACTGGACGTTGTGGGGGATGATGGCCATGGAGTTGGCTGCGGCGCCGAACTGGGTGCCGCCCATGGGCACGCCGGCGATGGAGCCGGCCTCCACAGTCAGGGTCATCTTGTCGGAGATGCCCTCCTCCGCCGCCACGTTGGCAATTTTTTCCGGCGCGCCGGTGCCCAGGTTCACAATGGCATCCTGGGGCAGCTCCATGGCGGCCCGGCGGGCGATGATCTTCTTGGCGTCCAGCGGGATGGGTGGGATGGCGTCCACGGGAATGCGGAACTCGCCGGTCAGGCTGCCGTCATAGGGCATTCCCAGGCACTGCTCGTTATCCTCAATGGATCCTACCACAATAGAATCCACATAGATACCGGGAATTGCCACCAGTTTCGGATCCAGGCTGCCGCCTTGGACGATTTTTTCCACCTGGACGATGACCCGGCCGCCGGAGTTCTTGCAGGCCTGAGCCATGGCGGTGACGTCGATGGGGCCGATCTCCCGGTGAACGGTGCAGTTGCCGTACTCGTCGGCGTAGCTGGCACGCAGGAACACCACATTGATGGGGAACGCCTTGTAGAGCAACCGCTCCTGGCCCTCGATCTCGACGACCTTCACCAGGTCCTCCTTGGTGACATCGTTGAGTTTGCCGCCGCCGTTGCGGGGGTCGGCAAAGGTGTACAGGCCCACGTGGGTGATGGTGCCGATGTTGTGGGCCGCGATGTCCCGGTACATGTGGGAGATGACGCCCTGGGGCAGGTTATACGCCTCGATCTTGTTGCTCAGGGCCAGATCGCCCAGCTTGGGGGCCCGGTCCCAGTGGCCGCCGATGACCCGCTTGACCATGCCCTCGTGGCCGTAGTGGTCGCCGCCGGTGCCGTCCCGGTGGCCCTGGCCCGCCGCGAAGAACAGCGTCAGATCTCTGGGATGGCCCGTCTCCAGGAACCGCTTCTCCAATGCCTTGGACAGCGCCTCAGGGCAGGCGCAGCTGACAAAGCCGCCGGTGGCGATGGTATCGCCGTCGTTCACCAGCAGCGCCGCCTCCTCGGCGGTAAGCACGCGAACTTTTTTCATGCCTGACTTCCCTCTTTATATGTAATGAAATGGACGGCCTCTTGCCGGTCTGCGCTCACTTGTTCTGGAAGTGCTTCTCCTTGCGCTTCTCCAGGAAGGCGCCCATGCCCTCCTTCTGGTCCTCGGTGGCAAAGCACATGGCGAACAGCTCGTTCTCCAGGGCGATGCCGTTGTCGATGTCCATCTGCATCCCGCGGTCGATGCAGGCCTTGGAATACTTCACAGCGATGGGGGCGTTGGCGGTGAAGGACTTGGCCATCTCCACAGCCTTGTTCAGCAGCTCCTCGGCGGCATAGACCTCATTCACCAGGCCGATGCGCTTGGCCTCCTCAGCACCGATCTGCTTGCCGGAGAAGATCAACTCCTTGGCCTTGGCCACGCCCACACGGCGGGGCAGACGCTGGGTGCCGGAGAAGCCGGGGGTGATGCCCAGGCCCACCTCGGGCTGGCCGAACTTGGCGCCGCCCTTGCCCTCAGCGTTGGGGCCGGCAGCCAGGATGATGTCGCAGCTCATGGCCAGCTCGCAGCCGCCGCCCAGAGCGAAGCCGTTGACAGCAGCGATGGTGGGGATCTCCAGCTTCTCAATGCGGCGCATCAGGGCGCTGCCCCGCTGGCCCCACTTGCGGCCGCCGGCCACATCCAGGGGGAGCTGCTCGCCGATGTCGGCACCGGCCACAAAGGAACGGCCCTCGCCGGTGATGATGAGAGCGCCCAGCTCGGCGTCCTTCTCCACCTCGGTGATGGCCTGCTCCAGGTCGCCGATGACGGTGGAGTTCAGTGCGTTCAGCGCCTCGGGACGGTTGATGGTGAGAATGCCGATGTTTTCCTGCTTTTCATAACGAAGGGTCTGATACATAAGTAGATTCCTCCTCAAAAATAATATGTAAGCGTCTGTGCTGACGGAGATGTGGGTCCAGCTGCACCCGTCAGCCTATCCATGGTTGTACAGTGAGTAATGTAGCAATTTATGTGCCAAGATTGGCAAGCTGTTTTTCACAAAAATAGGGCTGACAACTGTGCGGGTTCGACAAAAAAACCGGGGTATTTCGGCGGTGTTTTCCTTTTTTCAGCGACCTCATTCGGGCACTATTCAAAAATGAATAGGCTGGATGCGCATATATCTTTCCCTGCGTAGGACATCCTTTCGGCAAGAACCACGAAAGCCGGCGGTTATTTTTTTACAAAAGATACAGAAGAAACTTGGCACTGGCTCTTTCTATTCGTTTTTGAATATGCTATAATCAAAAATGAATAGATCACACGCGGGAGGTACTCTCATGGCGCATACACCTGACCTTCCTCATTTCTTTGAGGAAAATATCAATCTGGAGGGACTTTTCGACATCCTCAGCCCCAAAAACAATCTGGTCCTGGCAGACGATATGATGCTCTCTGACGCAGACGGCATCATTCTCCGGGTCAGTGAGAACTATGAGCGGAACTTTGGCTTTACCCACGATTCCATCGTGGGCAAATCCGCCTTTGATCTGGAGGCGGACGGCACCTTTTCCCCCTGCATCACGGCGGAGGTCATCCGGCAGAAGAAAAAGATCACCGCCACCCAGACCATCAACCACACCCATAAAAATGTCATGACGGTGGGAATTCCGCTGTTTGACCAAAACGGTGTGCTGAAATATGCCGTGTGCTTCAACACGGTGTCCATGGAGCAAATCAACACCATTCAGCAGAACTACCGGCATTTACAGGACTCCCTGCAGCAGTATACGCAGGAGATCGCGGAACTGCGGCTCCGGGCCACCGCCACGGATCTGGTGGTGAAGAGCCCTGCCATGCAGCGGTTATGGACACTGATCCTGAATACCGCCAACACGAAGGCCAATATTCTCATCACCGGGGAGACCGGCGTGGGCAAAAGCGCAGTGGCCAAGGCCATCCACGCCATCAGCAACCGGGCCAACGGCCCCTTTATCGAGGTCAACTGCGCGGTGCTCCATGAAAACCTCATTGAATCCGAGCTGTTCGGCTATGAAAAGGGAGCCTTTACCGGCGCGGCCTCTGCCGGTAAGATTGGTAAGATCGAACTGGCCAACCACGGCACCCTGTTTCTGGATGAGATCGGAGAGCTGCCGCCTCATATTCAATCTAAGCTGCTGCAGCTCATTCAGGAAAAGACCATCGAGCGGGTGTCCGGCACCAAGCGCATTGAGTTGGATTTCCGTCTGTTGGTGGCCACTAACCGCAATCTGGAGGAGGAGGTGCAGCGGGGGCTGTTCCGTTCGGACCTTTTCTACCGGCTGAACGTCATCCGGGTCCACATTCCCCCTCTGCGGCAGCGCCCTGAGGATATCCTGCCTATGGCGCATCAGTTTTTGGAGCGGTTCTGCAAGGAATACGGCAAGCAGCTGGCGTTAAGTCCCCGGTTTGTGGCCTTTCTGGAGCAATATCCCTGGCCCGGCAATGTGCGTCAGCTGGAAAACCTGATGGAACGGCTGGTCATCACCGCCCAGAATCCGATTTTGGACATTACGGCCCTGCCGCTGGAATACAACAGCGGCGGCAGCGCACCGGACCTCCCCTCTCAGGAGGGGACTCTGGCGGAGCGGATGGATGCCTTCGAGGGACAGATCATCCGGGATTCCTACCGCCGCTGCGGCACCACGGTGGCTGTGGCGAAGGAACTGGGCATCTCTCAGGCCACCGCTGTCCGGAAAATCGCCAAATATGTGAAGGACCGGAAGGAATGAAGCTGTTATGAATCTCATTTCTTTAAAAACAGAACTGCGGCAGGAGCTGAAGCTGACGCCGCAGCTACTGCAATCCATGGAAGTCTTGCAGATGAATTCTCAGGAGTTGCTGGACTATCTGGGGAATCTCTCCGAGGAGAATCCCACCTTGGAACTTTCGGAGGCCTCGGAGCTTCGCTCTGCCTATGCGGAGCTGCAGCAGAAAGCCAGTTGGCTGGACGCGGGGACCTTTGGGACCTCCTTTGCCCATGAGGAGGATGCCCCACCGGAGCCGGGAGCGACTGATAAGGAGCTGGACAGCCTGTCTGCGTTTCTCTGCGATCAGTTGGAACGGAAACGACTGCCGAAGCCCATGCTGGCCCTGTGTAAATATATGGCGGAGCTGGTGGACGAGGACGGATATCTGACGCAGGAGGATCTGGACGGCCTGACAGAAATGAAGATCCCCCAGACGATGGTAGATCAGGCGCTGGATGCGATTCAGTCCTTGGAGCCTGCCGGTGTGGGTGCCCGGGATCTGTCGGAGTGTCTGGTGCTTCAGCTGAGCCGCCGGAAGGACAACGTTCCCTACGCTATGGACATTGCCGCACGGTTCCTCACGGAACTGAGCCGCAGCCACTATGGGCCCATCACCAAGGCCCTTGGGGCCAGTATCTCTGAAATTCAGGCGGCGGAGAAGGCCATCGCTGCCTTGGATCCTCACCCCGGTCAGGCGTTTCAGCCGGCAGAGCCGACCCTCTATGTCCGGCCGGATGTGTTCATTGTGGAGTTGGAAGGGGAATTGCAGGTGCTGCTGAACGAATACTATCTTCCAAAGGTCACTGTGAACCCTTATTACAGCAGTATGGCCAAGGAGAGTGACGATCCGGAGGCCCGCACTTATTTAAAGGAGAAGCTGCGGCAGACCAAATGGCTGCTGGACAGTCTGGAACGCCGGGGCAGCACCCTGCGCCGCTGCGCGCAGGCCATTCTGGACGCGCAGAGACCATTCTTTTCCGGGCAGACTGCGGAACTGTCACCCATGAAGCTGTCCTCCTTGGCGGAGACGCTGGACCTGCACCCTTCCACCGTTTCCCGTGCCGTGCGGGATAAATACCTGCAATGCCGTCAGGGAATCTATCCGCTGCGATACTTTTTCAGTCGGGCGGTGGGACAGCAAGGACTGTCCCGTCAGGCGGTGAAGCAGCGGATGCTGCTTCGCTTCAAGGATGAGGATTCCAGCCATCCTCTCAGCGATCAGACCCTTTGCGACCTGCTGGCGGCGGAGGGGGTTTTCCTGGCCCGCCGCACTGTGGCAAAATATCGGATCGAGCTGGGAATCGGTTCCTCTACGGCCCGCCGGGCCCGGAACCGTGGAAAATGAGGTATGATTGCTTTAAGATCAAAAGACGGAAGGCCCTGATTGGCGTCCGCTGACACCTATTTAATTTTAGAGGTATGCGTTGATTTGACGCATACCTCTGTTTTTTGCAATGACGGGCGTATAGCCGGCAAGACAGCCTATGGGACTGGGCACGTTTTATAAGAGCCGTGTAAAACGGAAATTGAAATGGATTTGCATTGCGTAAGGCGACGTAAAAATTTTGTAAAAACTAAAAACTTTTCTTGCAATCAAGGTTGTCAGTTTGTATAATAGGCGTATGAATAAAGGGGTGAGCTTTATGGACAATGACGGATTGACCCAATATATGCGAATCGCAATCTCTGTGGCTGAGCGGATCGCGGCGGGAGAACTGCGGGAAGGGGAAAAAATCTCCGGTCGGTCCAAGCTCTCATCGGAATACGAGGTGTCGCCGGAGACTGTCCGGCGGGCCATCCAGCTTCTCAGTGATATGCGGGTGGTGGCGGTGAAGGAGCAGAGCGGCGTATATGTGCTCTCTGCGGACAACGCCAAGCGCTATCTGCGAAACTTTGAGAACAGGGCAGATCTGATGAGCAAACGCCGGAAACTGCGGGAACTGATCGAGGAAAAGGAGGCGCTGAACCGCCGCATGGGGGAACTGTGCCAGAGTATTCTGGAGGATACCCTCTATCCTGTTCAACCGGCGGAGACGCTGCCTACGTTTAGCTGCCGGGTGCCGGATGGTTGGTACGGCATCGGAAAAAATTTGGGTGACCTGCGATTCTGGCAGGTGACCGGCGCTACGGTGGCCGCCATCCGCCGGGGCACCACGGATATTCTTTCCCCCGGCCCCTACGCGGAGCTGTACGCCGGGGATACCGTTATTTTTGTGGGCGAAAAGAAAGCGAAGGAGGCGGTGGAACGCTTCCTGAACACAGAGCAGGAAACCGGATCCGGCAAGGGTCCTTAATCGGAAAGGAGCAGCCTATGGTTCACAATCAACTTCACGCAATCGACCTCATCATCATCGCAGCCTACCTGATTTCCATGGTTTTGATCGGCGTGGTGGTGGTCAAGAAAGTTCAGAGCATGGACGACTACTATCTGGGCGGCCGGTCCTTCGGTCCACTGGTGCTGATGGCTACCGTGTGCGCCACCATCATTGGCGGCAGCGGCCTTATGGGCCGGGCGGGCGTGGCCTATTCCAGCGGCTTCAAGGCCATTATGACGGCACTGCCCTATCTTCTGGGTATGTTTATTTTCTCCGGCTTTGCCGGGCGGATCTCCGCAGTGGGCACTACGTTCCATGTGACCTCAATCCCGGACCTTTTTGAGCAGCGCTTCGGCAAGACCACCAAGGTGATTTTAGGCGGCCTGATCGCCTTTACCATGATGGGCACTGTGGCCTCGCAGGTGACGGCCACCGCCGCCATCATCAATATGCTGGGCAATGAGATCGGAATTTCCTACGAGATGGGCGCGCTCATCGCCTGTGTCGTGTTTATAGTCTATACGGCCACCTCCGGCCTGTTCGGCGTGATCTATACGGATGTATTTCAGTTTGTCATGCTGATTCTGTTTGTCTACATTCTGATTCCCTCGGCGTCTCTGGTCAAGCTGGGCGGCTTGTCCGCCTTTTTGGAGGGGCTTGCTCCGGAATTAGCAAAGCCCTATCTGGATGGCGGCATCGTGGGCGACATCATCACCTATTTCGTCTTTACTCTGGCGGGAGCGGAAATGTGGCAGCGGGCCTTCGCTGCCAAGAGCCAGAAGGCGGCCAAGGAGGGGCTGTTTCTGGGGACGCTGGCCTACGGCCTTACCATTCCGCTGGTGTGGTTCATGGGCGTGGTGGCACATCAGCTGGTGCCGGCGGAAAAGCTGGCCCAGTACGGCTCTACGGACGCGGTAGTCCCGGCTCTGGCCATTGAGATCCTGCCGGTGGGCCTGACGGGTCTGGCACTGGCGGGGATTCTGTCCGTTATCATGTCTACGGCGGACAGCTACCTGATCGTCTCCGTGCAGACCTGCGTCCACGATATTTATAAGGTCTTCAATCCCAATATTTCTGAGAAAAAGGAACTGCGGTTGACCCGCGTGTTCGCGGTGATCCTACCCTTGGGAGCGCTGGTGATCGCCCTGTACATCAAAAACGCTTACAGCATCCTGATGTTCGCGTGGAGCTTTTACGCGGCGGCGGCGGGACTGCCGGCATTTGCGGCGCTGTATTGGAAAAAGGCCACCAAGGCCGGCATCATCGCCGGTATGGTGGCGGGTTTCACGGTCTGTGTAGGCTGGAAACTGGCGGGGGTGCCCTTCGGCCTCGGGCCTACGGTCCCCGGCGCCATTGCCTGCGCTGCTGCATTGGTTGGAGTCAGTCTGTCTACCTATCGGAAGGCACCGACCCCCTTTCTGGACCCTTATCAGAACACGGCAGGCCGCTGAACGGTTGATGCCGGTATGAAAATCTGATACCATATTCTCCGGGGAAGATTCCCCGGAGAATTTTTTGCTTTTTACGCGACGGAACGCACGGATTTCTCGTCTATATGGGCAGAGAGACAAAAAGGAGGCACGGCTATGGACGATACGCAGATCATTGACCTCTACTGGGACCGGGATCAGGGAGCCATTACAGCTACCGCCGGGAAGTACGGCAGTTTTCTCCATGCACTGTCCTGGAATATCCTCCGCAGCCATCACGATGCGGAAGAGTGCGTCAACGATACTTATTTCCGGGCCTGGAACGCCATACCGCCGGAGCGACCAAGTGCACTGCGGGCATGGCTGGGGCGGATCACCCGGAACCTGTCGCTGGACCGCTGGAAGGCGGGGCGGACCCAAAGCCGGGGCGCGGGTATGGAGACGCTGCTGGGGGAACTGGACGAGTGCATCCCCGACCATCGGGGACCGGAGCAGGCGGCGGAGGAGCGGGTTTTGGCGGAATGTGTCAGCGCGTTTCTGCGGGGACAGACGGCGGATAACCGGTATATCTTCCTGCGGCGCTATTGGTACGGCGAGGATATCGCCGCCATCGCAAAGCGTCTGGATTGCGGCGAGAGCCGGGTAAAATCTGCCCTGTTCCGCACGAGAAAGGCCCTGCGGGCATTTTTGGAAAAGGAGGGGATCACGGTATGAAAGCAGAGCGATTGTTCCGGGCCATCGGTTTGGTGGATGAGGGTCTGATCGAGGCGGCCGCTGAGACCCCTGCGAAAAAGCGGCCCGTCTGGCGGCGGTATGCGGCTGCAGCGGCCTGCTTGATGGTGCTCTGCGGGGCGGGAGCCGCCTATCTGATCACCGGCGGATTTCGCGGCTATGGGGCCAGTGCGGGGGGCAGCGGGATCAACAACGCGGGCGGCGCTGCAGACGCCGTCACCTTTATGTCGTATGCCGGGCCGGTGCTGCCCCTGACCACAGCAGAAGAAACCCCCGGCGTGACGGCGGAACGCCACACGGATTGGGATTTTACCCCCCGGACAGACCCGGAGGGGTACGATTCTCAGTGGGGCGCGGCGATAACGGACGGTTATATCCTCGGCAATCCAACCGATACGGATGTGACGCTGACCCTGCTGTATCCCATTGTGGGCGGGATCAAGGATCTGCTTTCCATAGATCCCAGCGTGACGGTGAACGGAGAGAAAGCGGAGAAGGAGTTGGTCATCGGCGATTATGCGGGCGGCTTTGGCGGCGCCGGCGGCGGTGACACTTCTACCCTGAATCTGCGGTATCCCAGCCAATGGACGGATTATCAGACGCTTCTGGACGGCGGCGGTTACCGGGAAGCAGCCGCCGGGACGCATACACCGGCGGATATTCCGGTCACAGTCTACACCTTTACGGATTTTGAAGCGCCTACGGAACAGTATCAGGCGGCTACTCAGGCGGTGACGTTTACAGCGGATGAAGCCCGCACCACGGTGCTGTCCTACGGCTTTGAGGGGTACGGCTGGGATGAACGCACCGGAGAGGTCACTTACAGCTATTTTGTACCTGACGGGCAGCGGCGGAGTAAAACCGACAAGAAGCTGATCGTGATCGGGACGGACCTGACGGGCTACACATTACAAGGCTATCGGGACGGCGGCTGCGATCCCGGCGAGGAGATCGACGGTGTTTCCTGCACCGTTACCCGGAGTGCGACTACGCTTCATGAGGTGCTGCTGACCCTGTGCTGGGAGATCCTTGACACAATGGAAGAAAATCCTGACTATTACGGCTGGCTCAGCGAGGCGGCGGAGATTTTGAACCCGGAAACTTATTGCTTGCTGGCGGAGCGGGCGTTGGAGCAATACGGCCTGTTGTCGGATAAACCGGTGGACCGTTATGACAGCGGACGGCTGGATGAGCTGATGGACGAGGTGCTGTCTGTGGATCGGGTACTGTATCTGAAAACGGAGGTTACCGTTCCGACTGGCGGTACGGCGGAGGTGACGGCGCAGTATTGGAAGGCCCCCAGCTTCGACTTTGCCTGCTCCGGTTCGGACCGCCGGAACTTGCAGGGATATGATCTGATGACCACGCTGGATTCCACGCTGACCTTCACGGCTCAGACGGCCTCCGTTACCCATGCAGAAAACGTCCAAATCACAGGTCAGAACTTCGGCTTTGATCCGGAAAACGGCGTTACGGAGGTGACGCTGGACTTGAACCAGCCCCATTACTATTTGGAAATTCAACCGGTTCCCAAGGAGACAGATTGACAGACGGAATGAACAGGAGGCACAGCATTGACGCTGTGCCTCCTGCGTTCATCTGTTATTTTTCGTAGAATTTGATCAGAGCCTGAGTGCCCAGATCACCGCAGCCTCGGTCGATCAAGGATTGACAGTTGGAAAGCGCCTGCTGCAAAACATTCAGATCCAGCCCGGCGTTTTCTGCTTCCTCTTCCGCAAGACGCATATCTTTCACAAAGTGCTTCATGAAGAAGCCGGGGGCAAAGTCACCTGTCAGGATCTTCTTGCCCTGAAAGTCCAGCTGCTTGCTGCCAGCGGCTCCGGTGGATACGGCGCCCAGCAAAGTATTCCCGTCTAACCCCTCCGCCTTGGCATAGGCCAGGGCTTCACACACGCCGGAGAGCGCTCCGGCGATCATGATCTGATTGGCCATTTTGGCGTGTTGGCCGCAGCCTGCGGGACCGAAATAGGTGATGTTAGTGCCCATTGCCTGGAAAATGGGGAGGCAAGCGTCGAAATCTGCCTGATCGCCGCCTACCAGAATGGAAAGCGTTCCAGCACGGGCCCCGCTGTCACCGCCGGTGACGGGGGCGTCCAGCACTCGCAGTCTCCGGGCGGCGCCCTCTTGGTAGATCCGCTGGGCCAGGGTGGGGCTGGTGGTGGTCATGTCGATGAGCGTCATACCCTTGGCGGCGCTGTCCAGAATATTGCCGGGGGCAAAGTAGACCTCCTCCACATCCTTGGGGAAGCCCACCATGGTGATGACCACCTCGCTGGCCTTTACGCACTCCGCAATGCTGCCGTGGGGTACGGCACCCTCGGATACCACGTCTGCCACTTTTTCCGGGTGACGGGCATAAATGTGGACCTCGTAGCCCGCTTTCATCAGGTTCCGCACCATGGCTTTCCCCATGATGCCTACGCCGATCCAGCTGATCCTCTGCATATTGATCCCTCCTGTGTCATTTTTTTCAGCATGACACATTTAAAGAGGGGTGTCAAGAGAAACAACTGTCCTTGTTGTAAATACACATAAAATTGGTAGGAAAAGCGCGGAAAATTTGACATCTGAAATCTTGACGGATGAACTGCGCGGGGCTATAATCAGTCCATCAATTTCGGAGCGGGCCAACGCTCCGGCCATATTGAAAATGCGTGGATCGAGACAAGTACCGTGGCCAAACGGTCACAGCGAGCCGGGGACAGTGGGAGCCCGGTACAACGGGGCGGCGGGAATAACACTCAGGAGCAGCGATCTGAACGGCGGCAGCCCAGTAGGAGAGACGCGGCGTGCGGCGTTAAAGCACAGGGGTTTGTTGGAACCCCGCAAAGGGGCTGATTTTCGATCAGCAAGTTAGGTGGCACCACGGATGCGGCAGCGATTCGTCCTAAAATTTTAGGATCGTTCGCTGCTTTTATTTTTTCCGGAGGTGCTTTTTTATGTGCGCAATTATGGGATTTTCCACGAAGAAACTGGACAAGCATGAGATTTGGGAGTATTTCGACCGAACACTCTCCCGGGGACCCGATATGTCCAAGATCATGGACACCGGCTCTGGCTGGCTGTGTTTCCACCGGCTGGCCATCATGGGCCTGACCGAGGCCGGCATGCAGCCCTTTGAGCTGGACGGCGATATGGTGGTGTGCAACGGGGAGTTGTACGGCTTCCGTCCCCTGAAGCGGCAGCTGACGGAGAAGGGCTACGAATTCAAGAGCGGCAGCGACTGCGAGATCATTCTGCCGTTGTACCGGGAATACGGCCTTTCTATGTTTGCCAAGCTGGACGCGGAGTTTGCCATGATCATCTATGACCACAAGACGGATTCCCTCATCGCCGCCCGGGACCCCATCGGCATCCGGCCGCTGTTCTACGGCTATCTGGATGACGGTGGCATCGTGTTCGCCAGCGAGGCCAAGAACCTTATCGGCCTCTGCAAGGAGGTCTGTCCCTTCCCGCCGGGGCATTATTACGCAGACGGCAAGTTTGTCCGCTACGCCGACCTGACCACCGTTACGGAGTATTGCCATGACGATCTGGAGACTGTCTGCCGTACCATCCGCAACAAGCTGATCGCCGGTGTGGATAAGCGGTTGGACGCCGACGCCCCTTTGGGCTTCCTGCTCTCCGGCGGACTGGATTCCTCTCTGGTGTGCGCCATCAGCGCCCTGGTGCTGGGGAAGAAGATCCGTACTTTCGCCATCGGAATGGACAAGGATGCCATTGATCTGAAATACGCCAGAGAAGTGGCGGATTACATCGGCGCGGATCACACCGAGGTATATATGACCCGCCAGCAGGTGCTGGATACGCTGGAGGAGGTGATCTCCCTGCTGGGGACCTATGACATCACCACCATCCGGGCCAGCATGGGTATGTACCTCTGCTGCAAGGCCATCCACGAGCAGACCGACATCCGGGTGCTGCTGACCGGCGAGATCAGTGACGAGCTCTTCGGCTACAAGTACACCGACTTCGCCCCTTCCCCCGAAGCCTTCCAGCAGGAGGCGAAGAAGCGGGTGGATGAGCTGTATATGTACGATGTGCTCCGGGCGGACCGCTGCATCTCCGCCAACTCTCTGGAGGCTCGGGTGCCCTTCGGTGATCTGGATTTCGTGAAGTATGTCATGAGCATCGACCCGGCCATGAAGGTCAACACCTACGACATGGGCAAGTACCTTCTGCGCCACGCCTTTGAAAAGGACCACCTGCTGCCTGACGACATCCTCTGGCGCCAGAAGGCCGCCTTCTCCGACGCCGTGGGCCACTCCATGGTGGACGACCTGAAGGAGTACGCCGAGACCAAGTACACCGACGCCGAGTTTGAGGAAAAGCGGAAGAAATACGATTTTGCCCAGCCGTTCACCAAGGAATCCCTGCTGTACCGGGAGATCTTCGAGAAGTACTATCCCGGTCAGGCTCCTATGGTGAAGGACTTCTGGATGCCAAATAAGAGCTGGAAGGGCTGCGACGTCAACGATCCCTCTGCCCGCGTGCTGAGCAACTACGGCGAGAGCGGAACATAAAGAATCAAATCACCTCCGTCGTTTTCGGCGGAGGTGATTTTGATACACATATAAATTAAGGGGTACACTTCGGCCTTTTCAGTGCTTTCGGGCTTAGTCAGAGGGGGTGATCTGGGAGAGGTAGCGGTAAATGCTGGCGGTGGAACAGCCGAGGGCGGCCGCGGCGCTTTTAATGGCGCCCTTCAGCAGAAAAATGCCGGCGGATTCCAGAGAAGTGATGACCTGAAGCCGCTCGCTGTGGGTGAGGTGGCCGGGCGTGCCCCCCATCCGTTCCAACTCCCGGTTGATGGCGTCCAAAGCCACCGCATCTGCGGAGTTGCGGAATTTTTCCGGGGAGG
>OJUG01003437.1_pt1 | contig 14402 bp, 10 predicted proteins | sample 1599841 | NCBI WGS metagenome assembly OJUG01 (sample SAMN04168659, study PRJEB22393) | human gut metagenome | biome: human gut microbiome; feature: stool | host: Homo sapiens | collected 2014-05-12 | reverse complement strand
CAACGTGAACGATTCCATCCGAGGTTTCGCACGCGCCTGCTTCAACTATGGTCTGATGCGCGGCTATCCGGTGTACCTGTCCACCAAGAACACGATTCTCAAGGCGTACGACGGCCAGTTCAAGGATACGTTCGCCGAGGTGTTCGAAAACGAATACAAGGACAAGTACGAGGCGGCTGGCCTGACCTACGAGCACCGACTCATTGATGACATGGTGGCAAGCTCCCTCAAGTGGCATGGCGGCTATATCTGGGCTTGCAAGAACTACGATGGCGACGTGCAGTCGGATTCCGTCGCACAGGGATTCGGCTCCCTTGGCCTAATGACCTCCGTGCTGATGACTCCCGACGGGCAGACCGTCGAAGCCGAAGCCGCGCACGGCACCGTGACCCGCCATTATCGCCGTTGGCAGAAGGGTGAAAAGACCTCGACCAATCCGATCGCCTCCATCTTCGCATGGACCGGCGGTCTGAAGCATCGCGCCGACCTTGACAACACTCCGGAAGTCAAGCATTTCGCCGAAACTTTGGAGAAAGTCATCATCTCCACCGTCGAAGGCGGACAGATGACCAAGGATCTGGCCATGCTCATCGGACCGGACCAGCCTTGGCTCGATACCGAGGGTTTCATGAACGCCCTCGACGAGAATCTGGCAAAGGCTCTGGCAGAGTAATCTATCTGAGCTGTCGAAAGCCCGTATGCGCAATCACACACGCGTACGGGCTTTTTGACGTCCGGATATTACAATCGATGGTCAGTATAAGGAACGTCTATTCTTCCGCAAAGGACATGGCATGATTCTGCATCGCACAATCCCGGCGAAACGTCTGCTCGCTCTGCTGGCATCGGTCTGCATGGCAACAGCCATGGGGGCCTGCTCGCCCAACGGTGATTCGCAATCGCAGCAACAGCCGTCATCACAATCCAGCGCAACAGCCGATGCCGGCAATGTGGCGATTTTCGCTCCGACAGACAGCATCACCATCTCTCAACAGACGCCATTGAGCAAATGGGAAAAACTCGTTCCCGAAATCGTGTCCTCGTTGAAACGGACCGGTGTCAAAAGCGGCGACATCACCGTGAAAACCGCTTCGAACCTCGACAAACAAAGTCAAAGCGTCCAAGACTATGTGGTGAATCACATCAACGGAACCGAGCATTCGTCCACGAAAGCCAAAACCACCTTGGTGGTGGCGCCTGTCGCCGAGATGCCGGAATCCGACAGGCAATACGGCGACTATGCACGGCATGATATCACGTGGAACTCCGACGCGTCGGATGAGGACGAACAGGATTATGCGCAATCAGCGCAACGGCTGGTTTCGGCGTTGCAGCTTGCGCAGAATGAAGGAATGAAGGTCGTTCTGATCTCCAATACGCTTCAAGGGTATGCGCCGGACATGTACGTGCCGATGACCGCGGCCGAGCAGATTGGAGAACTGCAAGCCAAAGAGCTCGTCAACAAGCTCGAGCTCGACAAGGCATCGTCCGATGCCCCCAAGCAAATCGAGGTACTACTCCCCTACGACGCGGCCGACGGACATGATGCCAAAACGGACACGTCCTTCGCCCAGAACATGTTCAAAGGCATCTGGAAAGTGCTCGAACCGTATTTCAAGGACGGCAAAGCGGCATCTCCTTCCGAGACGCTCACCGCTTCGACCACCAAGGATGACTGGCGGTCCGTGGCATTCGATTCGTCAAAAGCCGAACAAATCAAATCGGTGCTTGCCGAACGTCTCGACGCGGACAAGGACGATTCGCACCCTGTCCACCTTGATGGCGTCATCTCCTGCAACGACTATGTGGCGAAGAACATCGCCGACGAGTTGGACAAACTCGGCTACACAGGTTCCTCAGCCGATATCAACCCTTCCATCTCAATTTCCGGCATCGTGGACAGCATCACGGGCAAAAAAGACTTGAAACGGCAGGCAGTGCCTGACCCTGCGAAGACGTCGTCATCGGATGACGACAGCGATTCCGATAACAAGGAAAACGCAAAATGGCCGATCATCACCGGCTATGGGGCCTATATCAGTTCCATGCCGAACATCGTCAACGGCAAGCAATGGATGACCGCCATGGAGAACCGCAAGGCGTTGGCCGATGACATCGCGCAGACATGCGTGCGACTGAACACTTCGGGCAAACTTTCCAAACTCGGTTTCATCCGTTCCGCAACGGTCGAGGGGAAGAAAATTACGACCATCCATGAGGAGACATTGGCGATCAGCGCCGACAATCTCAAGAAAACGCTGATTGAACCCGGCTACATTTCGCTGGCGGATGCGGGCCTATGATTCTTCCGGGATTCTTCCGGATATGGTGGGGGCCGATGGCATCACTCGGATGTCACCGGCCCCCACCATATTTCGAACATCATTCGGCGTGAGCCTCCGGCTTCCTCGGCACGTAGATGACCTTGTCGATCAACGTCCGGTAATGTTCAACCACTGCCTGCCTGCGGGCCTTCATGCTCGGCGTGACCAAACCGTTCTCCTCAGTGAACTCGTCGGGAACGATTTCGAACTTGCGGATTGATTCGGCACGTGAGGCGAGCTCATTGGCTTTGTTGACGGCACGCTCCACTTCCGCACGCACAATGGGGTTCTTCGAGGCTTCATCCAAATCAGCGACCTGTTCCGCTCCCTTGGATTCCAGCCATAGGTTCGTCTCCGCCAAATCAAGGGAGATGATTGCGGCGATGAATGGCTTGCGATCGCCGATCATGACGCATTGGCTCACCACCGGCGAAGTCATGATGGATGCTTCCATCTCGCATGGGGAGACGTTCTTGCCGCCGGCGGTGATGATGAGATCCTTCTTACGCCCGACGATGGAAACGAAGCCGTCATCATCAATGGAGCCGAGATCACCGGTATGCAGCCATCCATCGACAATTTGCTGCTTGGTAACGTCAGGATTGTTGTGGTATCCGGCGCATACGGCAGGGCTCTTTATGCACAGCTCCCCTTCTTCGTCGACCCCCATGGTCACGCCTTGCAGAGGCAAGCCGATGGTGCCGATCTTGTAGCCTTCGGTCGGATTGACGCTCGAGGGGGCGCACGTTTCGGTCATGCCGTAGCCTTCCAATAGCGGCAGACCGACACCGTTGAAGAAATGCGCGATAGAGGAATCAAGCGGCGCTCCGCCGGAGACCGCATACTCGACGTGGCCGCCGAACACTTCCATGATTGACGAATACACCAGCTTGTTGTACAGGGCATGTTTTGCGTTCAGCGCGAGTGGAATGCTCCCACCGGACTGCTGAGCATGCGACCAATCGTATGCCGTCTGGGTGGCGTCAGCGAAAACACGTCCCTTGAAACCGGCTCCGGCCTTCTGCGAGGCCGCATTGTAGATCTTTTCGAAAATCCGCGGCACGGCGAGGATGAACGTCGGTTTGAACGCCTTGAAATCGGCGAGAATGGTCTTCAGATTGCTGGACAGACCGAGTGAAACGTTTCCGGCAAAGCAGAAGAACTGCATGTATCGGGCGAATACATGGGCGAGCGGCAGGAACAGCAGCAGTCGACGATTCGGTTTCATGGCGATGTCCGGCATGGAGTTGACGCCGGAATAGGTGATGAACACGAAATTGGCATGCGTCAGTTCAACGCCCTTCGGGGTGCCAGTGGATCCCGACGTATATACGATGGTGGCTAGATCGGAGCCTTTGACCGCTTGTTCACGTTCAAGGAATTCGGCGTCGGAGACCGCGCGGCCGTATTCGATGATCGTGTCAATTGCACCAAGTCCGATGACGTACACGTCGCCAAGATCCGGGCACTGATCACGGACGGATTCGATTTTGTCGCGCTGGAAATCATCCTCAGCGAACGCCATCTTGACATTGGCATCATTGAAAATCATCTTCACCTGCGCCGGCGAATTCGTTTCATAGACCGGAACGGTAAGGGCGCCGATGGACATGATGGCCACATCAAGCGCGGTCCACTGCCAGCAGGTATGCGCGATAATGGATACCGAATCTCCAGGCATTACGCCACGAGCGATAAGTCCTTTGGCGAGGGCGACGACCTTGTTTTTGAACTCCGCAGCGGTGAACGCCGCCCATTCGCCCTGAGCGTTCTTGTATTCGACAAGATTGTCGTCAGGAGTGCGTTCCACACGCTCCTCAAGTACTGAGAAGATGTTTTTGTCCGAGTCAATTCCCTGTTCCAAAGGGCGCGTGTATTCCTTGATCATAAGCTTCTCGCTCCTCGAAATCTAATGTACAGACAGCATCATACCCGGAATACCGCACTTTTTCTTTAAGGCCACGACCCCAGGACAACGACAACACCCGTGGATATGGCCGTTACAACGGTTTCAGTTCAACCCGCATCGACCTCACTCTGCCCGACGGATCCGCATAATCACGTCCTCCGCTCTTGAGGCCCCAATGCAGACATCCATCGGCGCAATGTTCCGAGCCACCTTCAACACGAGCGAAACGCTCCCCCTTGGCGATGACGGCCCCGACCGGTCGCGTAGTGACCGCGGGTTCAAACGTCGACGTCAGGCTTCCCATTTCCGCACCGTGGCGAAGCGTTACCACGGATTTGCCCGCCACTTTGCCACTGAAGGCGACCACACCATCCGCGGGTGCGATGATGGCGTCTTGCGGCCGTGCACGCAAATCCAAACCGCGATGCCCAGGCAACCATTGTTTAGCCGGCGCATCATATTCGCCGATTACTTGCGCGTGCTCCAAAGGCCACTGCATTGATGTGCGGCATGCCGCTTGTGCGACTTCATGCGCCACGTCATCAGCCGATTGCGCGTATGCCGACGCCGTAGGTTGCGCGCAGCATATCGTGAACGCGATATTCGCCAATACGCATACGGCCATCGCCGCGGCGCACCGGTGCCGGTTGCGCTTGTCAATGTCATCGGACATCTTATTGTGTCGAACACGACGACGGTATTCCCATTTGTTCATGAGGCCTCCTGTGGTCCGCGTCTCTATCGGGGAATCGATATCATGGCACGTTCGAAGACCGCCCGTCGACTTGGAACGACCTTGTGGTCGGAGAACAACACTTATCCACAGATGCCGGGCGTGTCGCGCCATGACATGCCAAAACGCCACCGAACGTGGCATACGATGGGACGCATGAGTGACAACACTACGCAACGCAAGGCACTGCAGCAGTTGGAGAGCGAGCCGTCCGAGGAACGCATCGCCTACTACCGCAAGCCATTCATGGTGCTATGGGCCGCCATTCAGGAGGCTTCAAGCGAGCTGCAGGACGATTACACGCTTTCACCCGAATTGTCCCAGTTATGGGTTGGCGAGCAAATACGGCAGGTTTCGGATTCGCTAGTGGATCGGCTCGCGGAAATCGCCGTGGCGCATGGCGAGTCAAAATCGAATGTGGCACGTGCGGCCAACGCAAGTCCCGACAACGTCATACGTCGCTTCCCTCGACTCAAGGCTGATGCGGCACACGACCGCACACTCATTGACGACGTGCTCGATTCGTTGGAATAGCAGCGAAAAGTTCTTATGGAAACAAAAAAGCCCTTGAAAAACCAAGGGCTAAAAAGCTCCTGCGACTGGGCTTGAACCAGTGACCGTTCGATTAACAGTCGAATGCTCTGCCAACTGAGCTACGCAGGAATATGTTCCGGAGTACCCGAAACTGCGCTCCTGCGACTGGGCTTGAACCAGTGACCGTCCGATTAACAGTCGGATGCTCTGCCAACTGAGCTACGCAGGAATGTTCCCACCGGAAGACTTAGCTTCCGTGCACAAGTCACATATATTACACGAATCAGCCATTTACGCAAATCATACGTATCACAGCGTGTCGCAACGTCACCATTCAAGCTCTTCGATATCCATCGGATGCTCGTTGACCTCAATCGATGACACACGTCCATCATGCATGCGAATTACACGGTCCGCAATCGGCGCAATCGCAGAATTATGCGTCACGATCACCACTGTCGCGCCCTTCTTGCGGCTCATGTCCTGCAGAATGCGGAGCACTTGCTTGCCGGTGTTGTAGTCAAGCGCGCCGGTCGGTTCGTCACACAGCAGAATCTTCGGATTCTTCGCCACCGCTCGAGCGATCGCCACACGCTGCTGCTCGCCGCCCGACAACTGCGCGGGAAAATTGTCGACGCGGTCCGCAAGCCCTACGTCGGCGAGCGCCTGTCGGGCGTCTTGTGCGTCGGGAACGATTTGTGAGGCGAGTTCTACGTTTTCGCGTGCGGTGAGGTTGGCGACGAGGTTGTAGAACTGGAATACGAAGCCGATGTCGGTGCGGCGGTATGCGGTGAGTTGTTTGGGTGTGTAGTTGGAGATGTCTTTGCCGTCGATGATTACTTGTCCTGAGGTGTTGGTGTCCATGCCTCCTAGGATGTTGAGCACTGTTGATTTGCCTGCGCCGGATGCGCCGAGGATGATGGCGAGTTCGCCTTGTTCGATGGTGAAGGAGACGTTGTCGTTGGCGGTGATGGTGGTGGATCCCATGTGGTAGAGCTTGGTGCTGTTTTTCATTTCGATGTATGCCATGTTCCGCTCCGTTTTCTTGTTTGGCGTCCATGCCGTTTTTGTTTGTTGTTTTTAATATACGACTAAAGTGGTGTTTGTGGTTCCACGCCGAGGGGAAGGATTTTCCATGGATGTCTCCGATGATGCCGACCGTTTGCAGACGTTGTTGTATAGTTCCTATTCCGCCGATGTTGTCCGGCAGTTGGAGCGTCCTTTGTTGGATGATGGTGTGCCGTTGATGCGTATGGCTGCTTCTGCGGTGGCTCGTGTGACGTTGTCGTTGCTTGATGATGAGGATTTGGATGTTGAGGATGCGCGGGTCACGGTGTTGGCTGGCGCTGGGGACAATGGTGGCGATGGCTTGTATGCGGGGGCTGAGTTGGCGCGTGAAGGTGCGCAGGTTACCGCGGTTGCTGTTGGCCGTTCGTTGCATGAGGATGCGTTTAGGGCGTTTGTTCGTGCGGGTGGGCGTGTGTTGGTGTTGGATCCGGCGGCTGATATTTCTGGGTGCACGTCTGGTTTTTCCGCGGGTGAGGCTGGTGAGCGGCTGCAGGCTGCGGTCGAGTGTGCGCGGGGTGCGCATGTGGTGCTTGATGCTATGACGGGGATTGGCGTGGTCGGCGCGTTGCGTGGTGTCGCTGGCACGTTGGCTTCGTCTTTGGGTATGGATGGCGTGTTGCCGGACAAGCCTGCGTTGCCGAACAATGACCCTTCCGCTGATTTGCCGTTGGTGGTGGCCGTCGATGCGCCGTCGGGTGTGGGTGTTGATGATGGTTCGTTGCCGGGGCCGTATATTCCTGCGGATGTGACGGTGACGTTCGGTGCGATGAAGCCGTGTGCGATGGTGCCGCCGGCTTCGTATGCTTGCGGACGGATCACGTTGGTCGATTTCGGTTTCGATGTCGATGATGCTGTTCCGTTTGCCGAGATGACGGATGGCGATTTTGTGGCGGATTCGGTTCGTCTTCCGTCTCTTGCGGATGGCAAGTATTCGCGTGGAGTGGTTGGTTTGGTGACTGGTTCGGCGCGGTATCCGGGTGCTGCCGTGTTGTCGGCGAGGGCCGCGGCGTGCGCGAATGTGGGCATGGTGCGTTATCTGGGGCCACAGCGTGCGCAGGATATGATATTGTCCGTGTTGCCGGAGGCTGTGTTGGGCAAGGGCCGGGTGCAGTCGTGGGTGGTTGGATCCGGCGTGCCCGCCGAGGGTGACGTTGCTTCCGGTGATGACATGCAACGTGCGACCATTGCCGCGCTGCTGGATCATTACGCGTTGGAGGATGGCGATGGCTCGCGGAACGAGCGGGCGGAGGGCATGCCTCCCATTGTGGTTGATGCCGGCGCGTTGGATTTGCTGCCGTGCCATGTTGTGCCGCAGGTCGTTATCACTCCGCATGCCGGCGAATTGGCCGCATTGCTGAATCGGTTGGATGCCGATATGGCTGATGTTGTTTCCAGGCAGTGGGTGGAGGCCCGGCCATTGCGGGCGGCGTTGCGCGCGCATGAGCTTACGGGGGCCACGGTGCTGCTTAAGGGCGCGGTCACCATTGTGGTTGGAGCTGATGGAGATGGGAACACGCGGATCATCCTGTCCGGGCGCGCGCCTGCCTGGATGGCCACCGCCGGTTCGGGCGATGTGTTGGCCGGCGTGTTGGGCGCGTTGCTGGCGCAGCAGGACGACATGCTGTCCGACGATCCGGCTTTGGTTCCGGAGGTCGCCGCGGCCGCCGCGTATATGCATGGGCTTGCCGGCGCGATGGCCAGCGGGTCGGAGCAGCGCGGATGGCATCGTCCGCATCTGTATGGGCATGCGGGCAAGACTCCGGCGAGCGCGATCGGGCATCCGATTGTTGCCGGTGATGTCGTCGCGGCTGTTCCCCGGGCTTTTGGCGAGCTGCTCCGCTGACCGTTTCGTGGAGGGTCATTCCACTGATTTCAATGCTTCGAGCATGTCCACCGTTTCGAGCTGGCGGTATACGATCCAGCCGAGCACGGCTAGTACCACGGCCACGACGATGGCCGGGGCCGCCAATGCGATCCAGCTGATGGCGGGGTCGAACATGACTTCGTCGGGTGGCACTTCGGTGATGATGTATCGGTGCAGCCATTCTCCGAAGCCGTATCCGGCGAGTATGCCCAGCAGTGACAGCAGGATCGTTTCGCGGTAGATGTACATCGTGGTCTCGCTGGTGTGGAAGCCGAGCACTTTGATCGTGGATAGCTCGCGTATGCGTTCCGACACGTTGAGGTTGGTCAGGTCGTAGAGGATCACCACGGCCAGCAGCACGGCCACGAGAATCAGCACTTCCATGATCTGGTTGAGCGATCCCACGATTGTGGACACCATGTTCTTCTGCGTCGTGTTCTGCACGACGCCGCGCACGGCGGCCAGTTTCATGAATTTGGCGCCTTGGCGTTCCGTGTTGGCGTTGCTGTGGTCTTTCAATCTGACCATGTATGCGTTTGTGCTGTACTGGTCGCCGAACACGTGTTCGTAGCATTGCGCGTTCATGAATATGAAATGGCCGATGTACATTTCGCTGATGCCGGCGACTTTGATGGTGCGTTGCGCGCCGTTTTCGTCGTTTACCGTGAAGGTGTCGCCGACCGAGACGTTGAGCATTTCGGCGAGCCGTTCGGAGATTACCGCGCCATTGTTGACCAGTATCTGTGGTTGGTGTGTTTTGCGGTCGCGTAATGTCAAGTATTCGTTGAAGTTGTATGCGTCGTCGGTGGCCAGCAGGGTGATCGACTGCTTATCGTTCTCCTTGCCTGTGGTTTTCGACAGTTCCTCGTAGCGCACCGCTGTCGAGGATTGGACGGTTTTGCCCTTCAGCGTCGTGGCGATTTCCTCGCGTTGCGCGCTGTTGGTGTCGGATTCCTCGGCGACGATCAGGTCGTAGTGGATGAGTTCCTCGAACTGTCGGTTTCCTATCTGTCCGATCGAGGATTGGACGGCGAGGCCGGCCGTCAGCAGGGATACCGCTCCGCATACGCCGAAGATCGTCATGAACATGCGTGTTTTGTATCGGAAGATGTTACGGGCGGTCACTTTGTGTGTGAAATTCAGACGGTTCCATAGTGGTGGGAAATGTTCCAAAAGAATTTTCGAGCCTTTGGCCGGCGGCTTGGGCAGCAGTAGGCTCGCCGGTTTTTCGCGCAGTTCCTTGGACGCGGCCAGCCATGCCGGCACGACGGCGCTTATCCATGCAAGTGCGAATGCGGCCATGGTGATCCAGGGGTGGAATTTGAGCATGATGTCCGGCATGGTGAATCCCGCGCTGTATGCGTGGGCGACGATAAGCGGCAGCAGCGTGTGGCCGGCGAGCACGCCGATGCATGTGCCCAGGGTGGATGCGGCGAATCCGTATACGGTGAATTTGAGCATCACATCCGCGTTGCCGTAGCCGAGCGCCTTCAACGTTCCGGAATTGGTGCGTTCCTCGTCCACCATGCGTCCCATGGTGCTGAAGGTGACGAGCGCCGCGACGAAGTAGAGGAAGATCGGGAAGATGTCCGCCAGTTTCGCCACGATGCCTTCGATGACCATGTACACGCAGTAGCCTTGCGAGGTCAGGCCTTCGCGGCGGCCGCTGACGGAATAGGCCGGGACGGTGAGATTGTCGATCTTCTCCTCGGCGAGGGTTATCTGCCGTTCGGCTTCGGATATCTTGCGTTCGGCTTCGGGCTTCTGCGCGTTGAATTCGGCGAGTTTGCTCTGGTATTCCGTTTCGGCCTTGTCGATGTCCCTCTGGCCTTGGATAAGCTGCGTGACGCCGTCTGCGACTTGCTTGCCGGCCTGCGACACCGCTTTGCCGAGCTCGTTTTGTTTTTCGGCTATCTGTTTGGATGCCTGTGCGAGATTGTCCGCATTGCTCCGATACGCCTGCGAGCCTTGGTCGAGCCGCGCTACGGCGTTCTGGTATTGTTGCAGTCCCGCATTGTAGGCGTTCAGCTGTCTGTTGTATTCGGCGCAGGCTTCGTTGTACTGGTTGATCGCCATGTCGTATTTGCCGCGTATTTGTTCGTAGAGTTTGCCGGTGATGCCGGTCTGTTCCCATTTGCCGAGCGTCGCGCCGACTTTGTCGAGCACGGTTTTGCTTGTTTCGAGTTGTTCTCGCGCCGCGTCCAGCTGCGTTTTGCCGTTCGCCAGCTGGTTCCATGAATCGGAGAGCTGGTTCTGTCCTTGAGCCAGTTGCGTCTGTGCCGCCTGCAGTTGCGTCTGTCCGGAGGCGACCGACGCGTTGGCCGAGGCCAGTTGCGCTTGCGCCGTGGCCAGCTAGGCCGCGGCCGCCAAGTCCCACATCGACCAGCGTCTGCACTGGATCGTCCGCGTTCTTGACGAGTTCGGAGGCGAGTTCCACGTTCTCCTTGGCGGTGAGGTTGGCCACCAGATTGTAGAACTGAAACACGAATCCGATGTTGTTGCGCCGGTAATCGGTCAGTTGCTTCGCGTTGAAGTCCGAGATGTCGACGCCGTCGATGATGACCTTGCCTTCGGAATTCGTGTCCATGCCGCCCAGGATGTTGAGCACCGTCGATTTGCCGGCTCCGGATGATCCCAGAATGATCGCAAGCTCGCCGCGTTCGATGCCGAAACCCACATCGTTGTTGGCGGTGATTGTGATGTCGCCCATATGGTAGCGCTTGAAGCTGTGCACCATTTCGATATATGCCATCGTCGGCCCCTTCCTAATGCTTTCCACTAGGACACCCGTCTATTCAGACAACATGTTGATTTAATTTCGGATTGATTGTATGTTCGAAATGGTCGGCATGACAATCATCACAATCTCCGAAAACGTCTAGATTAGCCTTTTTCAAAAACCCAAGCGAGCCTTTCCGCCCCAATGACTTTCAGGAAACGCCGCACGCGAAGACGAAAACGTCCTTCACGAACATGGGTACGGTACACTGGCGGAAGACAGACGCACGCTACAAGAAGGGTTTCCCGATGACCGTTGCAGTTCCGACCATCACCGACGTCGTTTTCGATTTCTGCGGAGTGTTGCTGGATTGGCGGACACGGGCATGTCTTGAAGGCAGATTCGACGACGCGACCGTCGACCGCATCTGCGCCGACGATGACCCCTGCGGCTTCTTCGGATACGAGGACCGTATGGACGCCGGGGAGGACTTCGATTCGATATGGCCCGATGTGGTGGCCGAGCAGGGAGAACGTGTCGCCGGGATCTTCCGTTATTACATCGCGCATTACGACGACGCGCTGCCACGCATGCTGCCCGGCATGGAGCGGCTGCTGCGCGATCTGAAGGCGGCCGGCTATGGCGTGTGGGGATTGACGAATTGGTCCCATGAGACGTTCCATTTCGCATTCGAGAAGTTCCCGCAGCTTGCCGAACTGCTGCAGGGCACCGTCGTCTCCGGCGTGGAGAAGATGCACAAGCCGAACGCCGACATCTACGAACTGGCGATGAGCCGTTTCGACCTAAGCCCCGAGAGCAGCGTGTTCCTCGACGACACCGCGAAGAACGTCGCCGGGGCGCGGTCGGCCGGCATGCACGCCTTCCGTTTCGTCGACGCCGACCAGGCGCGCAGGGACCTGGAATCCTTGGGCGTGCGCGTGTGAGCGCGGCGGACGTGCGCCTGCGTCCCGCGGAACGGGCCTCGGCCATGCGCCCATATCATCGTCCGCTGTAGGCCGCACATCCACCGACCGCGTGTCCACTATGCAAAACGAAGCGCTATAAATCGTCGTTTCGTAAAGCGACGCTGGTATAAATGGGCGTTATGACCCTCCTTCAGCTGAAATACATCGTCAAAATAGTGGAATGCGGCTCCATGAACGAGGCCTCGCACGAGCTGTACGTATCCCAGCCCGCGTTGAGCTCCTCGGTGAAGGAGCTTGAGAACGAGCTCGGCATCGAGATCTTCACCCGTTCCTCCCAAGGCATCGCGTTGACCGTGGACGGCGCGGAATTCCTCACCTACGCGCGTCAGGTCCTCGATCAGGCGTCGCTGCTGGAGGAACGGTACAAGAACGCGAAACCCCGCAAACAGCTGTGCTCCGTGTCCACGCAGCATTACATGTTCGCCGTGGAGGCGTTCGTGGAGATGATCGACTCCACCAAGTCCGACGAATACGAGTTCACCATCCGCGAGACCCGCACGAAGGACATCATCAACCAGGTGGCGAACATGCTTTCGGAGATCGGCATCATCTACCTGTCCGACTTCAACAAGGACGTGATCGGCAAGCTGCTGCGCGAGAAGCATCTCGAGTTCCATCCGCTGTTCCGCGCGCCGTTGCACGTGTTCATCTCGCGCGACAATCCGCTGGCCGGCAAGAAGAAGGTCACCATGGACGATCTGAAGCCGTTCCCGTTCATCCAATACGAGCAGGGCGAGGAAGGCAGCTTCTTCTTCGCGGAGGAGGCCGTCTGGCCGGAGTACTCCCCCAAGCAGATCAACGTGACCGACCGCGCCACGATTCTGAACTTCATCATCGGCCTGAACGGCTACACGGTGTGCACCGGCATCGACAACGGCGATCTCAACAACGAGAAGATCGTCACCGTGCCGCTCGACACCGATGAGACGATGCTTGTCGGATGGATCACCAATGAGCGCGCGAAGCTGTCCAAGGCCGCCGAAACGTACTTGGAGAAGCTCAAGTCGGTGGTCGCCAGCCACGGCTACACGCTCATCGACTGACCCCGGAACAGAGGAACCACAACGAAAAGGCACTGTACTGCCCGAAAGCAGCACAGTGCCTTTCTGTCATATCCGAGACTATGACAGCCGATGAGCGCGGTTCAGCGCGAACGCCGCAGTCAGGCGCCGTACTGTTCCAGGTACGCGTCGGCGGCGGCCTTGATCTCCGGTGTGACGTACGGGGTGCCGTCGGCGTTCTGGATGTGCTGGCCGGCTTCGAAGATCTCCTTCACGTTGGCGATGGCGAACACCGGGAAGCCGAATTCGGCTTCGACGGCCTTCACCGCGGACGTGTCGGAATCCTTGGTCTTCTCCATGCGGTCCACGCTCAGTACCAGGCCGATGACCTCGACGTTCGCCTCGGCCTTGAGCTTCGGGATGACCTCGCGCACAGCGGTGCCGGCGGTCATCACGTCGTCGACGAGCAGGACCTTCATGCCGTCCGCAAGCTGCGTGCCGACCATCATGCCGCCGTCGCCATGGTCCTTCTTCTCCTTGCGGTCGAAGGTGTAGCCGACCTCCATGCCATGGGCGGACGTCAGCGCGATGGCGGTGGACACGCCCAGCGGGATGCCCTTGTAGGCAGGGCCGAACACGGTGTCGATGTCCTTGGGCAGGTTGCCCGCCTCGATCTCCTCGACAATCTTCTCGGCGTAGAACGCGCCGAGACGGGCGATCTTGCGTCCGTCGTTGAATGCGCCGGCGTTGATGAAGTACGGCGACTTGCGGCCGGACTTCAATGTGAACTCGCCGAATTTCAACGCCTGCGATTCCAGCAGGAACTCGGTGAAACGATGGTCGAGCGATGCGGTCATTTGCTTGTTCTCCTTACATTGATCGATTACGAAATTTCAGCGCCAGGTCTCGCCTTTGGCGAGCTTGTCGGCGAGTTCGGGACGTTCGTCGAGCAGATCGTCGAGTTCGCGGGCCACGCGCAGCGGCGCGGTCGGCTCGAACAATGCGGCCGCGCCGACTTCGACGGCGTTGGCGCCGGCATACAGGTATTCGAGCGCGGTCTCGCCGGAGTCGATGCCTCCGATGCCGATGATCGGTATTTCTGGCAATGCGGCGCGCACGCGCCATACCGCGGCCAGTCCGACCGGCAGGACGGCCGGGCCGGACACGCCGCCGGTGACGTGCGTGATGACCGGCTCGCCGGTGCGGATGTTGATGCGCATGCAGAGCAGCGTGTTGATCAGGCTCAATGCGTCGGCTCCGCTTT
>OJUG01003432.1_pt1 | contig 14412 bp, 12 predicted proteins | sample 1599841 | NCBI WGS metagenome assembly OJUG01 (sample SAMN04168659, study PRJEB22393) | human gut metagenome | biome: human gut microbiome; feature: stool | host: Homo sapiens | collected 2014-05-12 | reverse complement strand
GCGATCTGCTGGCGATCCGGACGGCAGGAGCCTACGGCATGGCCATGGCTTCGCGCTACAATCTGCGCGACCTGCCCGGAGCCGTATACAGCGATAAACTATAAAAACATATTTTTATAAACTACCGAATAAAGCGCTCATTCATAGCGCTTTATTTTTTGATGTGCGATTTTCCGTTCGGAAGCACCTCGGTGACGACGGAACCCGGTATCGCTGCCGGAGCTTGTGAAGATAAGGAATGAGCCGCCGCCGTCCGATACGAATTATCCGCATTTATCGCCGGGCGTACCCGCTGAAATTAGATACTTTGTAAAACTTTTCGTAACTTTCGCACCTATTTCAGGCGACCGGAACACCGGCCGATTTCCGGAGGAAAGCCCGACTGCCCGAAACAATCGACGACAAATTATAAAGGAAAACAAGATAGAACGATGAAAATTTCATTGAACTGGCTGAAAGCCTATATCAAAACCGACCTGAACGCCGAACAGATCTCCCGGACGCTGACCCAGATCGGACTCGAAGTCGAGGGATTCGAAAAAGCGGAATCGATCCGCGGGGGACTCGCCGGACTGGTCGTCGGCGAAGTGCTGTCGTGGAGCCCGGACGAAGGCGGTCGCGTCACGCTGATGAGCCGCAACAAGATCGAACCCGGCCAGGAGATCGAATTCCTGCTGCCGGGCGACGCGCCACTCATCTACACCGTGCCCGAAAACGGCCTTCGCGACGCCGACGGCAACTGGGTGCAAGCCATCAACAATCCGGCGCATGTGTTCTCCATGCCGTGCCCGCATGAGGTGCCGGTCAACGCCGCGATCCGCTCCCGCACCAAGCACCCCACCCTCAAAGCCGCCTGACGCCAATCGCCGAGCCGAAGAGCACGCAATCACATAGGATAAGGAATCATGAGCGATACGCAGTTTGATGATGAGATTCTGGACAGCAACGCCATCAGCCCCACCGACGAGGAGGGCAACCCGGTTCCGGTGACGATCCCGATCGCGCTGGCGCCTGGTGTCACTGTCGTCTACACCACGCGCCTGGGCGGGGTGAGCCACGGCGATTTCGGCGATTGCAATCTCGGCGGCAAGGGCGGCGACGACCCGCAGGTGATTCTCGCCAATCGCGTGTCGCTCGCGAAATCCGTCGGCTGCGGGCTCTCGCTGGTCAGTCAGGTGCATTCCGGGCGCGCGGTGGACGTGGATGCATCATGGCATCTGAACACCCCGTTCGGCTTCGATGTGTCCGGCACGCCCGGTGAGGTGACCGCCGACGGCGAGGCGCAGGCCGCGACCGTCGTGGAGGCGGACGGGCAAGTCACGTCTCGCGCGGGTGTGGCGCTGGGCATGTTCGCTGCGGATTGCCTGCCGGTGCTGATGGCCGACGCCCAGGCCGGCGTGATCGGCGCCGCTCACTGCGGGCGCAAGGGCCTGCAGCGCGGCATCATCGGTGCCACGATTGATGCGATGGTGGCCAAGGGCGCTGCGCCGGAGCGCATCGCGGCCGCGCTCGGACCGTGCATCTGCGGCGACTGCTACGAGGTCGGCGACGCCATCGCCGGCGAGTTCGACGCGCAATTCCCCGGTACGTTCACCCTGACGCGATTCGGAGGCCCCGGCATCGACATCGCCAAGGCCGCCCGCATGGAGCTAGCCAAGGCGGGTGTTCCCGCCGACAGCATCGTCGACTCGCGCCCGCGCGTCAACGCCGCCTCCCAATACCTGTATGAAGACGAAGAGCTTGCCTCGCTGTGTGCCGCCGACGGCGAAGGCGAGCCTGCGCTCGCCGACCGCTGGAGCACCGTGCGCCACAGCATGTGCACGCTGGAGAACCCGCTGTGGTACTCCCACCGCCGCGCCTCGCTCGCCGGCAAGACGCACGAGGGACGCCTGCTCGCCCTGATCATGCGCGGCTGACCCCGATTTGCCTCGGTTGTGACGAATCGGGCCGCTATCTTCGTTTCGTGAGGTTGATTCCACCGGTCGGGAACATCTATCTTCGTTTCGTGAGGTTGATGGTCAAGTAGCCCAAGGCCCTAAACCGCATGATTCCAATGGCGTTTGGCGCTTAATACTCGCGGTATCGTGTTTTGGCAACCCCTTGAAACGCAGATAGATGTTCGGCGGAGCCGAAATCAACCCCTCGAAAACGAGATAGCCCGTTGCGGCGGGGCCGACACCGGTGTCGGCGGCCTGTTCGTCGTCGAATCAGAAAAAATTCCGTGCAGAAGAGTGTGGCTTCCGTCACACCCGGGCAGGGCGGGGCATACGGTGGGCGGTATGACTCAGAGAGATGACAGAGAACCCGAAGCACCGGTCGTCGCCGTGGTATTGGCCGCCGGCTTCGGCACGCGCTTCGATCCGGACAACCCCAAGCAGCTGGTGAGCGTCGACGACAAGCCGATCGTCTGCTGGTCCATCGAGGCGTTCGAGCAGAACCCGCATGTCACCGACACCATCGTCGTCGTCAACCCGCAGGTGCGTGATGAAGTGGAACGCCTGGTCGATGAGGCCGGCTACCCGAAGGTGCGCATGATCATCGACGGCGGCGCCGAACGCGCCGACAGCACTGCGGCGGCTCTGCAGGCGCTGGGGGCAGCTGGCATCCCGCCCCGCGCGAAACTGCTGATCCACGACGCGGTGCGTCCGTTCGTCGAGCAGTCCTCGATCGACGGCTGCATCACCGCGCTGGACGAGTTCGAGGCAGCCACAGTCGCATTCGCCTCCACCGACACGATGCTGCTCACCGAGGATCTGGGCGACCGCAAGGTCGTGCGCTCCGTCCCGGACCGCGCGAACATGTTCCGGGCGCAGACTCCGCAGGCATTCCGGTTCGAGACCATCCGCCGCGCATACGAGCTAGCCTCGCGCGACCCCGATTTCCACCCGACCGATGATACGCGCGTGGTCGTCGACTACCTGCCCGACGTCCCGGTCGCCATCGTGGCCGGCTCCCGGACCAACATGAAGATCACCACGCGCGACGACCTGCCCCAGGCCGAGCAGATCTCGCTGGAGATCCGCAAGCGTCTCGCACGCGAACGGATGCATCAGGTGTTCGCCCAGGTCCGCGAGCAATAGCAGCGGCAGGCGTTCGCGGGGTACACTGGCATCATGCAGCAGCTCAATGTCGTGATTTGTGGGTTCGACCACTACGAGAACATCGACGTCAACCCGTCGTACGAAGTGCCCGAGGCGCTCGTCCGCGACGGCATCGGGGAGCCGTCCGACGTGGACGATCCGCTGCATGACGCCAACGTGTCCATCAACACCGTGGCGCTCCCGGTCAGCTTCGCCAACGCTTGGCCCACGTTGCTGGAGACCTTGGATGCGACCCGGCCGGACATCGTGATCGCGACCGGTCTCAAGCATGCGGCGCACAGCGTGGCGATGGAACGCTGCGCCACGAACCTGATGAACGCTGCCCGCCCCGACGCCGACAACGCGCTGCCGCGGTTCGAGCCGATCATCAAGGACGGCCCGGCCGCATATTGGACCCGTTTGCCGTTGCGGGCCATCATCAACGATTTCGCGCGCGACGGCATACCCGCCACGCTCAGTTCCGACGCGGGCACGTTCGTATGCAATTCGCTGTTCTACCAGCTGCTGCACTGGACGGCGACACAGGATCGTGTGCTGGCCGGCTTCGTCAGCTTCCCTCCGATCAATGGCGGCAGCAGGCTGCAGAACGGCCTGGATCTGCGCCAGCAGGTGCGTGCCGGGCGCGATGTGGTGCGCGAGACGGTCCGTTATTATCTGCAGCCGTCGTCCGGGGATATTCTCATCGCCTGACGTTTTGCTGGGATGCAGCTGGTTTCTTGCCGGCATGTGTGTACGTTCGCGTATGGTTCGTCGCGTTTCTGGCGTGGGCTTGACGCCATGCGGTACAGTCGTGTGTGGTTGTGCTAACGAGCAGGTGTAATGGCGAAAGGAACCGAACATGGCGGACCAGTTCCCGATTGTGATACGTGGATACGATAAGGAGCAGGTGGACCGGGCGTTTGCCAGCGCGCAGCAGACGCTGGCCGCGTTGCGTGCGCAGATCAAGCAGGATGGGGATCGTCTGCTGCAGTTGCAGGCGAAGCTGCAGGAGGAGCGCAACCGTCAGTCGTCCAAGAACCACACGTTCGCCTCGTTGGGCGCCAACGCCCAGCAGATGCTTGCCTCCGCGGAGCAGACCAGCACCGAGCTGCTGGAGCGTGCCAAGCAGGATGCCGCCTCGACTCGCGCGTCCGCCAAGGCTCAGGCGGAGACGCTGATCAACAATGCGAAGCTGGATGCGCAGCATCTTCTCGATGACGCTCAGGCCAAGGCCGATACGATTACCGGCAACGCCACCAATCAGGCGCAGACCATTACGACCAGCGCGCAGCAGGACGCCGCCCAGCTGCGCGCCGAAACGGCGAAGATCGTGACCGAGCAGCGTCAGTCCGTCGATCTCGAACTCACCAATTCGCGCGAGGAGCATGAAAAGCGCATGGCGTCGGAGCGCGCCAAGCAGGAGCGCGAGATCGCCGAGATGCAGGCGAAGGCGACCCAGCAGATCGCCTCGCAGCGCAGGAGCGCGAACGAGGAAATTACCAAGCTCAAGTCCGAGTCCAACGACCAGATTCAGGCGGCGCTCGCGGAGGCGAACAAGAAACTGTCCGACGTGCGCGAGCAGGTGTCCAAGATGATGGCCGACGCGCAGCGCAGGGCGGGCGAGATTATCGATGCGGCCAAGGCGAAGGCGCAGGAGATTCGCGACGACGCCGAGGTCCGCCACACGCAGACGATGAGCCAGGTCAACGCCGAGGTCGAGCAGATTCGCACTGACATCGCCGCCCAGCAGGACGAAGCGACCAAGAAGGTGAGCGAGCTGCTCGAAAACCTCGAAGAGCGTCGCGTGGCCGCCAAGAAGGAATCCGACGAGCTGATCGGCCAAGCGAAGACCGTGCGCGAGGATGCCGACACGTATGCGGCGAGCAAGCGCAAGGAGGCCGACGATCAGGCCGCGCAGATCCTGGAAAAGGCCGGCGAGGATGCGGCGTCGCAGATCGAGGATCGCCGCAAGGCCGCGCAGGTCGAGCTGGAGGACCTTCAGGGGCGCATCGCCGAGCTGCAATCGCGTGAGGCGGCCATCACGCAGCGCGTGTCCGAGCTGCGTTCGATGTTTACCAAGGCGTTCAGCGGATTCGGGTTCATGAACGAGCAGGGGGCGGAGCAGCCTGGCGCCGCGTCGCATCAGGGGGCGCCCGATGTGCCGCTGTACAATGCCGCCGCGCAGGATGAGCCGGCACCGGCGTATGAGTCGCATGCCGTCGCGGAGCATGCCGACAATCAGGATGCGGAAGCGGTCGCCGCCGAGCCGGTCGCCGAGCACACCGAGGCCGGCGAGGCCGAAACCGCCGAATAGCAGTCGGCCGGGATTCCGAAGCGTCGGATGCCGGGCTTCGCCGTCCGGCCCGCAGGCGGCTGTAGAAGTCGCCGGACTCCTGCTGAATCAAGGTATTGAACCGGTTCGATGGCGGGAATCCGCTGTCGCCGCTACACTCATTAGAGACCCGTCGTGGCATCCGGTCAAACGCTGGATGCCACGTTTCATTGCGGCCACAAAACCGGCCGCGCACGTCCCAAGTCAAAGGAGCAGCATGACCGAGAACACGTCATCGTCTGAAATCACACCGCTGTCCGGCGAGCAGCTGAACGATCTGGTCACATCATTCGATGCCAGCCAGTCCAACCGTCTGGCCATGAACGCCGTCACCGCCGCCGGTATCGACAAGGTCGCGCTGAACTATGACCGTTCCCGTCTGCTGCAGCGCCGCTTCTCCGTCACCGTCGACAACGGCGAGGTCACCCATCAGGACCGTTCCGGTCGCTGCTGGCTGTTCAGCTCGCTGAATGTGGCCCGTTTCGTCGCCAAGAAGAACCTCGGCATCAAGGAGTTCGAGTTCTCCCAGAACTACGCGATGTACTTCGACAAGCTGGAGCGTGTCAACTATTTCCTGCAGGACGTCGCCGCGCTGGTTCGTGCCGGAGAGCCGTCCGACTCGCGCCTGATCCAGCACCTGCTCGCCGACGTGATGGGTGACGGAGGCCAGTGGACGATGGCGCTGAACGTGTACAAGAAGTACGGTGCCGTGCCGAAGGACCTGTTCCCGGAGACCGAATCCTCGAAGAACACGGGCGCTATGAACACGCAGCTGCGCCACCTGCTGCACACTGCCGTGGCACACATGTACGCCGACCCCGCGTCGATCGACGACGAGGTCGCCAAGACCGTCGCTGCCGGCCACCGCATCCTGACGATTCACCTGGGCGAGCCGCCGAAGAGCTTCGACTGGGAGTGGACCGACTCCGAGGGCATGTTCCACCGCGACGGCGAAATCACGCCCGTCGAGTTCTGGAAGAAGTACGTGGGCACCGCCGACCTTGAGGATTACGTGTGCCTCGTGGACGATCCGCGCCGCGAGCACGCCAAGGGCAAGAAGATCGGCATCGAGCACCTGGGCAACGTGGCCGGCGGCAACCCGACCGAGTACCTGAACGTGCCGAACCAGTTCATGAAGGATTGCGTGCGCGCGATCCTGACCGAAAAGGGCATCCCGGTGTGGTTCGGCGCGGACTGCGGTCCATTCATGGATCGCGAACGCGGCGCGTGGGCGACTGACCTGTTCGAGTACGGCAGCGTCTACGATGTGGACTTCGACATGGACAAGGAGTCGCGCGTACGCTTCGGCGACTCCGCGATGAACCATGCGATGGCGTTCGTCGGCGTGGACGTGGCCGATGACGGCACCACGACCCGTCGCTGGCGCGTGGAGAACTCCTGGGGCGACAAGATCGCCGACAAGGGCTACTTCACCATGAGCGACGACTGGTTCACCGAGTACGTGTACGAGGTGGCCGTGCCCAAGGCGATGCTCCCGGCCGAGTATCAGGCCGCGCTCGCCGAGCCCGCCACCATGCTCCCCGCATGGGATCCGATGGGTGCGCTGGCCTGAGCGAGGTATCGGCCCGTGCGTCGAGCACGAGACTGAATGACCGATTTCGTCGATTCCCCGTGTCGGATGGACATTTTACGAAAGGAATGTGCCGTTCGATGTGGGGAATCGTCATTGACGGCGGTCTTCCGCTATTGTTGGATGACAATGATGTTTCTAGCCAGAGGACCGCGCATCGGTTGCGGCATAGCGGAATAAGCCCAGAGAAAGCTGCATGATGAAGAAATCGTCGGCCGGAAGCCGCACATCATCCAATACATTCAATCGAATACTGACGTGTCTTATCCCGATCGCGTTCGTGTTGACCGTCGGCGCATGCGGAACTCCCGGCTCCGATGCGGGGTCGGCTGAGCGGCAGTCGTCCGGACAATCCGAATCGGCTGAGTCGTCCAAACCGTCAAGCTCGGCTTCCGCGTCCGGCGGACAGCTCGCCACGAGCGTGCTGGAGACGCTGCCGGTCAAGGGACGTGCACCGAAAACCGGTTATTCGCGCGACCAGTTCGGCGCGGCATGGGCCGACGTCGACCACAACGGGTGCGACACGCGCAACGACATCCTCAACCGTGACCTCACCAACAAGACTTACAAGGCCGGTACGCACAATTGCGTGGTGACCAGCGGTCGGCTCGTCGACCCGTACACCGCCGCGGTGATTGATTTCGTGCGCGGGCAAAGCACCTCGGCGGCCGTGCAGATCGATCATGTGGTGGCGCTGTCGGACGCATGGCAGAAGGGCGCGCAGCAGCTGATCGCCGACCGGCGCAAGCAGCTGGCGAATGACCCGTACAACCTGCTCGCGGTGGACGGCCCGTCGAACCAGCGCAAGTCCGACGGCGACGCGGCGACCTGGCTGCCCGCCAACAAATCGTTCCGCTGCTCATACGTGGCTCGGCAGATCGGCGTGAAGGCGAAGTACTCGCTGTGGGTGACGCAGGCCGAGCATGATGCGATGTCGCGCGTGCTGTCGTCCTGCCCGGCCCAGACCGTTCCGACCGGCGACGGCGCGGAATCAGTGGCGCCGCAGGAGGACGTGTCGCAAGGCAGCTCATCGCAGGACGGTTCATCGGGCAAACAGTCCGAGTCGGGCACGGTGGTGGAGCCGGCCGCTCCGTCTGACGGCGACAGTTCCGATGTCTACTACAAGAACTGCGCCGCGGTGCGTGCAGCCGGCAAAGCGCCGCTATACAAAGGGCAGCCCGGCTACTCGACCAAACTCGATCGCGACGGCGACGGCGTCGCCTGCGAATAGCGCCCCATCTCCATCCCGCGAAAGTCCCATCCGCAGCCGCCGGAATGGGACTTTTGCCGGGTGACGGCTTCGCAGCTCCGCCGTGCCCGCATTGCAGCCGTTGTTTTCCGTATTCCGACGGCACCTACTATTGTGTGTTCGGTATTGGTATGCGACGTGAGGGCGCGGGTCGAAAGACGCCGGGCTGCGGTGCGGAAGGAGAGCAGAGCGATGGCAGGGCTTCGTGGTCCGGACAGTTCCGAGGACGAGCGGCATTTGAGCGGGAATGCCGTGTTCCCTGAAACGGTGGACGTGAACATTCGCCAGCTCGACCCGATTCCGGCACCGCGGTATTTTCTCAGGGAACTGCCGCTCACCGATGATATGAGCGACCTGGTGCTGCAATCGCGTCAGGAGATCCGCGACATCCTGCACGGTCGCGATGATCGTCTGCTGGTCATCGTCGGCCCGTGCTCGATTCACGATCCGAAAGCGGCGCACGAGTACGCGCAGCGTCTTGCGACGCTCAAGGGCGAGCTTGAGGACCGACTGATGATCGTGATGCGCGTGTATTTCGAGAAGCCGCGCACGACGATCGGCTGGAAGGGTCTGATCAACGACCCGGATCTGGATGGCCGCTTCGATATCCGCAAGGGCATGTGGCTGGCACGCAAGGTGCTGACCGACGTGCTTGGCCTGGGGCTGCCGACGGCGACCGAATGGCTGGATCCGATTACACCGCAGTACATCTGCGATCTGATCAGCTGGGGGGCGATCGGCGCGCGCAACACGGAGTCGCAGGTGCATCGTGAGTTGGCGAGCGGCATGTCGATGCCGATCGGCTTCAAGAACGCGACCGACGGTTCGATCAAGCCGGCCGCCGACTCGTGTTTCGCGGCCGGGTTCGAGCACCATTTCCTGTCGATCAACCTGGATGGCCGCGTGATCTCCGCCGAGACGAAGGGCAACCCGGACTGCCATCTGATCCTGCGCGGGTCGAACACCGGCCCGAACTACGATGCGGCTTCCGTGGCGGCCGCGCTTGAGGCGTTGCGCGCGTCGAAGGCGAGCGGTCCGAGCGAACGCGGTCTGGTCATCGATGCGGCGCACGGCAATTGCGGCAAGGACGAGAACGTCGAGGCCGAGGTCATTGAGAACATCGCCTCGCGTATCGCCGATGGAGAGCCGGGCATCCTCGGCGTCATGATGGAGAGCTTCCTCAAGGGCGGGCATCAGAAACCGGCACCGCTCGACCAGCTGGTGTATGGCCAGTCGGTCACCGACTCCTGCGTGCCGTGGGAGCGCACCGAGGAGCTGCTGCACACGCTCGCCGACGCCATCGACGCGCGTCGCGCGCTCTGATCCGGTGCCCGGCCTAGGCCGCTAGGTGGGGCATGCCACAATACATGGCTGTTAGCATATACGTAGGTTCGGCGTGGCCTTGTCTGTTCGAGAGGCCGCGCCGAACCGTTTTTTGCATTGGCGCTGCTTCAGTGATGCATCGTCACAGCGACGCGTCGTCCCAGTGGTCGGCGGCGGGGAGCGAGCGGATCGACGGCATCAGCAGCGCGATGACCACATTGACCGCAAGCACGGCCAGGAACAGGCCAATCGTGGCGCCGAACCCGATGCGTGGCAGCAGGGAGCCGGCGAGCGCTGAGCAGAACAGCGTGGGTATCATCGACAGCATGTCGCTCGCCGACTCGACACGTCCCTGCATCTCGCTCGGCACTTTGGCGAACACGAATCCCATCAGCAGCGAGTTGATGGTGGGGATGGGCAGCCCGACGATCAGCGATGACGCCAGTATCACCAGGTAATCGCTGCTGAACAGCATCGGCAGCAATGTCAGCAGCGACGTCACCGACAGGACGACCAGACCGGTGCCCATGTGCACTCGCTCGCATACCCGTGCGGCGATCACCGCGCCGATCAGCATGCCGACTCCCATGACGGTGTTGACGAAACCGAGTCGCACGGAGTCCACGTGGGTGCTCACCAGTTGCAGGTTCACCGCGGCGAACACGCCGTTGAGCCCGAAATTCACCAGCGCGGCGATTACGCAGATCGCCAGCAGCGTGTGCCTGCGCAGCGTCCAGCGCCATCCTTCGATGAAATCCTCGAAGAACGAGGTGTGCGCCGACTCTGCTGTCGCATCGGCGTCGGGCACGACGGCGGCATCGGACGTGCAGCCCGCTTGCGACGCGGTGTCGGGACGCTTGCTCTTGCGATCTGTCGTCACCATGTCGCGGACATGTTCGTCGACGCGCAGCTGGGCGGCACTGACACCGCTGATCGCGTACATCAGCGAGGCGACCGCGAACGGCAGCCACGGCGCGACCGCGTACAGCACACCGCCGAGCGGGGATCCCGCGATGCTGACCACGGAATCGCGCCCCTGATTGAGGCTTTGCGCCTTCGGATATTCGCGGGTCGGTATGATCGTGCGCAGCATCGCGTTGGTCGCGTTGGCGAGTAGTCCGTTGACCGCTGACGCCGCGACCGTCGCGATGGCGAATATCGGGAATGTGATTGCATGCAGGGCGATCAGCACGAACACCGTTCCCCACAGCAGCGTGCCGAACACGGCGTTGGCGATGATGAGCCCTTTGCGGTTGTGCCGGTCCACGACCGTGCCGCCGAACACGTCGCTGACATGCGTGGCAATTTGGCTGAACGTGGCGAGCCATCCGGCGAGCACCACCGATTGGGTGAGCGAGAAGGCGATCAGCGAGATCGCGAAGCCTTTCATCGCGGCTCCGATCGTCGAGGCGGTGTCTGCAGTGAACCATTGACGATATGTGGGGTTGCCCCACAGCGATTCACTGCGTTGCGGGGAAGTGCGTTCGCGGTGTGGCGCGGTTTGCGCCTGCGATGATTCGGACATGATGTTTCCTTTGAATAAGTTGAGGGGTGTTGTGCGTCGAGGGGTGAAATTGCGTATGCTTGCGCTCGCCCATTGCATTGTGGGCGCAGGGCGTGGGATGAGAGGGTATGTCAGGCCGCCGTTATGGCAGCCATCTGAAGGCGTCGATGTTGAGCATGACGGGTTGCGAGCCGTCCCCTTCCTCGTGTGCGAGGTTGCGTGATGCCCATGTGTTGAAGAGCTCGCGCAACTCCTGTGACATGCGCGCGTATTCCTCGCTTGTCAGCTGCAGCACGCTGCTGCTCGTCACCGTTGGGTCCGTCCACTGTTTGGGCAGGTTGTCAGAGGCCGACCTGTATCGCTGCCATGCCTCTTGCCGAAGCGTGGAGTTGACCTGATCCATCGTCGTCGCCATTGCCGAATCGACGGCCGCGTCCGCGTTGATTTCCAGTCTGCTTTGGGCGGCCAGCCAGCAGCTTCTGCGGTTGTCTCCGTCGGGTGATGGTGTTTGCGTGACGAATCCGGCCTTTTCGAGCTGTTTCAGGTGATAGCTGACCGTTCCGGCCGATTCGCCGAGCTGTTCGGCGATCTGGCCGACCGTGACGGGTTTGGTGTCGCTCATCACGGTCAGTATGCGCAGTCGTGTGGGGTGCGACAGCGCCTTCAGGCGGTTCGTGCCGGTGACTGTCGCGGTGTTGTCGCGGCGGGGCGGCGTCTGCGGTTGCGCCGTGTCGGAAGCCTGTGCCATGTCCGTTCCTTCCATGCCTCATGACACCTGTCGCGTGTGATGCTGCGCTCATGTTATGAAGCGATATCCAATTAACAAGAAATATTGTACAACAACTCTTGTATAAATCAAGTGCCCCCGTTTTTTTCCCGTTTCATGTTAGGCTCGCATAAGAGTTCAAGCGGTGGTTCCTCTCCTTCAAGAAACACCGCGGATACCGGCGCGTGTTGGCATAGGTGCCAGCGCGGGCAAGACCGTGAACATCATCATCAGCGGCCTGAAGATCAACACCGCGAAAGGCGAGCTCGACGCATCCCCGCTCGCGCACAAGTCTGGCATCCTCAACCTCACCCTGGCCGAAAACAGCGCCAACGAGCTGATCGCTGGAGCGTTCCATGCCGGTCTGGAGAAGAACGACGTCAACGGCGCCCCCGACGAGACGTTCGCGCTGAACATCGACTCGCAGGGGGATGGCGCGGACGCCGGATGGGGCAGCCTCACTGCCAAGTCCCTGTACGGAACCATCGGCAAGTCGTCATACAGCGCCGGCATCGGCGGCGCCGCAGTGTATCGACGTCACTGAGCAGGGTCGACGTCACTGAGCGGGGCCGGCGTCCGGCCCGCGGCACCATCCGCGACGGCAGCGCTCCAGAACATCGTAACGTCCCCGTGCCCGTTCGACGCGGGGCATGGGGACGTTCGTCATGCGCGGCGGATACGGGCTGGCGCGGCCCGTGTATGGCCAAGTACAGGGCCGTGCCTTATCCTTGGGGGAGAGAACAAGGCAAGGAGACATCACGTCATGCAGCAGCAGAACATGGGAGAGCGTACGCCGCAGGGCACGCCGCGTCACGCCGGCCCGAAGCCGCTGAACACGCCGGAGGAGCTGCGGGCCATCCGGCAGGCCATGGACGAGGGCAAGAACCCGCTGCTCGCCACGGGCGTGCCGCGCTGGGAGGATCAGGTGGGCGTCAGCCGTATCATCAACCGCCGGGTGCTGGAGCTCGAACCGCTGCCCACCCCGGCCCAGGTGTTGGCGGAACTGCCTCTTGACTCCGCCGCGCAGGAGATCGTCGCCTACTCGCGCGACGAGATACGCGCCTGCCTGTATGGGCAGGACGACCGTCTGCTCGTCATCGTCGGCCCCTGCTCGGTGCACGACCCGAACGCCGCGCTCGACTACGCGCACCGGCTGTCGAAGGTGATGAAGGAGACCGAAGGCGAACTGCTCATCGTGATGCGCGTGTACTTCGAGAAGCCGCGAACGACGGTCGGCTGGAAGGGACTGATCAACGACCCCGACATTGACGGCAGCCACAACATCCGCAAGGGCCTGCTGCTCGCGCGCAAGACGCTGATCGGCGTGCTGGGCGAAGGACTCGCCGCCGCCACGGAATTCCTGGAGCCCACCAGCCCCCAGTTCATCTCCGACGCGGTCAGCTGGGGCGCGATCGGCGCCCGCAACACCGAATCGCAGGTCCACCGCCAGCTCGCCAGCGGCATGTCGATGCCGATCGGATTCAAGAACGCGACCGACGGGTCCGTCAAGGCCGCCGTCAACGGCTGCTACGCCTCCGCGCAGCAGCACACGTTCTTCGGCATCGACCACATGGGCCGGGCCTGCGCGGTGGAGACGCTCGGCAACCCGGACTGCCACGTGGTGCTGCGCGGCTCGATCCACGGGCCGAACTACGACACCGCATCCGTGCGCCGTGCGATGGACGACGTGCGCGCGATGATGCCGGCGGAATCTGCCGCCACCCACGGGCTCATCATCGACTGCTCGCACGGCAACTCCGGCAAGGACGAGCACCGGCAGGCAGAGGTCGTGCGAGACATCGCCCGGCGCATAGCCGATGGCGAGGAAGGCATCACCGGCATCATGATGGAAAGCTTCATCGAAAGCGGCAACCAGCCGGCGGCCCCACTCGACCAACTGGTCTACGGCAAGTCGATCACCGACCGCTGCATCGGCTGGGACGAGACGGAACGGCTGTTGCACGAGCTCGCCGACGCGGTGTCCGCCCGGCGCTGGCGCTGAAACGGCGTCCATCACTCTTCACGAACAACCACACGGAAAGGATCCCCATGACCACCATCGCCATCATTGGCGCATTGGACGACGAAGTCGCACTCATCGCCGCATCACTGAACGACGTCACCCACGACCGCCAAGCCGGCCTCGACGTGACGCGCGGCACGCTGGGAACCAACGAAGGAGGCACCGTCACCGCCGTCGCGACCGTCGGCGGCATGGGACTGGTCAACGCCGCCGCCACCACCCAGCACCTGATCGACACATACCATCCCGACGCGGTGATCTTCTCCGGCATCGCCGGCAACCTCAACCGGAACCTGCACATCAACGACGTGGTGCTCGGCGGCACCCTGCGCTACCTCGACACTGACATGCGGCTCGTAGGCCAGTGGAAGCCCGGCACTGCGGACGCTCCGGTGGAGGAATTCCACTCTGATGACCGTCTGCTGGAAGTCGCCGACGAGGCGCTTGCCAATGCGGGCATTACCCACATCACCAGCATCATCGCCTCCGGCAACTACTTCGTGGACACGCCCCAAAAGGTCGAGGAGGTCATCCGACTCACCGG
>OJUG01003405.1_pt1 | contig 14503 bp, 10 predicted proteins | sample 1599841 | NCBI WGS metagenome assembly OJUG01 (sample SAMN04168659, study PRJEB22393) | human gut metagenome | biome: human gut microbiome; feature: stool | host: Homo sapiens | collected 2014-05-12 | reverse complement strand
TCCCCGGCAGCTACTGCTATGACGCAGTGGCATGGGCGCTGGAAAACGGCATCACAAACGGTCTGGCTGACGGCACCTTCGGCGTCAACAACACCTGCACGCGCGGCCAGAGCGTGACCTTCCTGTATCGCGCCATGGGCACCGCACCCACTACGGTGAACGGCTTCACCGACGTGGAGTCCAACGCCTTCTGCGCCGAGGCTGTGGCCTGGGCTGTGGAGAACGGCGTGACCAACGGCACGTCCGCTTCCACCTTCAGCCCCAGCAACGGCTGCACCCGGGCCCAGATTGTGACCTTCCTGTTCCGCGCGTATAACAAGTAAATGGGTTCAGGGTTATATTTCCCATAACCTGTTTGTCCTCAAAGCCATAGGGAGACTCTCCAAGAGAGTCTCCCTATGGCAGAAGCCCCTGCAAGTCCTTGATGTGGATATTGCTGCTATAGAAATGGAACAAGCGGAGGACGATGCACCGAGTCCGGTGCATCGTCCTCCGCTTTGCATTGCTCTGAACGATACTTTTTATGTTGTCCTTGTGTAAGCGTCAAACCTAACTGCGTATAAAAACGCCGCCGTCTCAAGGAGAGCTACTGCTCACCGAGATGGCGGTCTTCTGTTATTGCGGCATATAGCATTCTTCCGGAGCACTTGCGGGAAGCAGCTTTTCGGCCCATGCTTCATCAGTTTCACTCAGTTGCGGCGCGTTTCGCAGAACCCAGAGCAGATATTGGTACGGGTTTAAGCCGTTTTCCTTCGCCGTTTCAATCAGGCTGTAGATCACAGCACTGGCCTGGGCCCCGGCCGGTGTATTGGAAAACAGCCAACCCTTACGTCCCATAACAAAGGGCTTTATGCTGCGCTCGGCACGGTTGTTGCTCAGTTCCAGACGGCCATCTTCCAGATATCGAACGAGATATGGCCATTGTTCTTTCAGGTAGTGCAGTGCTTTGCCAAGCGCGGATTTCGGCGCTGTCCGGGGGATCAGATCATTTGCCCATGCCAATAAAGCGTCTAAAACAGGCTTAGCCTGCTCCAGCCGCTTGGTATAGCGTTCTTCCGGTTTCAATTCCGCAAATGACTGTTCCAACTGGAACAGTTTCGCAAAATAACACAGCGCTTCTGCTGCCTTGGAGGTTTGTTGCTGTTCCTTGGGCAATGCGGTCAGTGCCTCATCAAATTTACGTCGGGCATGAGCTGCGCAGCCCACCACTCGGATGCGTTCCGGCAGCTTGTGGTAGCCCTGGTATCCATCTGCATGAAGCCAGCCAGAGAACCCGTCCAGAAATTCTTCCGCGTGTTTTGCTTTTCGGTCTTCTTGGTACTCATACAGAACGATAGAATGCTCAGCACAGCCACTGGTGCGGTACAGCCACATATAGGACTTGCTGGTGGAGGAACGTCCCGATTCTTTCAGCACCTGCAAGGTCGTTTCGTCGGCGTGCAGCACCGACTCCTTACGAAGCTGCTCGCGCAGCGTATCGTAGACTGGCCGCAGCCACATCCTCAATGCTACCAGAGCGGCGTTTACGGGTGTGGGATTTTACCTTGGTCTCCTTTTCATAGCTGCTGGCATCCCAGCCCTCGGCTTCGTTGAACAGATGACCGAATTTCTCTATAACCATCTGGTCCAACTGTTCAGAGGATTCGCCGAACAGCTTTTTCTTTGTCAGTTTCAGATTCTCTAACAGCCACTGATTCTTCAAAAGCGTCTCAGCCAACTCCTCGGTTTTGCTTCGGAGCTGTTCCTCCAGCCCAGACAATCTTGCCTGCATAGCCTCATATTCCACACGGGAAATGGTCACCATTTCCTCCGTGCTGCTTGTCTGATTTTCTCTGTTTCCCATGAGAAAATTATACTACAAAACAGCGAGAAAAGCCAGTGTTTTCAATGGGTTTCAGGCAATTTTTCCCGTTCAGACCGCAGTCAATCCTGTCACCGGCCGGTGGGCCTTTGGCTGCTCGATTTGCAGTCCCTCCATGAGCCAGCGGTACTGCTGCGGCGTTAGCGTCTTTACCTCGGATTCCGAGCGCGGCCACTGGTATGCCCCTTGTTCCAGGCGTTTATACAGCAGGATGAAGCCGTCCTTTTCCCAGTACAGCCCCTTGATGCGGTCTCGCCGCCGGCCGCAGAACAGAAATAATGTGTTGGTGAAGGGGTCTAACGCAAACTGCTGCTGGACCAGCCGCGCCAGACCATCTATGCCCTTGCGCAGATCCGTGTAGCCGCAGGCGATGTAGACCTTGTCCGCTCCGGCGAAATCGTTCAGCATAGGCGCAGAAGCTCCACCAGTTTTTTCATCTGTTCTGTGTCACAGCTGGGATATATGTCCAGACTGGCATTGCCGATGCGCAGCGTAGCGGAACGTTCCGTTGTGTTGCAGCACACCTGTTTCGGTACTGGTAATTCTGCAAATGCAACCGCAGGCGTTTCAGACAGTGCCTTCGCTGTACTGGCAACAGACAATAGCTCACGTTCCCAGCGATAGTATGTAGTTGGTGTGGTTCCTCTCTCCCTGCACCACTGCCTGACTGACAATCCGCTGCTTCTGCAATCCCGAATGGCTCCCGCCCATTCCTGCAGCCGCGCCTGGTGTTTCAGTTCTGTGGATGTCACCGTAATACCCCCTAAGTGTAATAGTCATGGAACGTTGCGAAACGTTCCATGACTATTATCTCATAGGAGTCTATACGCCGTTAGCTTTGACGCTTACATTTCTCTCATCAGACAGCCCCGGTATCTCCCCAGGCGCCATCCATATCTATAAAATAGTGATAACTGGTTATTACGCGGAAGGAGGGCGGCGGCCGGATTTTCCGTGCCGCCGCCCTCTTCCAGGAGCGTTTTCAGGGGCCTGGCGCTTGCGCTGCCCTCCCCTTGTTCACTTGTCAGCAGGCAGACCTGCGCTCAGTGCTCGAATCTGCTCCAGTCGGGAGCCGTGTTCAGGTCCGTCCACTTCTCATGGATGCTGCCGCTCTTGGTCTTGTAGTCGTGGGAATTGGTAGCCTCCTGAATGGCCAGGTAGCACCAGTCATCCTCGGCGCAGTCGGTGAAGCTGGACATGCCCTTCAGCAGGTCGGCGTTCTTCTCCGGCATGCGGCACAGCACCCGGTTGATCATGGTGACCACCTGGGCGCGGGTGATGCTGTTGTTGGGACGGTAGCTGCCGTCCTGGTAGCCCTGGACCCAGCCCAGAGCCGCCGCCCGCAGGATCTCATTGGCGGCCCAATAGCCGTCGATATCGCTGTAGGTCTCGGTGGTTTTCACCTTGCTGTCGTCGAACCGGGCGCACACAGCCGCGAACTCGCCCCGGGTGATGGGTGCGTTGGGGTCGAAGCGGTCAGCCGTCCGGCCCTTGAATACGCCCATGTTGGCCATGGTGGAGATAGCGGTGTTGGCCCAGTAGTTGGAGGCCACGTCGGTGAAGGTGTTGTTCTCCGTCAGGTACTCCTTGCGGACGCTCTCGTCCAGCAGCCGGAACAGGATGGTGGCCACCTGAGCGCGGGTCACAGGGGTGTTGGGACGGACGGTGCCGTCGGCATAGCCCTGGACATAGGCAAAGTGGTCCTCGCCGTTGAGGCTGTCAGGCACGGAGGAGCCGATCCACCCGGCGTACAGGGTCACAGTGCGGCTGTTGACCTTCACATCGCCGGTGACTTCATTCTTCAATGCGGAATCATAATACCAGCCGTCGAAACGGTAGCCCGCCCGGGTGGGCATGGGCAGGTCCTCGTAATCCTTGGTCCATCTCTTGGACTTGGTCTCGGAGGCGATGGACTTACCGCCGTTGGTCACGTACCGCAGGGTGTAGTCGTAGTCACGGCTGGAACTGCCGCCGCCGGAGGAGGACTTTTTCGTCCAATGGGCATAGAGCGTGGTGTCCTTATCAAAGGTAGCACCAGCATTGACCTGCGTGCCGCCCGTCTTTTCGGTAAACCAGCCGTCAAAGCTGTAGCCGCTGAGGACAGGGGTGGGCAGGGTCAGCGTGCTGCCCTTGGTGATCGTCTTGCTGGTGGGAGCCACGGTACCGCCGTTGGCATCGAAGGTAACGGTAACGGTGGCCTTTTCACGGGTCCAGATGCCAACGAAATTCAAACCGCCCTCGACCATGGGGACCGAATTGTTGGGAACGATTTCGTTATCGCCCAGTTTCCAAGCCTTGAGGCTCCAAATGTAGTCGCCCACGGTCACATTGGCGGGCTTCGCCGCAGTGGGAACCTGCTGGCCGATCGTATAGGTATCCTTATTGACGGGCAGGGTGGCCTTGACTTCCTCAGGCAGTTCCACACCTTCCACGCCGCTGACATAGCTGTAGGTCACGGGGTACTCTTCATCCTGAGCACTGGTCCGAATCCAGGTGCCAACGAAGTGCAGACCGCCCTTGGCCATGGGAACCTGCGTGTTGGGTGCGACCGCAGTCCCGTTCAGTGTCCAGCCCTGGAACTTCCAGGTATACTCGCCAAACACCACATCATCGGGCTTCATCGCGGTGGTGACCTGCTGGCCGATCGTATAGGTATTCTCATTGACAGGCAGGGAAGCGATCACATTCCAGGGAAGGGCCGCGCCCTCGGTGCCGCTGACATACTCATAGGTCACGGGGTACTCGGCGGCGGGCAGCGCCTCGCACTCCCAAATGCCCTTAAAGTGCAGGCCGCCCACGGTCATATTGACCTTTTCGGACTTCACGTCCTTGCCGTCCAGCTGCCAGCCCTTAAAGGTCCACTTGTAGCCGTCCACGGCGACTTCCTTTGCCGTAGGGATCTGCACGGGGACCTGGTCCTTCACGGTGTAGGTTCCCTTATCGGTAGGCAGGGTATCCATGACTTCAGCGGGCACGCTGTTGTGATAGCTGTAAGTCACGCCGTAGGGGATGGCTTTATAAGCGACATATACATTGGTCCAGCCATTGACCTTGGCATTTGCACCAACTGCATGGTCCTCCCATGCATACCAATCCCAGTTATACCATTCCGTATGGGTGTAACCAGGCTGATCCAGCGCAATGTTGTTAGATTCCAGATAAGCCTTCAGCGGGCTGCCATGGAGAGCCTCGCCCACGAAGATATCCTTCGCGCCAGTCTTGTCGTTGTCATAAACCGCCTTTACAGCTACCTTCTCATAGTCATAGACCATGGCGATGATGTTGGTCCAGCCATTGACGGTGACGCTATTCAGGCCGTCAGGGGCGTTAGCGGGATCCTTCTTGTAGCTGTTCCAGGTGCCATCGTTATACCAACCGTAAAATTCATACTTGCCGGTGGCATTGGGTGTGTAGTAGTCGCGGATATTCAGCTTGCCCAAGTTGATGACAGTGCCCTTGGACTGCTTGTCAAGTGCCACGGTCTTGTAGGGCGTCTCAAAGTTGCCATTGCGGTAGATCACCACATTGACCACCTGCTTGGGCTCCCACTTGGCCCTCAGGGTGATGTTCTCTGTGACGGGAGTACCAAAGTCATACGCGGTGGCGTTCTGCTCGTCTTCGCCCAGATACCAGAAGGCAAAGGTATGGCCCTTGAGCGTCGGGTCGTCAGGCTTGGCCGCGGTGAGGCCGTATTCCACTTCCTACTTGGGCGGAACGGGCGTGCCGCCGTAGGAATCAAAGGTGACGGTATACTTGTTGATGTTCCACTTCGCTGTCAGGGTGATGTCGCCTGTGACAGGAGTATCAAAGTCATACGCGGTGGCCTTCTGCTCGTCTTCGCCCAGATACCAGAACGCAAAGGTATAGCCCTTGAGCGTCGGGGCGACAGGCAGGACAGCCTTCTCGCCGCTCTTGACGTGCTGCTCATCGGGCGTCGGGAAACCGCCGTAAGCGTTGAAGGTAACGGTATATTCCTCCGTCACATGTACGCGGCCCTGCGTCTTGAGCTGCCAGCTGTTCCCGGCCCAGATCAGCGTGACCGGAACGATCTTCTCATCGTTTTGGATATGTTTCAGGGTCGGGAACGTCTTGTTGAACTTGGCCACATAGGGGTCGGGGACATAGCTGATTTCGCAAAGCCAGTCGTCCCCGACTTTCTTCGGACCGACGACGAAGTAGTCTTCATCGTACTTGCCGAGCAGATCGTAGGCGTCCTTATGCTGCTGCGAATCATCTACGACGCACTTGACCTGAACAGCCATTTCAAGCTTTTTCAGCTCGTCAGCCGTCGGGGCTTTGGGCGGGGTCTCGGTGGGAGTCGACTCTGTGTGCTTTACCTCGATTTCAGCTTTACCGCCGTCCAGAACCCACTTTTTATCCTTGTAGCTGATCACAAGATTCAGCGTTGTCTGGCCCGCATCGTTGAGCTCATGCGTCTTCCCTTTATCGCTGTTGTACTTTGCGACATACGGCGCGGTCTTGATGCTTACGTCGTATGTCCCCGGTTGATCCAATCTCGCCTTTTTCGTCCAGTTGAACGACTCGCTCTGCGTGTTGTCGATCAGGTCGTAGCTTTCCGTCCCGCAGTCGGGCTTGCTGACGTCCTTTACCTGAATCTTCCCGATAACGGATTTCCGATCGTCATAGGAGGGAGGAACGGGTTTGTCCGGCGTGGGAGGGGTCACAGGCGCGTCGTGCGTGATGTCAATATAAACGGGGGCATCGCTCGTGCGATACTGCCACTTACTGAGCTTCGCATTCCAGTACCATGTGACAGTCTCCGTCGCAGACTGGCCTGCCTTCAAATAATGTGTGCCGCACTTGCCGCCAAGCTCTTCATTGTATGCAGCCAAATACTTGTTGGCATCGAGGGTCATGGCACAGACCCACGGATAGGTGGCCTTGGACAGAACAGAGCCGTCGTTGGCAACGACTTCGCCAAGCGTATAAGCACCGGGAACATCGGTGATACGATCAAACCATGCGTGATGGTCATAGGTATTACACCACATGTAGACTGCGCCCTTGGACGAACTGGTCGCGTTGACATAATTACGGAAACGCTTTATGTCGTCTACAGTGGGTTTGCTGGGAGGCTGGATCTCGCCGTCACCAACAGATATAGTAAACGTTACCGTATCTTGATACCAGTTGGTATCAAAAGGTTGACCATCAGTCGTCGTCAGCCCATAATTATAGAAATATGTAAGCGTTACGTTTGTCGTGCCAGTTTTTTTCGCCGTATAATTGAATTGAAGCGCCGGCACATTTGTATAGCCAGAGAAACTAGAGTATACAAGCGTAAACTGGCAGTCTCCAATTACGCCTTCCTTTGAAACCTGAACTCCGTCCGCCGGAATCGCATAATTCACAGGTGTGTAATCGATCTGCGCGTTCGGATAAATGAAGGAATAGCGCGGAAGTCTCTGCCATAAGCCAGACTCACCGGCCCTTTTTGATGCAGTACCTCCATTTATTGCGTGACCATTTCTATAATTTTGTGGAGTGCCTTTTTCGAGGCTTGCATCGCCAAGTGTGGTCGTGTCGAGGATAAATGCTTCATTGGCCGCCAGCGCGCTCACCGGAAGCAGGGTGAACACCATGACTAAGGTCAATAATCCTGCAAAAATACGTTTTTTCATTGTTCCCCTCCAAATGATAAAAAGTATCTTTTATATAAACCCGAAGCCGGGATTGTTTTCATGCAGAATTCTCGTTTTCAGCGCGGTCTGCCGCCGCCCGGGTCCCTGTCCTCCCATATCCCCGGCGGTCAGTTTTCCAGATATAGGAAACCGCACTCCTTATGTGAGGTCAGTATATCATAATTGTTCTGTTTTTGCAACAAAAAAGCTACGCAAATTGCAAGTGCAAGTTGGACACCTGCACGGTAGAACTAAGTGAATCAGAGCGTCGGTCAGGATGGAAGCCGCTGGCTTCCATCCTGGGCGATGCTGCCGCAGCCTTTGGCTGCGTAAACAGAGTCGAGGAACTCGTCAAACAGTTCCTCCGGGGTACGGTAGCCGCAGCTTTCATTGTGCGCCGGGTGGTGTTCGCAAAAGCCGCTTGCGCCTATGGAAATACCGCTGTCCTGCGCAGCCGCTTCTGCAAATACAGAAGTGGGGCAAAAGGAAAGCAGCATTGCGGCGCAGAGCAGCAGGCTTATAATTTTTCGCTTTGGTTTCATTGTCTTATCCTCTTTGAAACTGTGGGTAGTAACTGCCTGCAAACGCAAAAAGGCGCGTCCCGCCCGCGAAAAACCGCAGGCGAAACGCGCCTTGTGTTCCTTATCTGAACAGCCGAAAAGGACAGACTTATCCTGTCTGTCTGTCTAATTATATGGGCGATATTCATTTTGTCAACCCCCATTCTGTAAATAATCCGCGCTTTTAACCCGTTCCTTTTCCAATACCCACGCCATGATTTTTTCGGCGCAATCGTTCAGGTCAAGGTCTAAAACCTGTGCGATAACTTCCTCGCGTTCCTCTGCGCCCACATCGTATAGCTTCAAAAGATTATCAAGGGTGCGGTTAATCTTCTGCTTTACGCTAAACCGGGCGTTGCAGCGTTCCATAAGGAAACCGAATACTATCGCCGTTGTCGCAATTTCAATTTCGTAAAAATCCTGCTCCGTCCAATCGGGGAACCTGTCGCCCAGCAAGGCCATTGATTTTTTGTAGGAAAACTGCTTGATAAAGTCAAGCGTTTTCGGCAAAGAATAAGCCGCAACATAGAGTTCACGCGCTTTATCGTCCTGTTCGCATAGGGTCAACTCTACGGCAATTTCCGCGCAATAGGCGAAAAGCGACGGCTTGCCGGAAAAGAGTTCGCTGATGTTTTCAAGCTGATAGCCCGCCATGCGTTCAACGAGCAAAAGAAGCAAATCCTCTTTGGACGGAAAATAGTTGCTCAAGGAACTGATGCCAACGCCCGCGGCGGTAGAGATCATGTGGTAGGAAGTCAGCGCAAACCCTTTTTCAAGAAAAGCGGAAATCGCCGTTTCAATGAGTTTCTGCCGCGTTGGGAAATCAGGGCCTTTTTTCGCAATCGCTATCCCTCCCTTTAATGTTTTTTGTAATGCATACCAAATATTCTTTTTAATATAGCATATATTCGCTTGAAATGCAACAGACGAATAGGGATTTTGAAAAATATTTTTAGGGAGTACGGGGGGAACGAAAGGACGAAGAAAGCGGTTATACCGAGTTTTTGTGGTCTAAAACCCCGCGTTATGCGGTCTTTCCCCTCAATCTCGGTATAACAAAAAACTCGGTATAACCGGTCTTGTACCGAATTCGGTACAAAAGCGGCAAGCAGGGCAAAGAGGCACCCACTTTGCTTTTTGGGGAGTTTCCGCCACTGCGAAAACTCCCCTCTGCTTGTCAGGGGCAGCGCCCCTGAAACCCTTTGAACGCACAGAATTGTGCGGCTGCGCGTTTCTCCGAAACGCTTAGGAGCATAGCCGTTACTGGCGGTCATGCTCCTGTTTCTTTTCCTCACTGCGCTCGTTTTTACCCAGCATACGATCCACGTTCTGCTTGTGGAGCAGCAGCTCGCGCATCTCATCGCGCGAACGCCGGTATTCGGCATACGCCGCCTTTTTCTCCGATAGCAGCTTGGCGTATTCCTCCTGCAAGCTCTTGACGGAGGGCAGCCTTTTGACGCCCAGCTCGTCAAAGGCTTTCTTCGCCGCCTTCACAATGTTGGCTTCACCGGTCTCTTGCTCGCAGTTCTTGCAGGCGTAGGTGTAGTACACGTCCTCACGCACCCAGAACTCTGCCGGCTCCATCATTAAGCTACGGCGGACTTCCTTGCCGATCTCTACCATCTCGCTGCCGCAGGCAGAGCAGATCCGTTCATTCTCCGGCAGACGGTGCTCCACCACCTCGGTGGGAGTACCCTCCGGAACGACATCCAGCACATTGCCGGACTGCCGTTTGCGCTCGTGTGCCTTCACAGCGATCTGCTTCTCTGTGGCGGCTTTGGTGCCGAAGGCATAGGCCTCCAACTCGTTGTAGGTCAGGCTCAACTGGTCCATGACCATCTGCTCTGCCTGCTCTGAAGAACGGCCAAACAGCTTCTTTTTGGACAGCTTCAGCTGCTCCAGCAGCCACTCATTTTGCAGTGTCAGGCTGGTGATGACCTGCGCCTGTTCCTGTTCACGGGCGGCAAGCTTTGCTTCCAGCTGCGCATTTTCCTGCTGGAGCTGTTCATATTCCGCACGGGAAATGGTCACCATTTCCTCCGTGTTACTTGTCTGCATTTCTCTGCTTTCCATGTAAACATTATACCGCAGAATGCGGCAAAAAGCCAGTGTTTTCAATGGTTTCCAGTCACCTTTCTCTGCTCAGACTGCGCTCAATCCCGTCACCGGTCGGTGTGCTTTCGGCTGCTCGATTTGCAGTCCCTCCATGAGCCAGCGGTACTGTTGCGGTGTTAGCGTCTTCATCTCGGATTCCGAGCGCGGCCACTGGTATGCGCCCTGCTCCAGTCGCTTGTACAGCAGGATGAAGCCATCTTTTTCCCAGTACAAGCCCTTGATACGGTCTCGCCGCCGTCCGCAGAACAGGAACAGCGTGTTGGTAAACGGATCCAGTTCAAACTGCTGCTGGACGAGGCGCGCCAGGCCGTCTATGCCTTTACGCAGATCTGTGTAGCCACAGGCGATGTAGACTTGATCTGCGCCGGTGAAATCGTTCAGCATAGGCGCAGGAGCTCCACCAGCAGTCTCAGCTGTTCCGCGTTACAACCGGGGTAAATGTCCAGACCGGCATTGCCGATACGCAGTGGTGTGGAACACTTCGCAATATTGCATGATACCCGCTTTAGTGTCGGTAGCTTCGCGAACGTGATGGCTGAGCCATGAATAGTAACCGTCAAACCCAACCACTCATAGACACGCATGAGACAATAGTAACGGAACGTTGTACAGCGTTCCGTTACTGTCATATTGGAGATGTCAGGATGGCAATCATAGTGTCCGAAATGCCGCGCAAGGCTGCAGGGGTGAGCGGCATGAATGCAGGACTACCGCGGAAGCAGCCTGTCTGTGCGGATGTAAAACAAACAAGAAGAAATCAATGTAGCGACCTATTAGTGCTGGGAGCGAGAGCCATTGGCTGCTGCTAAACTATCGCCGTGCTCCGGTGGGCCGTGTTAATTCCATTGAGAGGCCTTGATGATAACAGATACGTATTGTGACCTCGCTTCTAGATACCGGCCTTATTCCTTTTTAGATTGCAAAAGAAGTAAGTTTGCTGATGTATCATAAAATTACTGAAAGTATTACCGTAAATTTACCTGTACAGAGGGATTGAATTATCTCTAAATCCTGTGGTATTCTTATGCTGTGAAGAAAGAAATGCTTTTTGAGTCGCTCAAGGAGCATTTCTTTCTTGTTATTATGGCTCCTGAAGAATATGTAGAAGAGGTGATATAAATATATGAAAGAGAGTGTTTGCCGGATATCCAGATGTAGTAAATGTTGATTAACTTAGAGAGATGTTAGGCGGCGTAGGCTACAAGGCGGCATATGGCCTGCTGTACGATGGCAGCATTGTGTGGCAAAGAGTTCGAGAGCAGCACAATGGCGCCTGGAAAGCACATAGCGATATCTTGAGGGTAGATTGAAAATCAAGAGGAAGAGATTCCGTTCCTATATCTGAAGCCGGCGGAAAGTTCCGAAAAAGAGAATACGGAATCTTATGAAGCTGGGCATACCGAAATATTCTTTCTACAGATGGCGGTATGTGAAAGCCTGTTGGGACATGTGGTCGGAGATCCGGTGCTAACATAGTCAATAAAGAACGATCGGCTCGTACGGACGGGATACTACAGTATCTTCACCCGATACGGGCCGTTGCACTTAAGCGATTGAATTGCCGTGCACAGAACCGTACGCACGGTAGTCTGAGAGGACGGGGTTTGCCGCCTGTCTATTCGATTGTCCATATTAAGATATTGCCCAGTGAGGGCGCAATGTTTTGAGGGGGGGATTACATGTTCAAAGAATACTCTGATATCCTAACGGTTTCTCAAGCTGCAAAGGCTCTGGGACTTGGACGAAATACCGTGTATCAACTTGTCCATACACATCAGATAGGCTATAAGCGCATTGGTACAAAAATCATTATACCAAAGGCGTGCTTAATTGACTTTGTGCTGTCAGCACGCTATACTGTAGCCAATCCATGATAGCAGACAATCTTCGCTGTCGAAAGGAGTTATTATGACAGGGAGTCTGCAAGTAAAAAATGGCAAATACTATATGGTGCTCAACAGCGCCGAAAACGGAAAGAGAAAACAAAAATGGATATCTACCGGCCTGACCGAAAAAGGAAATAAACGCAAGGCGGAACAGATGCTGCGGGAGAAACTGACGGAAGAAGAAAAGCGAAATCCGGTAGTGTGTTCAGATATGACGGTGGCGGATTGTGTTCGGCGATGGCTTACACGCATGAAGCGGCGAGTAGATGAGGTGACATACAGAAGTTATCAGCACACGGCTGAAACACATATCCTTCCATACTTTGACGAGAACAGGCTAAAACTGTGCGATTGTACGGTAGAGGTGCTTCAGACTTATTTTGATGAGAAATATCGGAATGGACGTAAAGATGGTAAAGGCGGACTGTCCGCTAAAACCATGCGCCACCATAAAGGTATTTTGGGCCAGGCATTAGCGGAATGCGTGAAAGATGGGCTGATTCCATCGAACCCTTGTCAATATGTTGAAATGCCGCGCAGAGAACGCCATGAAGCGCATTTCTATAGTGCGGAGCAGCTGCAGCAGCTTATTACAGCCCTGAACGGTGATCCGATACAGCCGCTTGTAAAGATCGCAGCGCTTTATGGACTGCGGCGCAGCGAACTTCTCGGCTTGAAGTGGGACAGTATTGATTTTGAAAATGGTATGGTGCTGATTCGCCACACGGTTTGTAAGATGATTGTCACCGTGGAAAAGGATAAGACGAAAACCCAAAGCAGCCGCCGAAGCTTTCCTATGACAGAAGAAGCACGGGAGATTTTTCTGAAAGCAAAAGCTGAGGAAGAAGAGAACCAGCGCTTGTTCGGCAAGGCCTACCAGAAGAATGACTATGTTTTCAAATGGCCCGATGGGCGCACATTTGCTCCGGACTATGTGACGCATCATTTTTCAAAAATGCTTGAACGGTACGGAATGCCGCACATTCGCTTCCATGAGCTTCGTCATAGCTGTGCCAGTCTGCTGCTGAACAACGGCTGCGGTCTGAAAGATGTGCAGGAATGGATGGGACACAGCGACATTCAAACGACTGCCAATATCTATGGGCATTTAGACACTTCCAGAAAGCAAAGTCTTGCAGATAAGCTGACAGAATGCCTGAATGAAAGATGTTAGAAAAACGTTAGAAAAAAGGTGTATGAAGCTTATCCTGAGATAAAATAAAAACCGCGAACCCATTGAAATCAATAGGTTCGCGGTGGTACGCCGTGAGGGATTCGAACCCCCGGCCTTCTGGTCCGTAGGTTGTCTCAAGGGCAAATCGGAGCCGTTTCGGCTCCGATTTGTGCTATTTGCCGCCGTTCGCTCGGCGGATTTTCCGTTGTTTCCGTCCAGCCCTGCCCGTTTTTTTCGTGTTCTGGGTCAAAACTGGGTCAAACACGGTGCACTCGCACCCACTCCAACAGCGTCTCGCCGTCCATCGCACCGGAGGCGACAGCAAGAGCGGCCTCGACGACCTCATCATTCGTGCAGTCCAGCCGAATACCGTTGACCTCCAGAGCAGAATTGATTTACGATTGAGCGAGAAAGTCCGGGCAGAAAACTGTTCGGACTTTTCTCATATAGTCCAAAGTTGCGGTTGAGTTGTTCACAAGTTTTATGGTATAATTTGAATACGAAAATTGAGCAACAAATTTGAAGTTGTAGTAAAGGAGGTTTACAATGGGGTTTTGGATTTTTATGTTGATTATGGATTTGCTTCTTCCATTTACGATGATTGGTTTTGGAAGATATTTTATGAAAAAGGCTCCAAAGGAAATAAATTCAGTATTTGGATATCGGACTTCGATGTCTATGAAGAACAAAGACACATGGGAATTTGCTCATAAATATTGTGGCAAAGTCTGGTATGTCTGTGGAATGGTTATATTGCCGATAACAGTAATATTCATGCTTTTAGTGATTGGAAAAAATGAAGATTGCGTTGGGAGTATAGGAGGAATTATCTGTGGTGTTCAACTTATTCCTTTAATTGGGTCTATTCTCTCAACAGAAATAGCATTAAAAAAGAATTTTGATAAGAATGGAACAAGACGATAAATTCCAGTTTGTCGAACTTATCGTACCATAACGCAAAAGTGTTTGCAACTGGAACTGCCAACAGAAAATTCTGTGTATTCGCAAGAAAATAGGAATCGTGCGGGGAACTACGCCCACCTGACCTCAGAAAACGGCAAATGAGCCGTTTTGACAAGCGGCCGTCCGGCGTTTCAGCAGTACGTAAAGCGCGCTGAGGGTAGTGATACCACCCCTCGCCTCGCACACACGGAAAGCCCCTGAGCGCAGGGCATACAAGCCGCAATTTCGACAGAAACGAAAAAGGATTACGCAGCCCAGCGGGGCCGCGACGCCTCGGGACAGCGACGCGCATAAGCGCATCG
>OJUG01003386.1_pt1 | contig 14546 bp, 10 predicted proteins | sample 1599841 | NCBI WGS metagenome assembly OJUG01 (sample SAMN04168659, study PRJEB22393) | human gut metagenome | biome: human gut microbiome; feature: stool | host: Homo sapiens | collected 2014-05-12 | reverse complement strand
TGAAGTATATCTGCGATCTGTGTGGTTTTATTTATGATGAGGCCACCGAGGGCCCCATGCCTGACGACTATACCTGCCCACTGTGTGGGGCTGACAAGAGCCACTTCCAGCCCGAATAAAAAAAGCCCCGGACATCTTGTGGATGTCCGGGGGCTTTTTTACCGGGTCAATGCCTCCGGGATGGTGGCACGGGTATGGCGGATCTCCTCCCATACGGTGGTCTTTTTCACAAAGCTGCCAAAGGTGATTGGGATCCAGGACAGGAGGAACAGCCAGTACAGGGCCAGCGCCTTCCACAGACGCCTGTCCCATTTTCCCTCCACAGCCAGCACCAGTCCGGCCGCCAGGGCCAGTACAAAAGCCCGTCCGGCGTGAATCAGAGGCGTCCGCTTTGCGGTCCGCACCAAGGCGATCCCTCCCTTTTTTTGGCACCTGCCTTTTTTATTAAAGAATACGTCAAATCGGCCCGCAATGCAAGCAGAGGGCCGGGGCCTATCCGTCGGTGTCAGAGCAGTGTTCTGCCGCGCAAAATCCATTGGATACATAGACAGCCGGCCGGAAGGTAAAATATAGAGGATAATTGTACGGGAGGCGATATGCAGTGCAAGACTATACCATCACAGGAGAACAGCTCCAGGCGTTCAGGCAGCGCCTGGTGTGGGAGGAAAAGAGCCCCGCCACCATCGAGAAATACCTGCGGGATGCGGCGGATTTTACCGCCTGGCTGGACGGCCGGGCGGCGTCCAAGGCGGCGGCGGGGGCCTGGAAGGCCGCCTTGCTGGAGGCGAAGCTGGCGCCGGCCACCATCAACGTCAAGCTGGCGGCGGTCAACCGGTTCCTTGTATTTCTGGGCTGGCCGGCGTTTCGGGTGAAGCCCCTGCGCATCCAGCGGCGGCTGTTCCGGGACGACAGCCGGGAGCTGACGAGGCCGGAGTACCTCCGCCTGCTGGAGACCGCCCGCACCCAGGGCCGGGAACGGCTGGCGCTGCTGCTGGAAACCATTTGCGGCACCGGAATCCGGGTGTCCGAGGTGCGCTATGTCACCGTGGAGGCCGTGTACCGGGGAAGGGCCGAAATCTCCTTGAAGGGCAAGATCCGGACCATCCTGCTGCCGGGCAAGCTCTGCCGCAAGCTCCTCAAATACGCCAGGAAACAAAAAATCGCTTCCGGCGAGATTTTTCTCACTAGAAACGAAAAAGGCATCTCCCGCCGGCAGATCTGGGCGGAGATGAAAGCACTGTGCGACAAGGCGGGCGTGGCACCTAGCAAGGTGTTTCCCCACAATCTGCGGCACCTGTTCGCCAAGACGTTCTACCGTGTCTGCCGGGACGTGGCCAGGCTGGCGGACGTTCTGGGCCACTCCAGTATTGAGACGACCCGGATTTACCTGATCTCCACGGGCACCGAGCACGCCGGGACTCTGGCACGGCTGGGGCTGATCTGTTAGAAATAGGACAGAATCGCCATTCCGATGCGGATGGCTGCAAAAAAATAACTAGACATACATAATTGATTTTAACAGTAACCAAATTCTAGCACAAAGCACCGCCAGCCGCAAGAGCTTTTACCGATTTGGGCAGCATAAAATGGCCGGAAAAGCGTCGAATTTTGTCCGGCTGCTGTCTTTGCGCCATTTTTGAGCCCGCGCAGGCTGCGCGGGCTTTTTTGCGCACATTTGCCCCTGGTCTGCAGGCCCCGTTTCGGTCCCTTACAGGAGGAAATGGCGATTCTGTTGACAGGAGGCGGGGAGATGAGGAGTCCAGAGGCTCTGAAGCCGCGGGAGACACACCGCACACCGGACTGGCCCGGCGCCGAGCTCAGCATGGAGACCATCCGGGCTTATCTGGCGGACCTGTCCGGCAGGGGACGCCGCAAGGGCACGGTGCAGATGTACAGTGCCAAGCTGCGGGCCCTCTATGACTACCTGCCCCCGGACAAGCAGATCTCCCGGGGAACGCTGGCTGCTTGGCGAGCATTCCTGCTGGAGGCAGGGTATTCCCCCAGCACCGTGAATACCCACCTGTCTGCCGCCAACGGGCTGATGGAGTACATGGGGCGGCGGGACCTGCAGTTGGTGGGGCAGCTGGAGGCGGACAAGGGCCTCCAGCCGGAACTGAGCCGGGTGGAGTATCTGCGGCTGCTGCAGGCTGCCAGGATACTGGAAAAGGAGCGGACCTACCTGCTGGTGAAAATATTCGCCCTGGCGGGCATCCGGGTGGGGGAGCTGCCTCAGGTGACCGTTGAGCGGGTGCGGGCCGGGCGCCTGCCGGTCCGTACCGGCGGGGAGCGGCGGTACGTCCCGTTGCCCGCCTGTCTGCAGGGGGAACTGCTGGACTACGCCCGGCGGCAGGGCCTGACGGCGGGGCCGGTGTTCTGCACCCGGAACGGGAAAGGCATGAGCCGGACCCAGGTGACAGAGGAGATCCAGACCCTGTGTCATGACGCCCGGGTAGAGGAGGAAAAGGGAACGCCCCGGTGCCTGCGGAAGCTGTATCTGGCTACCCGGGCGGAGGTGGAGCGCGGCGTGCGCCTGTTGGCGGAGCAGTCCTACGAGCGGATGCTGGACACGGAGCAGCTGGCCGCCGGGTGGGCGGAGGGAACCGGTCATTCCATCCATAAGGATGTTTACATATAAGATCACTGAAATATAAAAGGAGGAGAAGTGATGAAGAAACGGATCTTGTCAGCATTTCTGGTCCTCTGTATGATGCTGACAATGGTTCCCACTGCTGCCTTGGCGGCAGAAGACCCTGGCGGCGGCAACGGGAGCGACCGGGTCCACACAGAGAGCAACGACGGCATCGTGGTGGACAAGACGGTCAACTATGACGGGGACGGCAATTATTCCCTGACCCTGGAGGCCTATGTCACCAACGAGGTGACCAAGGGAAGCAAGACCACACCGCTGGATATTGTGCTGGTGTTGGATGTCTCCGGGTCGATGGATGATGACCTGGGAGAGAGCACGTGGGAATATACCCCCACTGATGAACAGAGATGGTCGTATAGCGACATCAACGGGTCTCGGTGGACGACGTATTATTTCCGCGATGATGACGGCAACTACTACGAAGTGGAAGCTGAAAGTGATGGTTCTTGGGGGAACCGGCAATATTCCATCGGGTATTATACCGGCAGCGGGTTTTACCGGGACTGGAATCAGCTCGGTACTACCAGCAGGAACCAGAATGCCAACCTTTGGACAGGTACTCTTTACACGCGCCAAGAGATAACGACTTCCAAGATGGAGGCCATGCAGAGCGCTGTAAACGGCTTCATTGATCAAGTGGCCGAAAACGCGGCGGGTGCAGACAATGACGTGACCCACCGAATCAGCATTGTCAAGTTTGCGGATGACTCCTACGCGGACAGCGTCGGAAACGACCGCCAAGACGACTATTATGCCTACAACTATACACAGATCGTCAAGGACTTTACCACCGTCGATGCGGCGGGCGTTCAGCAGCTGACCGGCGCAATCGAAGCGCTGGAGCCCGCCGGCGCCACCAGCGTAGACTACGGCCTGACCCTTGCGCAGGACGTCCTGGACGGACAGTGGAGACACGACGGCGGCGAGTGGTGGGTCGAGGATCCGACGCTGACCGGCGCCCGGCAGGACGCCAAGCAGGTCGTGGTGGTCTTTACCGATGGTGAGCCCAACCACGGCAATGACTTTGATGACGATGTCGCAGCAACCGCTGTCAATCTGGCCCACGATTTGAAAAACAACGGCGTGACCGTGTACACCATCGGTATGTTTGAGGATGCGGATCCCGATGATATACGGGACAACTTCAACAAGTACATGAACGGTGTGTCTTCCAACTATCCCAATGCCACGGCAACAAATCGGTTCGGACAAGCAAGCTGGAATTTTTGCAATCTTGGCACCCGCGTGACGGAAGGCAACTACTACTTCGCGGCGGACGATGCCGAGGAGCTGGAAAACGCTTTCAGCACCATCGCCGATAACGTGAGCACCTCCAAGGTGGCGGCCGGCGCGAACACGGTGCTGTCCGACACGCTGTCGGAGTTCTTCACCTTCCCGGAGGGGCTGACAGGCAGTTCCGATGCGGTGACGGTCCAGTATGCGAAGGTCACTGGGCAGGACCAATACGGCAAATATACCTGGGATTCTCTGCAGACGCTTGATGGCGTTACCCCTGTGGTAAATGCCGACAGCAAGACCATCACTGTGAAGGGCTTTGACTACACAGCCAACGCGGTGACGAAGACCACCAATCAGGACGGTACTGTCACTTGGTCCGGCGGCAAGCTGGTCCTGACGTTCCCCATCCAGCCCGATGTAAACGGCAGCTGGAGCGCCGCCGAGACCTATGTGACAAATGACACGGACGAACACAAGGCCGGTCTGAGCGGCTACATGGTGGATGAGAAGCCGAATCAGTCTCTGGAGCTGACGGAGTCCCCCGAAGCGCCGGTGGAGACGTATCAGGTGTTGTATGATGCCAACGCCGATGATGCCGACGGTACGGTCACGGACAGCAAGTACTACATCACCGGCGGCGAGGCCATGGTGCTCCAAAACATGTTCACCCGGCCGGGGTATGAGTTTACCGGGTGGAACACCGAGAAGAACGGCGCCGGAACGCCTTATGCGGCGGGGAGTGCCATCACTATCGAAAACACCGATGTGACCCTGTACGCCCAGTGGAAGTCCTCCACGGCCAGCTATCGGGTAGAGTACTATCAGCAGAATTTGAAAGATGATAACTACTCGATCGTTGCAGCTGATACATTGACACCCTCTGGTACTGTCGGAGATACTGCCACTGCTGAAATCAAGGAATACGAAGGCTTCACTTATAATGAAAGCCGTTCGAATTCCTCCGGTATCATCGCCGAGGACGGCACGCTGGTGCTGAAGCTGTACTACGACCGGAACGAGTACACAGTGACGTATGAGTATGAAGGTACAGTCCCTGCGGGTGCGCCGGAAGTGCCGGGTGAACAGACCTGCAAGTACGGTGAGACTGTGGAACTGGCAAAGATGCCGGATGTCACAGATTACCGCTTCAGCGGCTGGTATTCTGAAGATGTTGCGCTGAGTGGAGGTTCATTTACAATGCCCGATCATGCTGTTGTGATCGAGGGCAGCTTCTCTCAGCTCAACAGCTATACGGTGACTTACGACTTGAATGGCGGCACAACAACAAGTCCCCAGACCGTATTTCCCGGGCTGGCTTACGGCGATAAGACACCGAGAATTGAGGATCCGACTAAAGAACCCAGCGAACTTTATTCGTATGAGTTTACCGGATGGTCTCCTGAAATAGCGGATACTGTAACCGGGGACATTACGTATAGAGCGGAGTATACGCGCACAGAACGGGAATTTACCGTAACCTATTATCTGGACGGGACTCTCTACGCTGAACCAGAGTCCTACACCTACGGGGAAACCGTTGTAATCAAGAAGCAGGCAGAAGACGCTACTGAATGGACTACAAATGACCTTCAGGAAAGCGACATTATTGAGGGCCTGTTCTACATGCCTGAGCACAACGTTGTCTTCACCGCAACCACCGACGGCACGGTGACGCCCGACGAGTGCACATACACTGTCGTGTACCATTATGTGGACCGAGATGGGAATGAAGAAACAGAGACCGATCCCAAGGATAGGCCGTCCACGGCAGGCACGCCGGTCAGCGGGCTGTATAACACTGACCGTACGTCTTATAACGGTAGCACATACATCTTTGACCGGGCGGAACTGAACGATGTCGAGATTATAGACGGTGAGACTCTCCAAGCAGGCCATAACTCCATCGACGTCTACTATGACATCGACGAGCTGGGTCCCGACGACGAACCCGACGGGACCCCCGACAAGGACCAGATTGTCTTCACCTATGTCAGTGCCGATCACGCTATGGGCTTTGTAAGCCTGGAGAAAGAAGTCGTCACCAGAGACCAGACGACCGGCATGGCCTCTCCGACGGGAGCTGTGGCGACAGCAGAAGAGGGCTGTGAGTTCGTGGAGTGGACCGATGACTACTATCATAGAACTGACACGAACGCGGGAATGAAGTCCCTGGCAGGCTTGCCCTACGACGAGGACACCACCTTCACAGCGAAGTTCCAGAAAGCTGGAGAGGAGCCGGGGAATACCATCTCGGTGATTTTCCTTGCGGAAAACGGCACGTTCAGCAATGAGCAGACCACCTACACGGCAATCGTGGAGGTTAATGCAGATGGCAAGTATCGCCTGGCCGAAGGCGATATCTTGGAGGCAACACCTGATACAGGCTATGGGGATCCCAGCTGGACCTGCAACTATGAGGACTGTGATGCTCCGAAGATCGGAGACCCGGTAGAGGATTGGGATCTCTTTGTTGTGACCTTCCACCCCGCAGGGGTCGTGCCGACCCAGGTCACGGTTACCTATGCGTGGGCCGGCGATCACCCGGAGGGCGTGGAACTGCCTGAAACGGAAACACTGGCTGCCGGCAGCAATTACACCATTCAGCCGCCCAGTGAATTGCAGGTTTCAGACGAGCAGGGGACCTGGTATTTTATCGGCTGGTATGACAAAGTCGGTGTCCCTTACGGCGGAACGATTTCTGCCATCGATGCCGACACCACTTTGTACGGGCGCTGGGATTTCCAGGCGACTCCCGAAGAGCCCGAGCCCGATCCCGGAGACGGCCGTTTTATGGTGATCAAAGAGCCGGATCAGACCTCTGTCACCGTGGGCGATCCCATCACTTGGACCATCACCATTGCCAGCATGACGGATGAGACGTTGACCCTGGATGTGACTGACAAGTTGGAAGGTGTGACGCTGACAGATGAGGAGGGCAATACGGTCACCAATCCGGTTATTGTCGAAGGCTGGACCTATGCAACGCTGTACGCCAGCTATCAGACCTCACTGGACGATGTGAACCAGAAGATCGTGAACACCGTGGTAGTCACGGACACGGTACATCCGGAGGATCCCCCGGTGGAGGTCCCGGCGGACCCCGTGGAGGTGAAGCCCTATGCCATCACCATCACGCCGGCGGACATTGTGATCTACACCGGCGGAACCGGATACAGCGGTGTGCTGGACGATGCAGGCGATTTTGTCGGCAGCACGGAACAGGGCCTGCCGGAGCCGGGTTATCACATCGATCTGCCCGACTCTGTGGAAGCGTGGCTCACCAGCCATGGCGTGGACCTGACGCAGGCTGCAAACCTGGCGGACTACCTGAGCTTCTACTATTATGACCAGGAGACTGGTGCGGCGATCCGCCGCTGGGATCTGATGGACCAGGGCGTCTACTCGAGAGATGCAACCGGCAACGTGAGCCGCTATGTATATAGCCTGAGCCCGAACCAAATCGAGGGTGAAAATGAAGGCGTCAAGGTCCGGCTCCAGTTCACAGATGACGGCAACATCATCACTACCGACAACATCCGAATGGAAGAGGGCGTTGTTTCTGCCAACTATGAGATGACCATCTACGACGGCGGTCTGAACCAGAGCGAGATTCAGGCGGTGTTCTCCGCCGGCGGTGATACGCTCGTCTGCAGCGTTGATATCGGTACCGGCCATCTCTTGGTCAAGAGCGTCACAGACGAGGGCACTTCCACCAACGAGATCGTGACCAGCGCCGACACTGTGGACGCGAACCAGATCACTGCCGTTGACAACGGCAATGTGACCTATTATGTCAATGACAGTGAGGTCCAGGTGGATCCCGGCCGCGTGCAGCTGCTAGTGGACAGCGTCTCCAACAGCGACGCGTTCGACGCCGCCATGGGCGCTGACGCCCTTGCAAAAGTCGCGGCCACGGACAACACGCTATCCGCCCCCCAGTACGAGATGGCCTATCTGGACCTGGTGGACACCCAGAACGGCAACACCGTGGTAACCCTGGGCAACCAGCAGGCGCTGACCATCTACTGGCCCATGCCCGCCGACGCCGACGAGGACGGCGCGTTCTACCTGGTACACTATACCGGCATGGACCGTGAGAGCGCCAGCGACACAGGCGACTTGGCTGGTACCGCGCATACTGTGGAAAAGATCCAAGCTACCCGCGACGGCGACCATCTGGTCTTCACTGCCGGCAGCTTCTCTCCCTTCGTGCTGGTGTACGAGAAGGAGAGCAGCGGGGGCGGCGGCAGCACCGGAGGCGGCGGTGGAGGCGGCAGCCGGCCCACCCTGAACACGGAGGACCATTACTCCTATATCATCGGCTACTCCGACGGCACGCTGCAGCCCTACGGCACCATCACCCGGGGCGAAGTGGCCACCATCTTCTTCCGCCTGCTGACGGACGACACCCGGGAGGAGTACTGGAGCCAGGTCAACGACTACACGGACTGCAGCTCCGACCTGTGGTGCAACAACGCCATCTCCACCCTGACCAACATGGGCATCATCGACGGGTTCTCGGACGGGACCTTCCGGCCCTATGCCAAGATCACCCGCGCCCAATTTGCCAAGATCGCGGTGGGCTTTTTCGAGACCACCCGGGAGGACTACCAGGGATACTTCACCGATGTGGATATTAACGCCTGGTACACCGAGTACGTAGAGGCGGCAGCCCGCGTGGGCCTGATCGAGGGCTTTAATGACGGGACCTTCCGCCCCAACACCAACATCACCCGGGCACAGGCCTGCGTGATCGTGAACCGCGCCCTGGGCCGCAGCCCGGATGAGGATCGGCTGCTGGACGAGGACGAGATGATCACCTGGCCCGACAACAATCCGGAGGACTGGTTCTATGCCGACATGCAGGAGGCGACCAACAGCCACGACTACACCTGGGTGACCGTCAGCGGTGACAAGGTCGAGAAGTGGACGGAGAAGCTGGAACAGCGCGACTGGGCGGCTCTGGAGCACGCCTGGTCTACGGCTCACTCTGCCCCCGGCGGCGAGGTGACCAAGTAAGCGCGTACTCTGGCAGAATTTGATTCCCCAAAGGCCGTGGGAGAGGCATTTGCCTCTCCCACGGCCTTTTGACGGCCTCCGATGGCGCATCGGGACTCTTCGTGGCCAGCGGTCGCGCCGGCGACATTCCGGAGGCGTGATCCTCCGGAGGTGGAAGAGGAAAAGCGGCCGCCAAAACTTTTTTGCCCTTTGGGGCGTCTTATAAGACAGCCGGAGTCCCACAGAGGATGACGCCGGCAAACATCTTGAGGAAAGGATCATAAACGATGCAGAAGAAGCTCATTTTCTTGGCATTAACAGGGCTCCTGTGCCTGTCCCTCGCAGGCTGCGGCCAGAGCGGCAGTACCTCGCCGGAGGGGGGCAGCTCTCCGCAGGCGGAGCAGCCCGCGGAGGAGACCGCTGGAGAAGATGGGGGCCGGACCCCTGAGGAGGACGGTGCGGATACGGAAGCGCCCCAGTATACAGATAATTTTTCCATAGATACGGAGGCTGTTACAGCATTTGCAGAGCAGATCCAGGCCGCAGTGGCGGAAAAGAATCTGGAGGCGCTGGCGGACCTGGCGTCGTATCCGCTGTACATCGGCTTTTCCGATGGAGGGGAATCTGTGGAGTCCCGGGAGGACCTGATCGCACTGGAAGCGGACCGGATCTTCTCAGAAGAGCTGGTCTCTGAGATCGCCGGGGCGGACCCCGGGGGGCTGGCCCCCAGCAAGGCAGGATTTGCCCTGTCCGCCAGCGGCAGGCCCAATGTGGTGTTCAGTGTTGTCGATGGCAGACTGGCCATTGTGGGAATAAATTACTGACCTGCTCTTCCGCAGGGGACAAAAGGCGGCTGGCGGCGGGGGAGGCGTCGCTGCCGGAAAAGCTGGAGCTGCTGGGCAGGACCATCCGGTATCCGGAGCTGGACGTCTATTCCGCCACCCAACTGCTGGAACAGACGGAGGAGCATAGCAAGGCCTAGGCGGAGGCGGCGTGGTGTATATCCAGGCCGACGGCAGTCTGGCCGCCGGTATGCTGTATTTGCGGGGCGGCCCGGAGCACCGGGATGACCATTGGATGATGGTGGACAAGGGCACGGGGCTGCCGGTGTGGATCGACTCCACACTCCGCTCGGCAAGGGATTCCCTGGGCACGGCGGAAGCGCTTGGACAGGCCTTCCGCAGAGGTCTCAGGCTGGAGATCTGACAGTACGGCCCGGCCCCAGATGGAAGGTGGAGGGCCGCAGCGGGCGCGTCAGTGTGGAGCTGATGGGATTTGTGTGGGACCTCTCCGGGAAGGAACCGGCCTCCCGTGCCGCAGAAGGGAAATGATGCAACAATGATGCCTTTTTGCGGCTGCTTTGCCGGAAACAGGGCTTATGGTATCGGTATCAAAAGGGAACAGGCGCCCGGACGGGTGCTGCGGATGAATATGGAATGGAGGAATTCATCATGAAAAAGAATCGGATGCAGATTTCCACGCTCCTCACACTGCTGCTCTGTATGCTGCTTCTCACTGCCTGCGGCGCGTCTGCCGCGGAGAGTGAGGGGACGGATCCGGAGACTCCGCCGCAGGAATCGGCGGCTGCGCCGGAGACGGAAGAACCGTCTGCCCAGCAGGAGGACGTCACGCTGGAGGAGCTCCTGGGAGAGGACTATGTGAATTACCTGACGGAGACGATCACGATGCAGATGGCCAACCGCATGGACAAGGACCCGGAGGTCCGCTACTTCCCGATTGAGGACAACACGCCGTTGAGCGACTATGTGACCATCGGCGGGACCACGAAGTTCGAGGTGGACGAGGAGGGAAATCCGGTGATTTACTTCCCGGCCGGAACCGTGACGGATGAGGCAAATGGCGAGCAGAGCTTTCGGATCCCGAAGCTGTATCAATAACCGGAGAAACTGAAAACAGGCCGTCGGCTGCAGCCGACGGCCTGTTTCATTATTTCTGGGCAGAAAAGGACTGCCGTCCTGAAAGGGGGTTCTGCATTGCCGCCATCAGAGCAGGAATACTTTTGCAGACTCCAGCCAGAGTGGGCACAAGATCAAAAGGCGCCGGTTTACACTCCGGCGCACCCTGGTGGCAGGCGCCAACATCGCCGGCTTCAAGCGGGTGGCTGAGGCCATGATGGAGCAGGGCGTATTCTGAGGCAAAGCATCCCACGGCTCTTCAGCCGCATAGCAAGGCGGAGCGTGAATAATGGCGGACATGAGCAGATGGCTGATGTGAGAGATGGCATACCATCAGATATGTACCAGAAATGGGAACGGGCATCCGATAAGAGCACTCTGGTGAAGACCCGGGCGAAAGGCCCTGAAAAAGCCGGGCAGAGCTGCTGCGGACAGACAACATGGTTCTGACAGACCCACCTCAAGCAGAGATAGTAAAGAAGCACAAAAGCCAGCACCGGGCAAGATATTTCCTGTCCGGTGCTGGCTTTTGCTGTACGGATCACGCTGTAAGCTGGAGGAGCTGCTTCTATGCACCCATCTGAGCGTTTCTTGTTCTAAGGAATTCTATGTTTCAGCATTCTGTGTAAGGAAGCGTTTGTAAAGAGCGGCTGGCCGATGGGATATACTTCCGGACTGATGATCTCCGGGGGGCATAACACCGGAGAATGGCTCCCGGTCTTATCTTGACAGGCCAACGGCCATAGACTTTGCAGCCGGCCTGTGAACTTCATGCAGCGGTGCTGCGGGGAAGGCGATGCGTCTATCAATTCCTCCATATTGGAGGGAGAGGAGCTCATTCGTCACCGCTCTCCTTCATTTGCAGCAATTTGATTAGATCGCTGGTCATTCGGTCAACCAGAAGCAGCTGGGCAGGGGAGAGCCCGGAGAGCTTTTCCATAACGGAGGCTGCCAGCAGATTGGAGTCCGGAAGGAGGGCCCTGCCCCGCAGGATCCACTCTGTGGAGGTTCCAAGAACTTCACAAAGATGAATCACAGTTTCCAGAGAGGGGCCGGCCAACCCCCGCTCGATTGTGGAGATGAACTGCGTGGAACGGTCAATCCGCTCTGCCAGTTCCTCCTGCGTCAGCCCAGCTTGCTCCCGGGACTGCTGGATCCGTCTTCCGATTGCGATGTTCAGCGGCTTCTTTCCCTGCATGATGATATACTCCTCAATATAATATCATCAGTTTACGCATAATAATGCTTGACTTAAACGAAATGTTATGCTTATAATTCTAAGTGTAATATACTTAGTTTTTGCGGAAGCGGTGAAGGATGATAAAAGGTAGCTGCCCTTTTCCAGCCATTGGCTGGGAGAGGGCAGCGTTTGCGTTATCCGGAAATCCAAATCATTCTTCTGATTTGTTACATAAGGATAACCTTTTGCCGCCGCCCGCCAAGAGAGGCATTATGCGAAACGAGTTCCGCCAGCCGGATGAACAGAATATGCGCCAGCTCCTGCACCAGCATCCGGAGGACCTGCCGGGGCTCATCCTCCGCCTGGCCTGGCTTCAGGGGCTCAGCCGGGAGGAGATCGTCGCCCTGAAATGGGCCCAAGTGGATTTCCAGGAGAGGAGTCTGTTTCTGGAGGACCGGACGGTCCCGCTGGAGGAAGAGACTGCCGGATGCCTCGCTGCCCGCTTCGAAAATGGCGGCGCGGTGTCTCCTTATGTGGTGATCTCCGATAAGTTCCGGGAACCTCTGCGGCCGGAGTCCGTCTCCCGCATTGCCAGAAATGCCCTGACTGCGGGAGGCCTGCCTCAGCTCCAATTGAAAGATCTGCGGCGGGACTACTTTTTCCGCCAGCTGGAGCAGCACGACTGGCCCTATGCCGTCCGGGTCAGCGGTCTGTCGGTCTCCACCTTCCAAGCCTGCTTTGCCGGAGACACCCCGCACAAAAAGCGTTCAACACAGGCAGGGCAGCAATTCGATGAATTCCGTCTGTGGCAGGTCCTTCAAAAGGAGGACAGCTCCGCCGCGGGCATTGCTCTGTGGATGAGCTGGCAAATGGGCGTGCAGGGCAAGGAGCTGGTGAATCTCACCTGGGACCAAGTGGATTTAGAGCGGGGGCTGCTGCATCTGCCGGAGCGGGACATGCTGCTGACCAATGCCGTGCGGCGGCTGCTGGAAAAAGTGCAGAAGGTCCGCTCCCCTGGGGAGGATCCCCATGTGCTGCTCTCCCCCCAGTCCCGGCGGCCTATGGATTTGGCCCGGCTGTCCAAGGTGGTGCAGACGGCGCTGATCCGGGGAGGTCTGGAAAATATCACGCTCCGGGACATCCGGGCGGCAGGCGGACAGCGGGAGGACGACCAGACCCTGCTGGAGTGGACCCGGGCCCATGGCAGCATCACCCGGCGGGATGTGATGGCGCTGCTGAATCTGTCGGACACTGCGGCATATCTCCGCCTTCGCCGGCTGGTTGGCCGGCGGGAGCTGGAGCAGGTGGGCAAGAAATACTATCTCCCCGGAACAGTGGTGCCGGAGGAAAAGCAGTGGGAGGTGATCTCAGCCTATCTGCAGGAGGCGGGGTTTGCCTACTGCCAGGATGTAGCGGAGCTCCTGCACGTCGGAAAGCGCAAGACGGCAGGTATCCTGCGGCGGATGGTGAGGGACGGCCAGCTGCTGCAGTTTGAAAAGCGGTATTATCTGGCGAAGCAGCCTGGGCAGAAGCAGATTCAATGAGGGGCGGCGAAGGGCTTCGCCGCCTCTTTTATTCTCCGCGCCAAGGTTACAAAATATAACAAATTCAAAACGTATTGCGTCCATAAGTTTTCGTTTGGATTAAAAACGGGCTGAAACTGTGGACTTTTTAGAGAAGTTTGGATAGAGTTGCCTCAGCGGGGACGCCGGGGCGGATGCGACTCTTCGGCGAATGCGCCGGCAGGGCTAGCGCCGGCGGAGGCATCGAATGGGCCCGGAGGCCGCGGCGGACCACCGCAAATTTCAAAAGGAGGAGAAATCCCAATGAAGAAGTTCCTTTCTCTGGTGCTTGCTCTGGTGATGACCATGTCTCTGGTCACTGTCAGCGCCGGTGCCAAGGACTTCACAGACAGCGAAGACCTCAGCGGCGAAGCCTATGCGGAAGCTGTCAACGTGATGTCCGAAATGGGAATCATCGACGGCTATGCCGGCGGTGCTTTCCAGCCCCAGGGAACCCTGACCCGTGGCGCTGCTGCCAAGATCATCGCCTGCATGATGCTTGGCAAGACCACGGCTGAGGCCCTGGGCACCCAGGCCGCGCCCTTTAAGGACGTGCCCGTGGGTTCCACCTTTGCCGGCTACATCGCCTACTGCGTGGAGTCCGGCCTGATCGACGGCTACGCCGACGGCACCTTCCGGCCCTCTGCGCAGCTGACCGGCTTTGCCTTCCTGAAAATGCTGCTGACCGCTCTGGGTTATGACAGCGCCATCGAGGGCTTCACCGGCACCAACTGGACCGTCAATGTGGCCTCCCGCGCCATCGAGGCCGGTCTGACTAAGGGCAATGAGAACTTTGTTGGCACCCGTGCCGCCACCCGTGAGGAGGCCTGCCTGTATGCCGTCAACGCTCTGAAAGCCACCCTGGTGGAGTATGAAAACAAGGGCACCGACGTCACCGTCAACGGCGCCACTGTTGCTATCGGCGCTTCCAAGCCCACCTACGTGACCAGCAACATCCACGACGCTGCCACTTCTATCAACGACGCCACCGACAACGTGAA
>OJUG01003375.1_pt1 | contig 14572 bp, 14 predicted proteins | sample 1599841 | NCBI WGS metagenome assembly OJUG01 (sample SAMN04168659, study PRJEB22393) | human gut metagenome | biome: human gut microbiome; feature: stool | host: Homo sapiens | collected 2014-05-12 | reverse complement strand
GAAAGGTCTCGATCTTGTACGCTACGCAATGGATCGTCTCATTGATGATAATACACAGATTGTCGTAATCGGAACCGGTGATCCTTCATACGAGGAAATGTTCCGTTACTATGCATGGTGTAACTCTGATAAAGTTTCTGCTAACATCCTCTATTCCGATGATTTAGCACATAAACTGTATGCGGCAGCAGATGCTTTCTTAATGCCATCCTTATTCGAACCATGCGGATTAACACAGATTATCGCTTTCCATTACGGAACGATTCCAATTGTCCGCGAGACAGGTGGATTAAAAGATACCGTTATACCTCTGAATGAATTCGAGGATACCGGAGACGGATTCTCCTTCAGCAACTACAATGGAGATGAACTCATCAATACAGTAAATTACAGTAAGTACATTTACTTCGAACAGCCAGAGATTTGGGATCATATGATAACGAGAGCGATGGAGAAGGATCTTTCATGGGGAGTTTCGAAGAGACGGTATGAAGAACTGTATAATACGCTGATTGGACGATAGATAAACAGACGCCGCTGGTGGGGGGAGAAGCTTGATAGCTGAATTGCTTCAAGGTGCTTCTATAAAAAAGAAAAGAAACTTCTTATAAGTTTGATTTTGTTCTCTTGTGCTAAACGCTCCATTTTGCCCAGTAGAACAGAAACTTCGCAGAAACGAATGCAAAGTTTCTATGGTCAAAATTCCGCAGCACAAAGGAACAAAATGCAATACTTATAAGAAGTTTCTTTTCTTTTTTATTTGAGGACTTCCAGCAATTCAGCGAGAAAACATCTTCAGCGGCTGGTTATTTCAACTTCTGGTGATTGTTCGTTGGCTGCTGGGGCAAATTCAGAATTTGTGGTAGAAGGATTTGGAAATTTTTTCGGAAGTTTGTGGATTGCCGGGGAATTAAATTTAAGAGGATTGACACTTATCCTCTGTTATAGTGTTACAACAATAAGTTAAGTGCCTGCTACATGAGTGGAACAATCTCACTTCCAGAAAGGTTTAAGTGTGGCTAACTTAGCATAACTATCTAAAATTCAATATTTCCCGTATAAATTTCTGTGTCAATCCCATGGAATTTAATTTCCCGAAATATCTATCGCTCCTATATTCTTCCTCAAACTTTTCAACTGATTTGCAGAATTCAAAACAGTCAGCCGCTATAAATATTGTTCTATCGGATTGCTCAAAAAATGTGAAAAAGAACCCCTAAAAGATTTATTGAATTTTGTGACTTTGTGCTGAGAAATTTTGACCATAGAAACTTCGGACTGCTTTTTCCGAAGTTTCTGTACTACTGGGCAAAATGAAGCGTTTAGCACAACGGAACAAAATCAATAAATCTTTTAGGGGTTCTTCATAATTTTTCTAGCAATCCGACCCGTACTTCTCTGTAGCGGCGTCCACTTCGCCGACTCTAGAATACTATTTGTATCAGGAACATATACAAGATTGTTCCTCCCGCAATACTGAGCAATGTATTCTTTTTCCATTTATGTAGAATGAAAATAAACGCCAGTGCGATAAGTTCCGGTATGCAATGATTTACTCCGCCGATTGAATCTTTTAAAGAATAAATGACAAGAAGCCCAATTACTGCATTGGGTAGAACTCGTCCCAGAAATCTTACAAACTCTGGGGCACTGTCTGCGGAGAAAATGATAAATGGCAGAAAGCGTGTTGTCATGGTGCCGAGCACGACTACAGCAATGGTGATAATCTGTTGTGTGGTAGTCATTATGCATTTTCCTCGCTTTCGTTCATTTTATTATTTAGGGATTTGGTAGATGGTAGTAGGTTTTCATTGGCTGCTTTGTCCTTCATACCGTCCTTTGTTTTAGGAGCTTTTACGACTTTAGCTGAATCATCTAATCTGTTTCGGCATAAGAAGAAACTTAGGATGATCAATGCCATAGCCGGAATCATGAAGTTACTTTTTCCAAATATAAGCAGGCAGGCAAGGGAACATACGATGCCAATTAAGGCAGGCAGATGCCGGCTTGCGGTATCCCACTGGTCAAGAAACATTACGAAGAACAGTGCAGTCATAACGAACTCAATTCCTGTTGTATCAAAATGAATCACAGAACCAAGCACAGCTCCTATCGTAGCTCCGAAAACCCAGTAAATCTGGTTTAACAGAGTTACCCATATCATAAACCCTTCCCGGTCGATTTCTGGTGGCGGGGTGATGGAACAGTTCACAGAGAAAGTCTCATCACACATTCCATAAATCAGGTAAAACTTTTTAATTCCACTATAATCTTTATAAGTATTCAGCATGGAAATTCCATAAAAAAGATGTCTTGCATTTACCATCAATGTCAGTAAAAAAGAATAAACTGGATTAAAGGAAGCTAAAAGCAGGTTTACTGTCACAAATTCCATAGAACCGGCAAAAATAAACATACTCATACAAAGAGGATAAATAAAAGAAAATCCCTTGCTGCTTGCAAAAAAACCGTAAGACATTCCCAAAAATAAAAACCCGGCACAGATTGGCAGGGTGTATGGGAAAGCATATTTTAATGCTTTATGTTTCATAAATAAAGTCCTTTCATGTTGTGATTACTGAAACAGGCTCTAAAATGACGAATGATACTAAGATTCAGAATGACCTTATTCTAACATAGAAAGAGGGAATGTGCTACTATTTCATTCGTTCACCTTCTGATGCAGGTTTTTTAATAGCAAATCTAAAGTTATTGCAAAATAATACGATAAGACGTATAACAAAAACTATATTATACTTTAAGCAATGGAGGAACCGTATTTTATATTTTGGGTGGAATTACGATGATTACTTCAATTGTTATTGCAGTTAAAAATAAAGATTAAGGGGAAAGTAAATATGTATTATGTAGAAAGAAGATCATTTAGTATATTGGAAGTATTACCTATTATATTTGGGGTACTGATTGGACTGATTATTATTTTATTAATCGTGAATAATATTCTTAAAAATCAAGACTCAAAAAAGGAACTTATTGTATGTCGGGTTACCGTGATTGAAAAGTTAAGTCAACAGGGAAATATAGGTTGGTATATTATGGAAATGGAAAACGGAAAAAGAATAAAGATTAGAAGTTTCAAGGCTAATACTATTTTACTCTTTGCTGGGGATAAAGGAATTTTAAAGTATAGAGGGCAGACTTTAGAAGATTTCCAACGGATAAATAATTAATTGTGAATATAAAAAATAAGGATGATATTTGATTTTACAGATATCATCCTTAAGTTGTTTTTAGAGAAGGTTTAATAAAAGGCAGGTTATAACAGTTCTAAAAACTGAAGTAGAGAATCGTATTGTTCAGGATTTAGTTTGGCAGCGTAATAAATTAAACGTAATTGTTGTTCATTTAACATAACTGTTTTATTGTTATCTTCCAGGAAAAATTCAGATAGTGTAATTCCAAATGCATCACAAATTTTGCTTAAGGATGGAATCGTAGGAAGCATATTTTTACGATACCATGAAGAAATTGTAGATTGTGTCAGTCCAGAATGTTCTGCAAGCTGATACTCTGTCCAATTTCTTTCTTTTCTTAAATCAACAATTCTTTTTAAAATATCCATATAAGTCTCCTTGAATTAAATATATTTATGAAGAAATAATAGACTGATAGACAATATAATTGGAAAAATATTCTAATAATTTGTACGTTTCTAAGTATAATTCATACAATAAAAATCTATACGTAAATATTAATTATAGTGAACAAAAACGTTGCAAAATAATATGTATAAACGTATAATTAAAACTATAATAAATACTAATGGTTTGCATAAAAGAAAAGAGGGAAAGATATGTCGATTTTTAATGAGATTGGTCTTGCAATCGGGAAAGGAACAGAGGGAATCGGAGCAAAAGCAAAGGTGATAAGAGAAAGCTCAAAGTTAAGTTTTATGGTGGGAGAGGAAGAAAAAAAGCTTACGAATTATTATCAGAGAATTGGTCAGATTTATGCAGATATTCATAAGAATGATTATGAATCGGAATTTACGGAATTAATGAGTTTGGTAGAAGAATCGAAAAATAATTTAATAGCTTACAGAAGACAGTCAGAGGAGTTAAAGCAGACGCATACTTGTCCGGTATGTGGAAGGACGGTTGTGGGGGATGGACAGTTTTGCAGTTTCTGTGGTAGCAGAATTGATTCTAATATGGTATTACATTCTGCCAATGATGCGTCCGAACTTACATGCTGTAGATGTGGAGCGGTTCTGGATAAAGATGCGAAATTCTGTGAAAAATGTGGATTGCCCGTTGAGAAAACATTTGAAGAAGCTACAAAACAGGCAGTGGATTCATCAATAGCAGTGGGTTCTGCCATAACATTTGAGCAGGAAACATCAGGGCAGGATATCATTGCACAAAAACAGTCAGAGCCAGAGTATAAAGAAACAGATAAACAAGACAAATTAGTTTCTGATATAGAGCAACCGTTATTATGTCCAGTATGCGGAGAGCAGGTAGAAGAAGGAGCAGCATTCTGTGGAAACTGTGGGAATCGAATATAGATAAATAAAAGAAGGGATGTGGTTGGATGAAATGTCCGGTATGTGGAAATGAAAACAAAAGAGGTACGAAGTTTTGTATCCAGTGTGGTTATAAATTTGAGGAAAAGTCAAATAACAAGATGCCTATTTATAATCAGAAAGAAAAAGATGATTTCAGAGCGGCAAATCGAGAATATGATTTTAACAATAAAGAATATGACTTTGAAAAAGGAGAAATAAAAGAGAAAAAAGGTCCTGGAATAGTAAAAACAACAGCAATATTTATCGTTGCGTTTTTGATAATCGGTGCAGTGGGAATATTTGGATGGAGTTCAGGAATATTATCGGCATTAACAGGTTCATCGAATAGTCACTACAGCAGAAAACTTAAAAAGGGCGCAGATTCTAAAGAAGAAAAATCGAAAGAGGCAGAGGAAACTACACTGGATGATTGGGCATCTCTTGAGAATCAGGAAAATACAGAAGATTTGGCAGAATCAGATACTGCAGGAAATACAATTCCAACAACACAGACAACGGCAGCTACTACAGAAGCAACGCAGGCAACAACGGGAATGTCTGATAATCAGGGAAGCACAGATGCAAATGATAGTAAAGAAGTTACTCTGCCTGGGGTAGCTGCATCCAATGTGCCAGACTATGAGAACTATCTTTCTCCGGATAATTACGAAAAATTAACAGTCGATACTGATTTTAGTTTTTCCTATCCATCTGGATTTTTCAGTAAGGTAGAGCAATACAACAAAAATTACACATTTTCTACCAGCGATAATTCAGATACCATGTATATTTTATGTGAATCAGGAAGTGGAGATGCGGTAAAAGATGTAAGAGATGCGGCAAATAAAAATGCGAGTCTTATTAATTCCAACGAAGATAAACATGGAGTTAAAGTTGTGTCTGATAAAGTAAAAGAGGGATGGGCACATTGCATTATAGGTGGAAACTATACAGATGGACAGAATGGCAGTGGAAATGGAATGTATAAAGTTATCGTTTCTAATGGTTCTTCTACATATACCTTAGATTATGAATATGGTTCTTCTGATACCAGTACATATTACACCGCACAAAATTATATGCTTGATTGTATGTATCGTTATTGCGAGCATAGCGGAACAACCTATAAACCAAGAACATGGGATGATTTTAATCATGATCGGATGGGAGAAAAGAAAAATAGTTAAGAGAAAACAGTCTGTAACTGATAAAAATATTTGGGAAATTATTGTAGTTGATAAAATATTAAAAATGATATTAAAGAATGAAATTGTGTTTGAAAAATCATTTCTACAACCTACATGTCTAATTTGCAGAGAGCATTTTTCAAACACGTTCTAAGGAGGAAAGAAAATGTATTGTCCAAATTGTGGTAATAAGGTAGAAGATGGAGCAAAGTTTTGTCCATATGATGGAACAAGATTAGATGGAAACAGAAATTCATGGCAACAGCAAGGCGCAAATTTTAATTATAAATTAGATAAAAAGAAGCAGCCAACGAAAGCATTAATTATGGAAGGAATAGGATTAGTATTCTTTATATATTTATTACTGGTAAATTCATTAGCAAATCGCAGTTCAGAAACAGAAGCCTGGTTAAACGATCATGGAACACCAGTATTTTTGATAGGATTAATCTTTATTGGGATTTCTTACTTTATGTTTAAAAGATTTAAGAAAAAACAGCCATTGACCGGTCTAGGATATGCTGGATATATAGTGAGTTGCATTGCGGTAATTTTAGTGGCGATTATTATAGTTATCAGTATTGTTATGCTCGTGTTAACTTTTGCTATAGGAGGCTTGCATTAAAGAAGTTTTAAAAATTTAATATAGCTGATTTTGCAAAGAGTTTAAGGGTAAGTGATAAAAAGAGGAGAAAACTTATGTTTTGTAAACATTGTGGTAATAAGATAAATGACGGAGCAGTTTACTGTCCGATATGTGGCGGTGAACTGGGAAAAAAGGTAGCTGATTCATCAAACAGGAAGGTGGCATCTGATAAGATAAGAAATTTTAATCAGGTAAAAAAGATGTCACCAAAGAAAACGAAGAAGATTAAAATTTTAGCAGGAATAATATGTATCGCTATTGTGGCTGCATTTATAGGAAACTATATCTATAACATGGATTGTAAGCATGTGGTAAATAAATATATGAAATTGATGGCTGAAGAGGATTATATACAGAAAGAGTATAAATTATTGCCGGAAGAATATCAGCAATATATGATAAATTCTTATAAGGAAGATAATGATGGTGCGGATGAAGCCGAAATGCTGGAGGAAAAGCAAAAGGATTATGAAGAGGGTATGCAATTAATTGAAAATGAATATGGAGAAAACTGGAAATATTCTTTTGAGATAAAAAAGGTAGAAGATGCCAGCAGAAAGGAAATTCGCGAATGGAAACAGAACCTGGAAGATTCTAATGTTAAAGTTAACAGGAAAATTAAAGGAATGAAAAATGTAACTGTGAAATTCAGACTTCAGTCAGAGGATGGAGAAAAGAATGATAAGACTGATATGGATTTGGTAGTTGTCAGATTGGGCCACAAGTGGTACATAGCAAAAACGGGATGGTAAAATTTATAAGAGATTTATAAACAGGAGAAAATGGTAGGAGTATGAAAAAAATATATATAAAAGCATTTTCACTGTTATTTTCCGCTATGTTTATTATCAGTTCGGCCTGCGCTACAGGAATTAAAGTCTTGGCACAAAATAATAAAAATATTTCCTATCCTTTCGGGTATTCTGACGCAGATAAATTTGCAGCAGATATGTTACGAATGGTGGTAACGAATAATCAGAAGCAAAAAATGTCCGTTGAAAATTATGCTTATAAGATTACCATTAGACAATATACTTATAAAATAATGGCAGAAGGTATTATTGACGATAAATGGCTGATGGGAGAAAGTGTTTTTTGGAAAAATGCAGGGAAATGTCTGGATTCAGATTTTGTGAATTTAGTTACATGGAAGCAGATTATGTATGAATCATTGATAATGGACTGGTTAAAATATCAGTTTGAAAGTGAAGAGTTCAAAAGTGAGTTTGCAAAGAGTACGGCAGAAATTAACTGGAAAATTATAGAATATCTTTCGAAGAAAATTGACATATATAGTAAAGATAATCTGGAAAATATGTCTGTTGAAAAAGCACAGGAACTGTTGGATGATGATTTCTATAATATAAATGATGAATTTGCAAAACATACAAAACGGATTTCTATTGCTGGGGAAATTGCTACAACAGGGTTTGATTATTGTAAAAGGGTTTCGGAAGCTATGGCTGTACAACAGGCTTGTAATGAGAAAATACAATTTCTCGGGAAAGTTTGGGAAACGACAAAGGATAAGGATCTAAAAAATGCAATTAGTGTGGTGATGCAAAATTTAAATCAGTCACTGAAACAGATTGCTTTTGATGAATCTGCTGAAATCATATTAGAGAAGTTCTATCAGATAGGCTGGGATATGATTATTAAAGAAGCATTGGGAGATGGGACAAATGTTTCTCTGAGTGCTGCCGCAATCAAATTAGAAAAAACAGGTATTGAATGGATATTTAATCAGGATAATGCTGCCACAGCACGTATAGAACTTACGGTATTATACATGATAAACCAGAGCTTTGCAGACGCATATAAAGAAATCCGATCGGATTATGAAGGAGATACAAGCAGCGATAAAGCAGTAAGTTTAATTGATGGATATTTAAATTATACAAATTATCAGGCATATGCTTCAGAAAAATCTAAAAACTATATAGCACAGACTTTACTGGAGGGAGCAAAAAATAAAGTTTGCAATTTATTTCCAAATAAACATATTCAAATGTATGAAGACATAAATGAAATGTTAGATGGAGATATAGATGTTACGAAAAAGTATTATAATCAGGTGGGAAGATTTTATGATATGTATCATAATACACTTGTTAAGTTGAATCATCTGGAAGCGAGTCTGGTAGACGATGAGCCAGGACCATTAAATATTCCAGACAGTGCTGTAGAATATAATGGGCATTACTATTATTTATGTTGTAATAATGAAGCAGAAGATTATGCAACTGCAGAAAATTACTGCAAGGAGCAAGGCGGTTACCTGGCAACAATTACATCTGAGAAAGAAAATAAATTTTTATTTAATTATGTAAGGGAAAAAGGATATTCGAGTGCCTATTTTGGCCTTAATAATTTAAAAGACGGAAAAGCCTATCAGTGGAATAATGGTGAATTACTAATTTATACAAAATGGGCAAAAAATGAACCGGATAATACTTTCAGTGATTATGGATATTATGTCAGATTTAACGAGAATGCAAAAGACGGTACATGGAAGGTCGATACATTTAGTGGCGGCGAAACGAATTTTAATAATGTATTTTTATGTGAGTGGGGAGATTATTCTGTTACTGGAAATGATGGATTAAAAGCAACATCAAAGAAGCGAGATATTGTTTTGACATTAGATGTATCAGCGAGTATGGATGGTATTCCTTTAGATGAAACGAAAAAAGCTGCAGCAAAATTTGTTGATTCTATTCTTAATAAAAATTCAAATATTGGACTTGTCTCTTATAGTGATGAAGCAACAAGTCTTTCTGGTATCTGCAGTAATGATGTTTTTTTGAAAAATACTATAACAAGTCTTTCCAGTGCTGAAAATACCAATATAGAGGATGGATTATCGAGAGCTTACAGTATGCTACAATTGGGACAGAGCAAAAAGAAACTTATTGTTTTAATGAGTGATGGACTACCTACACTTGGAAAGGACGGAGAGGAATTAATAAAGTATGCAGAAAAAATAAAAGATCAGGGAGTCTTAATCTATACACTTGGATTTTTCCAAAATACAGAAGAATATAAAGCAGAAGGCCAGTACCTTATGGAGAAAATCGCAAGTGAAGGATGTCACTATGAAGTATCCAGTTCAGAAGATGTAGTCTTTTTCTTTGAAGATGTTGCAGGACAGATCGGTGGACAGAAATATATCTATGTGAAAGTTGCCTGCCCAGTAGATGTGTCAGTAACTTATAAAGGAGAAACATTAAGTTCGGCAGAAAATGATCAAAACCTTAGAACAAGTTTTGGTACCTTATCATTCACGGGGAATGAGGGGAAGGAAAATAATGAAGAAGAAAGTAGCGGATATAGCAACACATATTTAAAAGAAGCCTATAGCAAGGTTAAAATTCTCAGATTAAAAGAAGGAACAGACTACAATATAAAAATAAATGGAACTGGCGATGGGGAGATGGATTATACGATAGGCTTCGTGAACGATGAAGGCGAGTACAATGATCTCCGAAGATTTGAAGACATTGATATTAATAAAGATACCGTAATAGATACGGTGGCCAATACTTCCAAAAAAACATTGCTTAATATAGATGAAGATGGCGATGGAAAATATGATTTAAAATTACAGGCAGGTGTAAATGGATATGGAGAGGAAGTAAAAATAGACAGGGGAATATATATTATCTTAGCATATGCATTTATCAGTGCATTAATAATTACCATCATCGTAAGAAGAATTACTATTTAATTCATTAAGAGACAGACGCCCGGGAAGAGAACCGATACCCTATATTTGTGACTTTAGTCGCTGCGGTTTAAATGCTCGCTTTATGCGCTCGCATCTAAACCTTGCTCCGAGGCCACAAATATAGGGTATCGGTTCTCTTCTCGGGCTGGCTTCGTCTGTAGTTTGCTTAATGAATTAAATAGCAAAAAAGGGGAAAAATATTTAGGGACGAGGATGAACGTGGTTTACTAATTAAGTAATTATAAGTAAAAATAATTATTTAAAGGAAAATATTGACACAGAACAAAGGCTGTGTTATGCTGTTGCTATGTTCATAAATTTATTTAATAATTAGTAGAGGTTTATTGGGATTGTGTCTTAAGTAGAAAGGCGGGAAACATTGCAGGGAGATGTTATAGATTCATGGGAAGAGAGACTTCGGCTTACTTTAGACCATTTTCGTAATGAGAATATGGCGGATTTTCGTAAGAATTCCGAAGCATACAGGCGTTTGGTGAGAGAGGAAGAGGAAGCCTATGCGAAGCTGGACACGCTGAATCTGACAGAGGAGCAGAGGGAGGTTATTGAAGAGGCTTTTGAGGCTCAGAGTGCAGCGGAGGCAGAGTATGCGACAGAGAGTTATTTTTGTGGAATAGCAGATTGTATCCGTTTTTTGAAATATATTGAGGGGACAAGAAGCAAGTAATGTGGTATTTGGACATTTTATCCTCTTACAGCAAGAAGACTCCGACCTCTAAGGTGGGAGATGAATTGCCAGGCTATTAGAATTTAAATTATATTTGGAGGAAGATTGCGTATATAATATTTTTCTAAGATGAACAGAGATGGGGACAATAATAGAAACTGGATTAAGAGATTAAGCGGGAATCCCTGGCAATTCAACTACCGGGGACTTTACATAAGGATAAAGAGTCGAAAAAGATTGAATATATGAGATTTTCCTTGAAAAGAGGTATAGGGTTTGATATAATGTTTTATTGACTATGGGCTGAGGAAAAATTTTAAGTCCCATGATAAATGAAGATAGATACACTGTTTGAATGCCGGTAAGTACGGCACAGGGAAAGTAGGAGGAAGAAGAATGCATTGGTCTGAGAAGATTGCAAAGGATATTATTAAGAGATCTCCGGACAAGGAAGAGTACGTTTGTGCAGCGGGTATTAGCCCATCCGGATCCATTCACATCGGTAATTTTAGAGATATAGCAACAAGTTATTTTGTATATAAGGCTTTAATTAAACAGGGTAAGAAGGCTCGTCTGTTATTTTCATGGGATGAGTTTGACCGTTTCAGAAAAGTACCTGTTAATGTTAAAGAAGTAGCACCAGAATTAGAGAACGAGATTGGTAAGCCATATGTAGACGTTAAGGATCCATATGGATGCTGTTCTTCTTATGCAGAACATTTTGAGAAAGAGTTCGAAGCATCTCTTTCACGTTTTGGAGTAAAGGTTGACTTCCGCAGACAGAGCGAGAACTACCGCAGCGGTAAGTATGCGAAGTATGTTATTCAGGCTGTACAGAAGAGACGTGAGATTTTTGATATTCTTGATAAGTTCCGTCAGCAGGTTGCAACACCAGAAGAAAGAGAAGCATATTATCCAGTAAGTATTTACTGCCCAGTATGTGGTAAGGATGAGACTACTATCACATCTTCTTCTGAAGATGGAGTAACTTGTGAGTACACATGTAAGTGCGGACATAAGGGAACATGGGATTTCAGCAAGGACTTTAACTGTAAGCTTGCATGGAAGATTGACTGGCCTATGCGTTGGATGATTGAAGGCGTTGACTTTGAGCCGGGCGGAAAGGATCATGCCAGCCCAGGAGGAAGTTACGATACAAGTAAGATTATTGCTAAGAAGATTTTCGGAGCACAGGCTCCTATGTTCAAGGGATACGAGTTTGTAGGTATTAAGGGAACAACAGGTAAGATGTCTGGTTCTACAGGTCTTAACCTTACACCAGATACATTACTTAAGATTTATCAGCCAGAAATGATTTTATGGCTTTATTCTAAGTCAGAACCAAACAAGGCATTTGATTTCTGTTTTGATGATGAGATTTTACGTCAGTATTTTGAGTTTGATAAGATGCTCAAGGTATATCAGGCAGGTAAGGGTAAGAACTACGATTACATCGAAGGTATCATGCATAACTGTATGATTGAAGGGCGTGAGCTTTATCCGGTACCAATGCAGCAGATTGTAAACTTTGGTTCTGTTGTAGACTTTAATGCAGATATGCTTGAGACAGTATTCGAGAAGATTGGTACTCCATATAAGAAAGAGGAGTTTGCAGAGCGTCTTGAACTTGCAAAATACTGGTTAGAGAAGTGTTCCCCTGAGAACATGAATACTCTTCTTGGATATAGAAACTGGGATTTCTATAACACTTTGAATGAGGTAGAGAAGAAGGAGATTCAGTTACTTCATGACTTTATTGCTAAGGGAGAGTATGATTTAGATGCTCTTAACAGCTTTATTTACACGATTCCAAGAGAAGCAGACCCAGACTTTCAGGAAGAGAATAAGAAGACTGCACAGGCACAGTTCTTCAAGAATGCATATAACCTTATGATTGGTAAGGCAGCAGGCCCAAGACTTTACTTATTCCTGTTTGCTGTAGAGCCACAGAGATATCTTGGACTTCTTGATTTCTCCACTCCACAGACAGAGGAAGAGAAGACTCTTGCAGCAGAAGCAAAGGCTGAGGCAGAGAGAAAAGCTGCTGAAGAAGAAGCAAGAAGAAAGGCTGCCGAGGAAGAGGAAGCTCGTAAGAATGCAATCGCACCAATCAAAGAAGAGATTACAATTGATGAGTTTGATAAAGTAGACATGCGTGTTTGTAAAGTTATCAACTGTGAGATTGTAAAGAATGCTAAGAAACTCTTAAAACTCACATTGTTTGATGGATTAGATGAGAGAGTTATTGTATCCTCTATCCGTGATGACTACACACCAGAAGAACTTATCGGAAGAAAGATTATCGTAATCGCTAACTTAAAACCAGCGAAGTTTGCTGGAGTGAAGAGCAACGGTATGCTTATTGCAGCCAGCGGAGATGATTTTGGATGTAAGATTATCTTTGTTGATGACTGCGTACCAGAAGGAACAGCAATTCACTAAAATATTTTTCAAACACGATTTAAAGTGCTTTTACGATATTTTACAAAGAATACAGACAGATAAAATATATAATGCACGTCATATTTTGCCAGGCTGGTATAATGTGGCGTGCATATTTTTATAATAATTTTGCAGGAAGCGGGTAAGGGGATGTTATAGATGAATAAAAAAGAAAAGGAACTTATCGGAGCATTGATCGGACTTGCGAAAGCATGTAATGTTCACTTAAAAACAGGGAATACAGATAGTATTATTATAAAGAGTCTTGCGTCAATATTTCCTTTAGAGGAGAATGGCGAAGAATTATTACAACGTGTCCGTGAAGAAAAGCTTGCGGTAGCCCCAGATTGTGCCACCTGTTTTGCGCCTTGCGGCAATACAGACGAGTATAACCTGGATGAGCTGCAAGCGTCTGGTATAAGTGAGACTGTACGGGATTTAAAGTTTCAGCTTTTGAATGTAAGTCATGAAATCGCTTCTGGAATGGTATCTTATACAATAAACAGCACAGAAGAAAACATAAGCTTATTGTATAAGGCATTATGTGTGGTCAGTTATGATGTAGACGAAGAGAGGGTGCAGACTGTCCTTAAAGAACTGCAGAGGATTACAATATAATAAAAGGAGAAAAACAAACAGATGAATACTATCTGTTAGTTTCTCTCACCCCACAAATCAGCTTTTATTTTTTGCGTTAAAACAGTAGAAGGTCACGATATCCCCAGATTCTAATGTTGCAGTATAGCCTGCTACAGAGTCTTCGAATAAATCTTCTTCATCGATTTTGTCGTAGGAAATGACAGCAGGAATGGTAATAACACCTTCCTGTCCTGCAAGGTTGAACTGGATTTCATCATCATCTGCATAATAATTAAAGAAGCAGGAGTCAAAAGAAATCCAGATTTTGTTGATTCGTATATTTCCCATAATGCCGCGATAGTTGCGGAGTAAGGTATGGAATTCAGATGTTTTTGTCATAAAATAATCCTCCAGTCCAGAGCGTGTTTGAGAAATCAAAAAGGATATGCACGCTCCAGTATTTAATAGTAAATTACATGGATATAGTTTATCATGTTTCGACAATAATTGCTATTTTTTCTGTATAATGATAAGATAAAGACAGAGTATAAAATACATTCTAATAGTTATATCAGATGTGAGATGACTCCCACATCTGTAGGTGGCGAGCAACAAATCAGTATCAGTGGGCATTCTTGAAAAATGTATTTTGGGGATTGTCATGGACTATAGAAAGAAAATTAAGGGATAAATAAAATTTGGGCGCAATTAACAAAAATTTCTTATAAAATCAAACATAAAAAGATTTTGGGAGTACATAACATTTTTTAGAAATTAA
>OJUG01003363.1_pt1 | contig 14637 bp, 11 predicted proteins | sample 1599841 | NCBI WGS metagenome assembly OJUG01 (sample SAMN04168659, study PRJEB22393) | human gut metagenome | biome: human gut microbiome; feature: stool | host: Homo sapiens | collected 2014-05-12 | reverse complement strand
GCCTATTAATTATATTTAAATATTTAATTTACAGAAAAACTTTCACACTCTCTTTGATTTATCCACAGAACTAATCAATTCTTTTGTCCTAACTTTTATTCACAGAAAAACTCATTAAATATGATTTTCCACCCCTACAGATTACAGCAGAACTCCAGGGGTGGATTTTATTGAAGCCTTTTGTCAACATAAACACTTCAAATTCAGTTTTTCCACCCTTATATGCTACAACTGAACTGTAGGGGTGGAAAAAAACTAAAATCTATAAACAACATAAGAGTCAAGTTCATAAAAACAGACTATACTTCTTACTTTTCTCTAATGCTTACAATCAAATCATACACTTCCGGATGACGCTTTTTCAAATGCTCATCAAGAATATGTCTGCGTTCCTTAAACTTTTGTGCCAACTCAGGATGTTCCTTATGGATACGGTCGTGTATTTCTCTTCTATGCTTTTCAAATCTTGTTGCAATGTCCTCTTCATCTTTACCTGAAATATTTACAATTTCTTTTAGATGTTCTTCAAGATGTTCAAGCCACTCATCCTCATCAAATGCATCCATGTGGGACCAGCTTCCATGGAAAAGTTTTTCCACATCACCAGACTCTTTCAATTGTTTGATTTGTAAGATAATCTGATTTTCAATTTCCTTTTCACTTTCATTTCCAAAAGCCCAAACAAATTCCTGAACTCTGTTGTCTACACGTTTTCTTGAAGGTGTCAATTGCTCGTTTTCTACATCCCCTTCCAACGGATAAGGTCTGTTAATTCCCATATCTTTTAAAGCTACATGAATGGTTCGTCTTACATTTCCATTTTTAATCATATAACCAAGTCCAAGTTTTCTTAACTGCTCATTAACACCGGCAATATGTTCAGTCAGGTAAAACCGAATTTCCTTTTCTTCCAGAGATTTATGTAGGATTTTAAGACCATCTGCTGCTGTTATGTCAATACTTCCAACTGCACTGGCATCAATTATCACGGCCTTTGTATCATCATTTATTGCATCTTCAATGTCACGTTGCAAAGTCTGAATATTTGCAAAAAATAAATTACTGCTGAATCTATAAATAATAACACCTTTTACTGCGTGAATCTGCCTTCCCTCTTTTAGGTCTCTAAAATGTCTGTGTCCCGGCTGTATTCCAAGAAAACATCTGGCCGGCTTCGCTGTTCTAATTATCATTTCCGTAAATGAAAGGATTATGCCGATTAGAACTCCATTAATTGTTCCAAGCATAAGCACTCCCATAAATGCACCTACAAAAATAAGACATTCTGTACGGCTGACTTTCCACAATCTTACTGCCAAATCAAATTCCGTTGCTCCTATTAACGCAGAGATTACTATTGCAGTAAGAATAGGAACCGGAAGATATCCAATAAATCCTGTTCCACACATTAGAAGGATCATCATTGAAAATCCTGCCACAATGCCAGTTAACTGTGTTTTTCCCTGGTACTGTTCTCCCATTGCTGTTCTTGAAACTGAGCCATTAATAGGACAACATCCTGTAAAAGCTGCCAGAAAGTTACCTAGAGAAAATGCCAATATTTCCTGATTATCATCTATTCTATAACCATTTTTCTGGGCAAAACTGTTTTCTGCCAATAGGGTTTCTGCCATAATTACCACTGCCACTGAAAGACTTATCATAATTAAATCAGTCATTGGATAGGCACCAAAGTCAGGAACTTTCCAACTTGGAAGCCCAGGTGATACCATGTCAAGAGTCTTAACTCCCCACTGCCTTAAAACTGCAAACTTTGTCATCAAGACTCCCACAACCATAAGCACAACTGCCATAGGGAATTTGGACATTACTTTTTTCGATACAAGCAAAATTAAAAGTGCTACAATTCCCATACATACAGACGGGATATTAATATGTTTTACAGTGTCAATAATATGTTCCACCAGTTCCGGCAATTCACCTGTACCTGATGTGCCACCCATAATTTTAGGAACCTGCATTAAAATAATGGTTGTACATATTCCTGTTATGAAGCCTCCCATAACAGGTGCCGAAATATAATTAACCAGCTTTCCTGCTTTCATAAAATAAAATGCAAGAAGCCACACTGCCACCAAAAAAGTAATAATCGGAACAACTTCCATTGCTTCTTTTGTTCCGCCCTGAATACCCATACTAAGTAAAGCTGCTCCTACAAGTGCTGCCGGTGCCGCATCCACGCCAAATATAAACTGCGGCGAAGTAGAAAAAAGTGCAAAAATTATAATTGGGAAAACCGAACCATACAATCCATATACTGCCGACAATCCCGCTATTTGTGCATATCCCATTGATATAGGGATAGATACTGCCATAATGATAATTCCCGTAAAAATATCTTTTATCAGATTTTCTTTTTTGTAATCTCTTAACGTATGCACAGGTTTTATATTCATTTCAATTATCTCCCAAACAGTTTTATCACTAATAATATAGCACAACCATTTGTATTTTTACAGCAATCCTTATTGAAGACTATTTGCTTTTTACGATAATCAGACTTGCTTACTATTTGCTTTTTACAGTAATCAGACTTACATACCATATGTGTTTTTACAGTAATCAGACTTACATACCATATGCGTTTTTACAATAAGCAGTCCTGCATACCATATGCTTCATCAAAGAAATACTCCTGGGAATCTATTTTCTGTTCTCCTTCTTTATTTTCACGTCGGTAATACTTTCCATCAGACTTCATAATTCGTCCCTTAACGTTGTCCTTGAGCATTATGTTAAACATATTACGCACTCTTGTTTTGATTTTTTCATCATAAACAGGTGCAGCAACCTCAACACGCCTAATTGTATTTCTGGTCATTAAATCTGCTGAAGAAATAAAAATTTTATCCTCATTTTCTTTTCCAAAAATATAGATTCTTGAATGTTCCAGATATCTTCCAACAATACTTTTTACTGTTATATTTTCAGTATATCCAGGCACCCCTGCAATGAGGCAGCAAATTCCTCTGATAACCAAATCAATTTTTACACCTTTTTGTGATGCTTCGATTAATTTTTCAGTAAGCACCTTGTCTGTTAGTGAATTAAACTTAAGTCCAATATAGCCTTCTTTTCCATTTTGAACCTTCTTTATTTCATCATCAATTAAATCTGCAATTTTGTTTTGCATGCATTTTGGCGAAACCAAAAGATGTCTGGTTTTCTCCATTACCTGCTCCATACAGATTTTGTTAAATACTTTGCCTACTTCTTTTGCAATATCTTCATTTGCCGTCATCAAAGACAAATCCGTATAAAGCTTTGAAGTTTTTTCGTTATAATTTCCTGTTCCAATCTGGCTAATATGCTTTACCTTATCATCCTTTGTATAAGTAATAAGGCATATTTTTGAATGGACTTTTGTATGATCTATTCCGTATATTATTCTGCAACCTGCATCTTCCATTCTTCTTGACCATTGAATATTATTTTGTTCGTCAAACCTTGCCCTAAGTTCAACCATAACAACAACTTCTTTGCCATGCTCTGCCGCATCAATTAAAGCTTCAACTACCTGAGAGTTTTTAGCCACTCTGTACAATGTCATTTTTATGGATGCCACGCTTTTATTATGAGCGGCCTCTTTTAACAAATCAATAAAAGAAGTCATGCTTTCAAATGGATAGCTTAATAAAATGTCCTTATTTTCAATCTGCTCTATCATTGACTTATTTTCATCGATTTCTTTTGAAATTTGTGGAACATGTCTCTTAAAGAACAACTCTTTGTTATTTCTTAAAATATCCTGAATTATAAACACAAAAGATAAATCCAATGGAGTTTTTGAATAAAAAATCTGTTTTTTGTTAATCTTTAATTCTTTGCATAGACTTTTTATAACTTTTTCATCCAGAACCCTTGAATACTCCATACGAATTGGGCTTAATTTCTTTCTCATTCGTATCATTTCTTCCATTGATTCTCTGTAGCTTACTTCCTCGTCTGCAAAAATTTCATCAATATCAATATCTGCATTTCTTGTAATTCTAATTAATGACTTACTTTCCACTTTATAATTTTCAAAAATCTGTGGCATATAGTGAAGAATAATTTCCTCAATCAACATATATTTATCATTATGCGGAAATACTTTAACCAACCTGTTAAGAACTGAACTTCCACATGGCACAATACATATTTTTTCTCTATTTTTGTTTGAAACCAGTGCCACTGCATAGATTTCCTGATTGTTCAAAAATGGAAAAGGATGCTTCTTACCAATAATCTGTGGTGACAAAAGTGGCATAACATTAGTCTTAAAATAAGACTCCATATAGTTATTTTCTTCTTTTGACAGTTTGTCAAATCCAACAATTTGAAGTCCATATTGTTTTACTTCATCCATTACCCCATCGTAAATTTCATCCTTTTTATTTATAAGATTTTTTGCTTCTTTATAAATTTGCGTCAACTGTTCGCTAGATGTCATATAGGTTTTGTTTTCTCTTTTTCTGTCAGAAATAAGCATTTGGTCATAAATAGACCCAACTCTTACTCTGAAAAATTCATCTAAGTTTGTGCAAAAAATATTTAAAAATGTTAATCTTTCACATAATGGTACCTTTTTATCTTCTGCTTCCTCTAAGACTCTTTTGTTGAACTTTAACCATGAAAGCTCTCTATTGTCATAACATGGAAGTACTGTATACTTTTTTTCCTTCATATTTTTTCGTTCACTTTCTAATTTCAAAAAAAATTTTATTTTAAATACTTTACTAATTAATCTCCTAAACATATTCCCATCATTCTCGCCTGTTTTACAATTTCATCATTTGGACTTACTCTTTTTGGTTTCTCTACTGCAACACTTAACGGAACACTTGTTATTTTGTTATTTACAACAGCAACCATTCGACCATATTTTTTATTTAAAATAAGTTCTGCTGCCTTTGACCCCAGCTGTAATGTAAGAGCCTTATCAAAAGAGTTGGGACTGCCACCTCTTTGAATATGTCCCGGAACAACTGCCCTTATTTCTCTGTCTACCCTTCCACTTAACTTTTTTTCTAAATATTTTGCAGCTGAAGTGTAATTTTCTTCTTTTCTTTTCTTTTTCAATTCTTTTTTAGACAATTTAGCTTCTTCCTGAGAGATAATACCCTCTGCAGCCGCTATCATAATGTGTCTTCGACCCTCTTTAAGTTTTTTGTTTATAAACTGCTCTATTTTGTCAATAGAATATGGTATTTCCGGAATTAAAATAATGTCCGCTTCACCTGCAAGTCCTGAATATAAAGTCAGCCATCCTGCCTTATTTCCCATAATTTCATCTACAATAATTCTTTTGTGGGTCTTTGCAGTAGTATGAAGCTGTTCCAAAGTCTTTGTGGCAATATCCATAGCAGACTGAAATCCAAATGTCATCTCTGTTCCATTTATGTCATTATCAATAGTTTTTGGTAAAGTAACCACATTTAATCCTTTTTCTCTTAAAAGATTTGCCGTTTTGTGAGAACCATTTCCTCCCAAAACCACAATACAGTCAAGTTTCATTTCACTGTAGTTATTAATCATTGACTGGACTTTTGTATTTCCACTTTTGTCATAATCATTAATCTTTTTAAAAGGCTGTCTTGAGTTTCCAAGAATTGAACCGCCTTCATTTAATATTCCTTCAAACTCTTCCGGATCCATCTTTTTATAATCAGCATTGATAAGTCCTGTGTAACCTTCCATTATTCCATATATTTCAAGTTTTTCCCTACAATTATGTTTTAATGTTTTTACAACACCATACATTGCCCCATTTAATCCCTGGCAATCTCCACCACTTGTCAAAATTCCTATTCTCATATCTGATTCTCCTTTTCTTAAAATATCTCATTATTGCTATTTTATTTTTTCCAGGTAAAAGCTATAGTTTTTTATGTTAAATCGTCCTTATTATTTTATTCATATTTATTTTATACATTCACTTTTATATTCATTAAAATTTTTTCAAAAAATCCAGTAGGCTGATGCCTACCGGATTGTAACAGGCGTCCATCTCAAAGAATAGCTTTTCGATGTTCTTATGCCCGTCAAATGATATTTCATGCAAGTACGATTAGCCTGACGGGCTTTTGCTACAAAAAAAGTGATACCCCATCCAAAACCACTTTTGTTTTGAATGTGATATCACTTTTATTACATATATAAAATTTGAGTATTTAATTAATTAGCTAAAACAAATTTCCACTGCTGATTTGCCTGTGCAAAATAATCCCACTGCTGTACATTTCCACCATTTGATGTTGACCAGCCTTCAACTTCCAAAGCCTTATTGCTGTTTTTGTTTATAAGGAATGAATACTCCCCATCAACTACTGTAATGTACCATCTCTGATTGTCGGTTTTGTTGTTGTCCCAGATTATGGCATTTCCACCATTATCCTTTGACCAGCCACCCATATCAAGAGCCTTACCTGTTAATGCACTTTTTAAAATATATGTTGAATCATCACTGTTAAAGTCAACTTCCCATTCCTGAGCTACATTTCCATTTGCCTGGCACTGCTGTACATTTGTACCATTGGCTGTATTTGCCCATGCAACATCAAGGCAAAGTCCACTGTGTCTGTTTATTACTTTGTATCTTGCTTTTTCAACTTTAATTGATGACATTTGATCATTCCAGTCATTTCCAATATAACTTGTGTCACTTGTAATTACTTTTGATTCTCCACTAAAATTGTCATCTTTGTAAAGAGTAACCTTGTATCCAAATGGAACTTTTAATGATGTCATATCATCATTTTTAAATCCCTTTGCCTGAAGTGATGCCAGATTGTAACTTCCTACTCCAAGAGAAGCCTGACGACCACCATAGTTAATGTCCTGATAAATTGTTACATCACCTGATGTACTGTTTACCGCACCTGAAGAACCTGATGATGAACTTCCACCTGTTGATGAACCGCTTCCTGATGAACTGGTCCCATGTGTATATGTATAACTTTCTGTGTCTTTTACATTTCCTGATGTATTACAGTATGTAAACCAATACTTAACTGTATCACCATTGTTTAAGCCATTGATAGTGTAGGTTGCCTGACTGCCTGACTGTGTCATTCTCACATTCTGCTGTCCACCACCATTTACACTGTAATGAATGTCTGTCCATTTTGAATCATTTACGTATGCTGTAGCTGAATTTGAACCTGTACTGTTCATTCCCATTCCTGATGCAGGTGCATTTGATGATGAACTACTTCCACTTCCTGTATTTCCTGTGTTTCCTGTATTTCCACTATTTCCATTATTCTTATCCACATTGTTTGATGATGAACTGTTATATGAAGGATTTTCCTGATATACCCTTACATAATCCACTTTCATTTCCTGTGGGAATGCATTATTGTCAATTGAGAATCCAGGCCAGTTACCACCAACTGCTACGTTAAACAATAAATAGAATGGTCTATGGAACTCTTCTGTATCACCTGCATTGTTTCCAATGTACATTTCATAAATTTGGTTTCCGTCAACAAACATTCTAATGTTCTGGTCATCCCACTGTAATCCATATGTATGATACTGTGTTCTGTCAAAATTGCCTGATGGCAATCCATATTCTGCATGACCGTTGTAGTTCCAATGTAATGTTGAATATGTTTTGTTTTCTGTATTGATAGCTTCCATAATGTCAATTTCACCACAGGAAGGCCAACCTACACTACCAATGTTTGCTCCAAGCATCCAGAATGCAGGCCATATTCCCTGACTTGATGGTAAAGCCATTCTTGCTTCAACATATCCGTACTTAAATGTAAACTTTCCGTTTGTATTTAATCTGGCAGATGTATAATTCATTCCACCATATGATTCCTTCTTTGCTCTAATGTGTAATGCTCCATCCGTAACATAAGCATTGTCCGTTCTATTTGTGTAATATTGCTGCTCGTTGTTGCCCCATCCACTTGAACCTGTTCCAATTTCGTATCCCCATTTTGAAGTATCAAGGGACGAACCGTTAAACTCATCACTCCAAACCAATGTAGAGCTTGTAGTTTGCGCTGCCTTTACTGTTTTTATCGGAGCTGTAATAGTCATTGCTGACATAATCATCGCTGCCGATAATACTACCGTTGTTACTTTTCTAATTAACTTTGATTTCATAACTTACCTCCTCTTATCATTTTTCCGTTTCAAAGTCACTTTCAGTATAATTTGAATCAAAATTGATAAAAAGGTGAAAAATTATAGAAATAGTTATTATTTTATTAAAAATATTTTTATTCCAACTAACACCAAAATATGTACCGGATAGAACAAATAGAAGAAATATTTCCACTTAAACCTGCCTGGTGTGTTGTTGTAAAATGCAATAATAATAGCACTAAGTACACCAAACCACTGAATTGAATATCCGAACATACCCATGTTAAATATCACATTGGCCACCAATCTTCCTATGTGGTATTTTCTAAACACATAGAAACACAATATCAACATAATTCCTGCATATGAATATGAGCATTTTATAAAATATGCCATCAAAAATGCCACAGACATCACAACAAGTTCCATAAACGAATCAAGTCTTAATGAACCTATTTTATCAAGCAATTTTTGCGGATAATTGACAACTGATGATGTTATAAAGTCAAGTCCCCATATCATCATATATCCTATAAACAATGAAAAAAACACATTCTGCCTTTCCAGATCAAATACCGATCCATATAAAAGGTCATATGGCACTTCTGATATTAATGCAAATATACCAAGCAATATGCCATGTTTTAATCTGTTCTTTGTATAAAAAAATCCTTCCACCAAAATAAAGCAAAAAATTGGAAAACTAAGTCTTCCAATTGCTCTGCCTGTTAGATACAGTTTTTGGTGGTCTGCTAAAAATACTATTGAAAAATGATCTATAAACATAGTCAAAACTGCAATCAATTTAAGGGAAAATGTGCTGATTCCCCATTTTTTTAAGTCAATCACCTGACTTAATCCCTTTTCATTAAAATTGTTAAACATAACCACTCCTATTAATTTATTTGTTGCTAATTAATATTGTAACACTTCTTCCCGGAACCTGTATGGTTCTGTCAGTTACTTCACCAGACTGTTGAGGAGATGTGGAAAAAGCCACTGTCCACTGCTTCTTACCTCTTGCCGATGGTATTCCAAAATCCTGTGATTCCCAATACATGTTGTAAGCTATATAAATATCCTGCTCATCAACACCTGTTTCATCAATTGCGTACTTTCCACAATACATTGTTGAAAAGTGTCTGTTAAAGTGGCTAAAATCTGCATACCATGCCTTTGTTCCATGATAAGACATATCCGGCAGACCATAAGATTTGTAATCCATCTGTCTTGTTTCATTTTTCTGATGAAGAACTTTATGTTCTTTTCTAAATTTTATGATTTTTTTTGTAAACTCCAAAGTTTCTCTTGCAATGGCATTTGTATTCCAATTGGTCCATGAGATTTCATTGTCCAAACAATATGGGTTGTTGTTTCCCTTCTGGGAATTGCACATTTCATCCCCTGCATAAAGCATTGGAACTCCCTGGCTTAAAAACACCATACATAAAGCATTTTTAATTTGCTTCTTTCTTAAATCCATAATCTTACGTTTTCTTGTGTCGCCTTCTGCTCCACAATTCCAACTATAATTGTAAACTGCTCCGTCCTGATTATTTTCTCCGTTTTCTTCGTTATATTTTTTGTCATAAGACACTGAATCGTACAATGTAAATGTATTGTGATTTGCCACGTAATTTACAACTGCAACAGCAGGTGGATTCGCCTTAACCTTATATGCAATTGTATTAAGCATATCCTCATCACCTTTTATAAACTTTCTTGCTGCAACCATAAAATCATCATTAAAATTGGCAACATTCCTTACCTGATTTGTATTATTATAAAAATCCGTATCACTGCCAAAACTATATTGATTGTATAAATCGGAATAATCTGTATCGCAGTTATAAAACACAGGTGAACCGAGTCTGCCCTTCTCGTCCGCAAAATAAAAATCCGCACAGTCAAAATCAAGAACCATTTTCATGTCCTGAAAAAACTGTCCGCACATTTTTGCCGTATCATCTGCGGCATAAAGCTTATATATAATGTTATTCACTACTACCCAGTCATTTGTGTCAATCGTTTTCATAAGTATGCGCCTGCTTTCTGTCATCATATAGTGTCAAGTATTATGTGTCTTTGCTGTTAATTTTTATGCCGATTATTAATATATTAAGATTATTTTATTACCCAAACGTCTTAAAACCGTTGAATATATTTAATTACAAGCGGCAATAAATGCCTTAAATATTTTCAATGAAATATCATCCGTTTTATATGAAAATTCCGGATGCCACTGCACCGCCCAAAGGAATTTTCTGTTTTTGCCGTAAACAGCCTCGATAAGTCCGTCCTCGGAAACAGCCATAGGCTCCAAGCTTTCCGCAAGCTCTTTAACCGCCTGATGATGATAGCTGTTCACACCAATTTTTTCTTTTCCCGTCAGCTCAAAAAGCGGAGTATCTTCTATAACATTATCATAATGCTGTATTCTGTCATAGGGTGGAGTCATATGGTGCTCTGTATCGGATTTATGCTCGGTCGGCAAATCCTGATACAGTGTTCCTCCCATAAGTGCATTTATAATCTGTATGCCCCTGCATATTCCCAAAATCGGTTTATCGTTCTTCTCTGCAATATCAAACACAAGCCTTTCGAGCCTGTCCCTTGCATCACATGGAATTCCGCATTTATCAGACTTTTTCTCGTTATACATATTGGGATTTACGTCATGTCCTCCGGTAAAAAGATAGCCGTCAATAAATTTATCAAGCTGAATAAGCTCATCTTTCCCGGCATTTAACGGCAGCATAACCGGTATTGCTCCGGAGGCAGAAATTCCGTCGAAATATCCCGGCAGCATCCACATGCTTTCCTTTTCATCATCATACAGCGGTATTACGCCGATAACAGGTTTTCTTTCCATAGCTGTTCCTCCTTGCTGTCTTTATTTTATATTAATTGATTTCAAGCCATTCCTTTATGCTATCAAGCTTATCTGTGCAATCCTTTCTTCCAAGCTGATACATTGTCCAGATGTGTTCAAGATTTTTGTCTGTTCTTGATATTTTAACCTTTTCGGTAGGCCTTACAACAAGTATCTTTCCTTCTTCCTCAAGCTTATTTACATAATCGAGGTTATCTTTATAGCGAAGATGTCTTGTTATGAGCGTATCGACAAAATCCGGATATTTTGAATATAATTTCTTTGACATCATTACATTATTCGGATTTGGTTGATATCCTCTTGGTTTTGTAAGCACAACCACAAGTCTGTCATATCCCATTTCCATGAATTTTTTAACCGGAACCGCATCCGACACACCACCATCAAGCAGTTTCATGCCTTCGGTTTCAACTATTTTCGATAAATACGGCATAGATGCCGATGCTCTTACAGCGTCCATCTGTTTAAACATATCCTTTATTTGGATATATTCCGGCATTCCCGTTTCTACATTGGTGCAGACAACATAAAAATCTATTCCCGATTTTTTAAAAGCCTCATCATCGTATAAATCCAACTTATGCGGTAGCTCGTCATAGCAAAACTTGGCTTCACATATATCACCTGTTTTAATAAGCGAACGAAGGCTCATAAATCTTGGATTTCTGCGGTATTTCATTGTGTATCTTATACTTCTGCCCTTCTGACCGGAAATATAAGAACAGCCATGGACAGAGCCGGCAGACACACCGATAACTCCGTCAACCTTTATATTGTTTTCATTAAATATATCAAGAACTCCGGCAGTATATATTCCTCTCATTGCACCGCCTTCCAAAACAAGTCCCGTTTTCATTTTTAATCATCTCCTATATATCTGTAAATTGCTTATACACAGCTATATTGTTATAATTAACCGGTAAAGCAATAATTATTTTTTTAGAATATCACATTTGTGGTTAAAATTCAAACTAAGAGGTGTAAATATTGGGAATAAAGTGGAAAAATATTAAAAAAGCTATGAAATTAGAACGGCAGGAAAATAAAAGATCTCTTAAAGTATATATTATACTGCGAGCATTGGTCATTGCCGTTATGATAAGACAGTGCTTTCTCGGAAATTTTGAAAATGTATTTATGTGCGGACTTACGCTGATACTCATGCTCATACCGAGCTTTGTCCAGGTAACATTCCGTGTTGAACTGCCGACTGCTTTGGAAATAATAATACTTATGTTCATTTTTTCAGCGGAAATTCTCGGCGAGGTAAATGAATTTTATATAAAAATTCCAGGCTGGGACACTCTTCTGCATACGCTGAACGGATTTCTTGCGGCGGCAATAGGCTTTTCTCTGGTCAACCTTCTCAACAATGACGACCGACTGACCTTCAATCTTTCGCCTTTCTTTGTTGCAATAGTATCATTTTGTTTTTCAATGACAATAGGCATACTTTGGGAATTTTTCGAGTTTTCAATGGATTGGTTCTTTGCAACAGATATGCAGAAGGACACTGTTATTCACACAATCAATTCTGTTATGCTCAACCCCAACGGAGTTAATGTGCCGGAGCATATCAAAAATATAACCGAGGTTACGGTAAACGGCGTTGAACTCGGACTGGGCGGCTATCTCGACATCGGTCTTATTGACACTATGAAGGATCTGTTCGTTAATTTCATAGGTGCGGTTGTGTTCTCCGTTATCGGCTATTTTTACAGTAAGCACCAAAATAAAGATTCCATAGCCAAAAAGTTTATTCCAAGCCAGAAAACAAAGGAAAATGATTTTCTCACACAAGTGACCGAAGGTGAAAAAGCCGATATTTAAAATTGAATTATGGTAATTTTCATACACTATATTTTTCAATAATTATCAAAAAGCAGGTGAGGAAAAGTCTAAAAAGACTCTTCAATTCACCTGCTTTTGAATATACTATAATCTTAAGAGTACTATCTTTTTCAAATTTTTCATGTTTACTTACCAAGATATTTTACAAGCATCTCCATATATCTGTCATGTGATGCTCTGAATGCAAATACGCAGTTAGGCTCTGACGGAACGCATCTTCTGTCGATTATTGTTCTTCCGTCAGCAATTCCGGATAATGCAACCCTTACATTGCATTTTTTGCTTTCTGTAATAACCGTAGGATCTATCGCCGCACAAACGGCAAGTGAATCATGCACCGGTGTTGATGTAAGCTTTTTGCCTGCCATTGCGGAATCGAACTCTGCTCTCTGTTCTATTATTTTTGCGGTAAAGCTTCCGGCAAAAGTTCCGAGATTTCTTAATGTTTCGGCATCCTCAAGAGTAAGTGCGGCAGAATGTGTTGCATCAAGACTTACAAAAAGAGTAGGTACTCCTGCATTGAGTGCAATCTGTGCCGCTTCGGGATCATGCCATATGTTTGCCTCCGCACATTCACTTACGTTGCCAAGTCTGTCTGTTCCGCCCATTATTATAAGCTCTTCTATGTTTTCCGCTATTGAAGGAACAGCGGAAAGTGCAAGCCCGAGATTTGTCATAGGTGCAACTGTTATAATTGTTACCTTTTCCTTTGCATGCTTAAGATAATCTATGTAGAATGAAACAGCGTCCATATCTTCAGCCTTTTTGTCCGTAGGTTCTTCAAGTCCTTCAAGTCTTTTGTAATGTATTCTTACTTCCTTACCATCTTTAATAATCGGCTGAAGCTCCTGTTTTGTATCTCTTTCAAGATATTTCGCTATTGCGGTAGGTGCACCCATGTATACAGGTGTATCTTTGCCCATTGCTCTGACAAGTCTGCAAGTATTCTCTGTTGTATCTTCAACCGAAAGATTTCCCCATACACAGCAGATAGCAACAACATCAAGCTCATCCGACTGCAAAGCAGTCATTATAGCAACAGCGTCATCAGAACCTGTATCGACATCAAGTATAACCTTTTTCGGTTTTGTGTTTTCAGACATAATATTCTCCTCCTACATTTCAATATACTTTCTTGCAAATACTCCTCTGTCATACGGATGCTTTATTTTTTTGATTTCGGATACATAATCCGATTTTTCGATAAGCTTTTCCGAAGGATTTCTTCCGGTCAGAACTATTTCCGTATTATTCCTAAAGCTGTCAATAATATTAAGCAATGTTTCTTCTCTGATAAGTCCGTAATTCAGTGCCGCCATAGCTTCATCAAAAACAGCCATATCACAGCCGTTTTCAAGAACGGAACGTATATATTCCATTCTCTTTGAATAAAGTCCGGCAAGCTCTGCCTTTTCCTCCGAATTCATTCTGCCGAAAAACTTCATCGAAGACGGATTTTCAATAAGTTCTATATTTTTTATACTGCGGAGTATATTCAATTCTCCGCTTGTATTGTCCTTAAGAAATGATGTGTATATAACCTTTCCGCCTCCGCCGGCACATCTTACGGCAAGACCGACTGCGGCAGTTGTTTTGCCTTTTCCGTCACCGCAGTAAATGTGGACACAACCATTTTCCATTCTAAACCAACTCTCTAAAAACCTATATACTATTAGCTGTTTAAACAAATCTGAATCGCAGATTTCGACTTACTTATATACTATTTCAGCCTCAAACTCCTCATCGGTACATATAACAAGCTTATATCCGTCTATAAACGGTATCTCTTT
>OJUG01003360.1_pt1 | contig 14644 bp, 12 predicted proteins | sample 1599841 | NCBI WGS metagenome assembly OJUG01 (sample SAMN04168659, study PRJEB22393) | human gut metagenome | biome: human gut microbiome; feature: stool | host: Homo sapiens | collected 2014-05-12 | reverse complement strand
CAGCCCCAGCAACACCACCTGCCATTGCAGCCCCTTTGCTTGCGGCCGTGTTTACTCCGCGTGTACCGCTACCGCCTCCGGCTTGGATCACCCAGCCCGCAACGGTCGGAATCGAGAAGTAACCGATTATCCCGATGATTAGAAAGATGATATAGACCCCGTTCGAGCCGTCGGGTACATAGGAGGGGTCTTTCAACGTCTCTATATCAATTTTGAGCATCAATGCCTGAATCTTGGAAAGCACCGCCGAAAACAAGTCGGCAACGGGCAGCCACAGATAGACACTGATGTAGCGGGAAATCCAGTTGGTGAGCGTAGCTTGGAAACCATCGTACACCGAGAGGGCAAATGCCAGCGGCCCTAAAATTGACAATACCACCAGAAAAAAGGTACGCAAGGTGTCAATGGTCAGGGCAGCGGCATTGAACAACAACTCGAAGAAATCCCGAACCAACTGCCTGAACCACATTTTTATATCGTACCAAAGCCTTTCGCCCCACATACTGACAATCTCCGGCGTGTCGGTTATTCCCAAATCTTTCATCTTCTGGTCGTACACCTCATCATCGACAAGCCATGCCTTGCCCTCCCTGACCCGCGCATCGTACTCCAGCCGCTCTTTTTCGGCTTGTAGCTCCTTTACATCCGTGATTTGAGACTCCAGTATGCTATGTGTTCCCTTGACAACGGGCGACATTACGGCGTTGATCGTGCCGAGTACGAAAGTCGGGAAGAACATAATACACAGCCCGATGGCAAAGGGACGTAGCAGTGGGTAGACATCTATCGGCTCTGCACGCGAGAGGGCTTGCCATACACGCGAAGCAACATAGAAAAGCGCACCCAATCCCGCTATCCCTTTGGCAATACCGATTATATCACCGCAAAGGGGCATCATTTCCTGATACAGATTGCGTAGAATCTGATGCAGGTTTTCAAAATCTATGGCTAACAACATCATTGCTTACCAATATCTGTCTGACGGATCACCATACAGGGTTCGCACCCGCGCCATATCGCCCGATTGTTGGCTGCGGATAAACGAAACCGAGATGCTTTTCTTGGAGAAGTAGCGCGTTAGGTTGCGGTGCTCGACCATCTTGCTGTGTATCTCATCTATCACCCTCATACGTTCGGCATCGGTCATCGAAAGACCGTTGGAGGCCGAAACGATGTTCTTTATATCCGCAAGCAAGTTGCCGCTCTCTTTGAGCAGTTTGGAATATCCGCTTGATATGGCTGCCAATTCCGCAGGGGAGAAATTTTTGTCGGTCAGCATCCGGTTGAAGTTTGTAGAGTAGATTTGCGATATTTCACTCACCAACTCCACCGTCTCTTTTACCTTGCGGGCATCCTTAATCAGATTATGCACCGATTGCAGTTTATCGTAATACTCCTTGCCCTGATTGTAAATCTTCTGCATCTCCTTGAAGCTATTGATAACATTGGTTGCCGTTGTAGCCGTCTTGGAGACCGTCATAATGTTTTGAGCAAGGTTCGATGGGTCGATTACCGCCCACTGTGCTTTCGCCTGATAGGTACATAGCCCCATACAGACCAAAAGACTTAAAAGAATCTTTTTCATTGCTGTAAATTTTTAATTGTTACTACTTTGCCCGGAAACGGGAGCAGCCCGAAGGCTACTCTTCCGCCCGAACATATTCACCGAACGCCGAAAGAATCAAAACCTCCCGTTCGCGGTCAAAAGCCAGTCCGATGCGCTCGTACAGCTTGATGTAATGCTCACCGAACAGACAATACACCGTGCAATCACAGACCACCTGTGGGTTGTTGTAAGTAAGCCGAAGGCGTATGCCCCCTCCCTTGCGGGAGGTGTTGCGGTAAATAGTTACCGCAGGCGCACCGCTCGGACTTACCCAACGTCCCGTAATCTCCCACAGGCAAAAATCCCGATGCGCGGCGCAAGGGTCGGTTATACTACATTTGCTGAACATCCCGCACCTCCTTACTTTTTACTCCCGGCAATCTGTTTGATCGCCAGTTCATAATCACCACCGAGTTCTTCCGCTTTTCTGAATACCTCCAGCTTTTCGGTCTCTTCGGTGGTGTAGGTCAGGTACTCTTCACCGCTAACTTCGGTAGCGTAGACCGCCGACTGAACACCGCCCAACCCGAACCAGACCTCTTTATACTTGCGGCTCGGATGGTTCGCCATATTGATAGATAGGATTTGTCCCTTCTCCTTGTCGGTCAGACCGAGAAGCGACTGGATTACATCAAAGCGGTTCATGAATTTTCGCTGATCTAAGAGAATTTTGCAGTCGGAGTTATTGATAATCGCCTCCTTGACAATGGGTGAGGCGATAATATCGTCTACCTCCTGCGTTACCACAATGGCCTCCCCGAAGTATTTTCTGACCGTTTTATACATATATTTCAGATATTCAGCCATATTCGCAGAAGATAGAGCCTTCCAAGCTTCCTCCACAATCAATTGTTTGCGAACGCCCTTTAACCGTCTCATTTTCTGGATAAAAGCGTCCATGATAATGATAGTTACCACAGGGAATAGCTCTTTATTCTCCTTTATCGAATCGATCTCGAATACGATAAAACTTTTACTGAGCAGGTCGATGTTTTTCTCGGAGTTCAAGAGGAAGTCGAAACGCCCGCCCCGGTAATACTGGCGCAGGGTGGTCAGCATATTGTCGAGGTTGAAATCCTCCTTGCCGACCTTAATCTCCCGCATCTCCATTTCACGGCGGTAGTCGCCTAACAGATACTCATAGAAGGTGTTGAACGAGGGTATGATGCTTCTATCTGATTTAATCCGCTCGATATAGGCCGATACCGCGCTTCCGAGTTCTCCGCTTTCGGTTTTGCTAACCTTATCGTCTTCGGATTTCCAGAGGGTCAATAGCAGTGTTTTGATGCTGTCCTTCTTTTCGACATCAAACTTGTAATCGTCCGTGTAGAAGGGGTTGAATGAGATCGGGTTCTCTTCGGTATAAGTGAAATACACCCCGTCCTGACCTTTGGTTTTTCGGCGTACCATTTCGCACAATCCCTGATAAGAGTTACCCGTATCAACCAACACGACGTGCGTTCCCTGCTCCCAATATTGCCTTACCATGTGGTTCATGAAAAAACTTTTGCCGCTGCCGGAAGGCCCCAACACGAATTTATTTCGGTTGGTGGTGATTCCGCGCTTCATCGGCAAATCGGATATATCCACATGAAGGGGCTTGCCGCTCACCCGGTCGCACATTTTTATCCCGAAAGGAGAAAGCGAACTTTTGTAGTTGGTTTCCTCAGTAAAGAAGCACAGTGCGGGTTCGATAAAGGTGTAGAAACTCTCCTCACTCGGAAAATCCCCCGCATTGCCGGGCATCGCCGCCCAATAGAGCGTTGCGGCATCGGTCGTGTTGTGGCGCGGCTTACACTCCATAAGAGCCAACTGCGAACCCACATCATTGCGAATATGCTTTAATTCCTCTGCATCTTCCGACCATGCCATTACATTGATATGCGCACGAACGGAAGTAAGCCCGAACGAATGCGCTTCGTTGAGATACTTGTCGATCCACTCGCGGTTAATTTGATTTCCACGACTGTACCTTGAAAGGGATTGCATATTGCGGGCTGACTTCTCGAACTTGCGCAGATTCTCCGCCGAATCGTCCAGAAATATGTACTGATTAAGTACATGGTCGCACGAGAGCAGCAGCCCTACGGGTGCTGCGAACGACAGGCGGCAGTCGCTTCGGTCGGTCGATAACTTTTCGTACCGCATATCCGTCCCCACTGTTCCCGGCAAATCCTCCACATCGGAAATCGTGTGCAGGCACACTTTTTTGGCTCCGATGCGTAACGCATCCGCTCCGAGTTCCATATCTTCCAGACAGGTAGTGTCGTCCAGTGAGAGGGCAAAGTATTTCTCGATCAGTCCCGGTTCGCTCTCCGTTCCCGTAATCTCGTCAGACGAAAGGCGGGTAAGGGTTACAAATCCCGAATCGTTTACTATGCGCTCGAACTGGCCGACCGCCTCCAAAAAGCGGTTTGCTGTCTCTTTGTTTACCTCTTTGGGGATGATGTTGCCCCGGCACAGGGACGAAAAATTGCTTTGCATACGCATACGCTCCTTTGTCGTCTTGGTCAGGTAGAGGAAACAACTGTGGTTCAGGTAGGGTCGTTCGTTGAAGTGTCGTTCAAACGAGCGGGAGAGGAAACTCATATCCTCTTTGTCGGTAACAGGTTTGTAATTCTCTTTGACGAACCAATCCTGCTTGTGGATCACCGAGTAATCGGGCAAAACCTTAATCGCTTTCGCCCATGCCGAATGTATGGCTTCATACTCGACAGCGGTAACGGTGAAGAGTTCCGGCAGATCGACACGGAAAGCCACCGTTATATCCGCGTCTTTACTGATGATGTAGCCGTGTTCCACCGCCAACAACGGAAACTTACTCTCGATGGTGGCCGCTTTCATAATGTTACGCATCTTGCACCTCCTTCTTTTTTGGTCGGCAGAACAAGCGGCGGGAGTTCTTGCGGTTAATCAGGTAACGCGGGTGCTGCCTCTTGGCAAGCATCTTCATCAGCCCGTACTCTCCGTATTTCGCATTGAGGTTGAATGTCAGCCACACCAACGCAGAGGCAGCCACGATGCCAAAGCCAATGCAGACCCACTGATCCAAACCTGCCATGTACATAATGACGAACACCACGAATACAGCCAGCAATCCACCTGCGAAAATGAACAGGTATTGCGCTTTTAGCCCGCGAAACTCCACGCTCTTTCCTATGCCTTTATTAATATTATGCTCCATAATTATTTGACACAGAGCGATTACAAAAAGAAAGAGCGCAGGATGGTCGCCGCAACTATCAAAAAGATACACGCGCCGAACCACGACGCGGCAGTTTTGCTCGTATCGGGGTCGCCACTCGAAAACTTATTATAGACCTTGATGCCTCCGATTAAGCCCACGACCGCGCCAATGGCGTAGATGAGTTTTGTGCCGGGATCGAAGTACGATGTTACCATGTTGGTAGCCTCGGTGATGCCACCGATACCGTTTCCCTGAGCAAAGGCGGTTGAGACGGCAGACCATACAACGGCTGCCGACAGAAGAATTTTTTTCTTTGTCATACGATTGTTTTTGAATAGTACAGGGGTGGAATAGTCCCCTGTACCGGATGAATAAATAGTGTTTAACTTGATCTTTTAGTGGTGGCAAGCGTGTCGCTAACCATAATCCCGTTCTTTCACCGTTGTTGTTTTTAATTGTTATACATCTTACGCAAAACTGCGTACATCAAAATCTTTCGGTGCTTTGACCGTTGGCTCATTCGCTCCTGCCGATTGTTGTTTCTTGCGATGGTAAGCCGAGAAGTAATCATCCATAAGTTCGCTGACTACTCTCTTTTTCGGCTCATCGTTCACCACTTGTCCGAACATTTCGGTTTGGCGTATTTCGACCAGTACCCGTCCCGCCTCTTCTTTCTCTTTGGAAGTGGCGACTGCGGCACTCTCTACCGTTCGTACCATACCCGCCAGATCGTCGAAGCCAAGTCCAAGCGCAATCGAAACCCCGGCCACCCCCTCGGCATCCTCATCCTCTGTCTCTTCTTCGTCCACCTCATCATTGTCATATTCCGGCTCAAATTCAGGGGGTGTGTTCTCAATTACTAAATTGATCTCGTTTGAATCTTCGTCCGTCATATTCTCGTCCGAGAAGAGCGTTTCCGATTCAACCAAAGGAGGTATTACCGGAGCTTCTTTCTTGCTTTCATCGGCAAATATAGCTGTATTTTCAATCCGTTTTTCGTTGTTATTCAGAGTGGTAGCTTCTGTCCGCGATTGTCTGAGGTCAAATTTGCTTTTACCGATTATATCCTCCTTTACGGTGGAACGAAACGGATTGAGTACGGACTTTTTTGCCGCACCATTCTTCTGCCTTACTATCCGTTCCCAAAGCAGGTAGAGGGCAAGGAAAAGTGCGTACAGCGCGATGGCTGAAATGATATATCGTTCCATAGCTTAAAATATATCTTCGGGGCGGCGTTTACGGTACAGTTCCGTAATGTCGTCCTGATAAGTGTTGAAATGGTGCTCCAGTACATTATCTATGTAGCTGAACAACGATACCTCGTTAAATCCGATGTTCTGCACAATTCGCATGATGCGGTCGTGAAACTCCTTGCGGATATAGACCGCTTTTCCGCTTCGGGTTGTAGTGGGTGCTGTACGAATAAAGAGTGTTTCGTAATCTTCCGGTTCGGATTGCGGTTTACGTCGCCGCTTGTTTTCCTCGCGTGGAGTCTCTTTTGCTTTCACCGTTTCGGGTTCTGCCGCAGCAGGCAGTATCTCCTCTGCTGTTTTCGGTTCAGCAGCAGCCGATGCAGACGGGTCGTATGGGGTCAGTGGTTTTTCCCGATTGTTCGGTTTTGCCTGACTGATTACAAAGTCCGCATCCAACCCCATTGTATCTACTCGTTTTGCCATACTCGTATTACTTTAGAATTTCCACCAACTCATCCGACAACTCTTCGATGTTGCTACCTCTGATAAGGCTTCTATCCACCGGAAACAGGGTCGAGCGGAATAGTGGTCGGCGACTTTCTGATTGTTCGCGGCGGAAACGCAGGCTGTTGGGGATAAAGGTTTTCAGGGTCGCAAATTCCAACTCTTTTATTACTCCCTCGTAAACATCGTAGAGGTCGGACTTCTCCCGGCCATCAACCATATTCCAAAGCAGATACATCGCTTTGATATTGGATTTGCCGCTATTGACTATATTATCCCTTACCGAAATCATGTAATTAAGTGTGCTCTCCATTACCACACGGTCGGCGGCAATGGGAGCAATGATATAATCCATGTTGGCAAGGGCTATGATTAAATCCTTATTGTTGAGCGTTCCGGGTAGATCGAAAAAGATATAATCAAATTCCTCTTTCTCGCACAGTTCGTCCGCATCGTTCAACGCCTCCTGTGGATTGCTTTCCACGATGGGGTAAAACTTCTTGCCGCCCAGTCTGGTAACTTGCTCATAAGCCATCCCCTTGTAAAACTCATCGTCCGACACCATCTTAAAATCGCGCTCCCGCATCTCGGCGATGGAGTGTTGCGGGTAGTCGCAGTCGATCACCGCTACATTTTTTCCTTTCACATAGTGCAGGTAGGAAGCTACCAACACGGTGAGGGTCGTTTTTCCGGCTCCGCCCTTTTGGGTCGAGAATGCCACATAAATAGGTTGTTTCATGTTTTTGAAATTTTAATTATACAATCAGTTGTTTTTATGTTGTCGCAAATGCGTTCTCACCTATGCAATCTTTATCATACGCACGAAATCAGTCATTCAGTTTTGTATGATTGAGCGCTTAAGCACTCATGCGTTTGTGCGTTCAAGCATTTATACCCTTGCATTCACAATCATTTATGCAGCATTGAAGCTCACTATTCAAGACTGCTCATGATTGACTATGTGTGAACTCATTTTTAATCTTGTTTGCACACTCGATTTTTTATTGATTCATGCTTTTACATGACACTGAAAAATCAAAATTTCAATCGTGCAATTACTCAAATCCGAGACAAAGAAAACCCTTCTTTTTCATACCCACACCATCATTTTTAGAGGTGGTAGCTTCTGTCCGGCTTTGTCTATATCTGTTGATATACAAAGTGTTAATCATTCGCCATAACTTTGCAGCATGAAATGTTACGGAGTGTTCGTGCCGATTTTTAAGTGTACTTCGACACACCCGAATTGCCAGGCAAAGGGTGATCTTTTATCCCGGAGGATTTGGGACGGAAAGATGCCCTCATGGGGCAAAATGTATTCGCATTTGAGCGAATAGCAAGATGTGTTGTTTGCATCGTAAAACAAGTTTTGCTGCATACAACCTCTTGCTCTTCCAGAGGGGATTTTCCTCTCCGAAGTCGGGAAAAACAGGACGGCACGAAGTGTCCGTAACGTTCATAAAACCACTAAAAGAATATGTTATGAACGAAGAAAAAAGAGAACCCCGCAATCGGGGAAAGGGGGGCAGACCCCCAAAGAACGATCCGGCGAAACGTCGGCTCACGGTAAACCTGACGGACACCCAACACGCCGAATTTCTTTCGCTGTTTGAGCAGTCGGGCGTACAATCGCTCTCTGCTTTTATCTGTGCTCGCATCTTTGGTGATGAGTTTCGGGTAGTAAAAACAGACGCTTCGGCGGTAGAGTTTACCGCCAAGCTGACTGCCCTGCACAGCCAATTTCGGAGTGTGGGAGTCAATTACAACCAGATTGTAAAGGAACTCCACAGCAATTTCGGGGAGAAAAAAGCGCTTGCCCTGCTCTATAAACTGGAGACGGCAACCGTAGAACTGGCTGCCATCGGGCGCGAAGTAATGGGCTTGTGCGAACAGTTTAAGGCGAAATACCTGTAAGAAATGGTGGCGAAAATCTCTCATGGAAGCAATCTCTACGGCGCATTATCCTACAATCAGGAGAAAGTGGACGAAGGGTTAGGGCGTGTTTTGGCAACCAATTTAATAATTGAACCTACTGATGGAGCGTTCAACGCCGCTGCCTGTATGCAGGATTTTGAGCGGTTTATGCCTTCGCATATCACCACTAAGAAACCTGTTATCCATGTTTCGCTCAACCCGCACCCGAACGATAAACTGACAGACGAGCAACTTACCGAGATCGGACAAAAGTATATGGAGCGGTTGGGTTACGGCTCGCAGCCCTATATGATTTTTAAGCATGAGGACATCGACCGACAACACATTCACATCGTTTCGACCCGTGTGCGACCTGATGGTACGCTTGTTCTCGACAGCTTCGAAAAAGACCGCAGCAACAAGATACGCCGCGAGTTGGAACAGGAGTACAACCTCATTCCCGCAAAAGGTCAGAAGCAGGGCGAGGCGTGGCAGCTTACCCCGGTAGATATGGCGCAAGGCAACCTGAAAAAGCAGGTGGCAAATGTGGTTAAGCCGCTTATTCAGATGTATCGTTTTCAAACGCTCGGCGAGTATCGTGCCCTGCTATCATTATATAATGTAGGCTTGGAGGAGATTAAGGGAGAAAACAACGGCAAGCCTTATCGGGGATTGGTCTATTCTGTGTTGGATGGAGAGAATAACCGTGTCGGCAAGCCGCTTAAGTCCTCCTTGTTTGGCAAGGCTCTCGGTATTGAGGCGTTGGAAAAGCAGTTCGGCACATCGAAAGAGGCAATCAAGACGGACGGTGTTACAGCCCGTACCCGTGCTGTGGTTGCCGACACGCTTGCAACCACCCGCACCGAAAGCGAGTTTCGGGTGGCATTGCAGAAGAAAGGCATCGACCCTGTACTTCGTCGAAACGCAGAGGGGCGCATCGTCGGGGCAACTTTTATCGACCACAACGAACGGGCGGTACTCAACGGTTCGCGGCTGGGTAAGGAGTTTTCGGCCAATGTTCTGAACGAACGCTTTGGAGATAATTCGCTCCGAGAGGATATGCAAAGACCACAAACTGTACAGACAATCGAATCGGACAACCACCGCACCCTGTCTACTCCGACACCTTCCGGCAGCAGTGTTTCCGAAGCCGAACCGCAGCCCCATCGCAGCGATGATCCGATGGGAAGTTTACTCTCTCTCCTTACCCCCGAAACACAAGGGCAGGATAACAAACAGCCCACCATCAAGCGCAAGAAGAAGAGAAAGCGCAGGTATGGCAGGCAGTTATAAGATTTGAATTTCTAACAATCAAAAATGTACAATTATGCAAAATGAGGATGATTTGAGAGGCTTGGCAAAAGTGATGGACTTTATGCGTGCGCTCTCTATTTTATTTGTAGTGATTAATGTCTATTGGTTCTGCTACGGGGCAATAGACGAGTGGGGCATCAATATCGGGGTGGTCGATAAAATCCTGATGAACTTTAACCGCACCGCAGGGCTGTTTAACTCAATCCTATGGACGAAAATCTTTGCCGTCGTGTTCCTTGCTCTTTCCTGCCTGGGAACAAAAGGTGTGAAAGAGGAGAAAATCACATGGCCTAAAATCTATGTGTGTCTGTTCGTGGGCTTTGTCCTGTTCTTTCTGAATTGGTGGCTACTCTCACTACCGCTACCATTGGCGGCCAATGCAGGGCTTTACATCTTTACCGTAACGGTGGGTTACATATTGCTGTTGATGGCGGGAACGTGGATGTCGCGTTTACTCAAAAACAACATGATGGACGATGTTTTCAACCTCGAAAACGAATCGTTTATGCAGGAGACTAAGTTGATGGTAAACCAGTATTCGGTAAATCTGCCTACGAAATTCTGGTACAAAAAGAAGCAGTGGAAGGGCTGGATTAATGTTGTAAACCCTTTTCGAGCAGCCATCGTTTTAGGAACACCGGGGTCGGGTAAGTCCTATGCCGTTGTAAACCAATTTATAAAACAGCAGATTGAGAAAGGTTATACGGGTTACATTTATGATTTCAAGTTTCCCGACCTCTCGACCATTGCCTATAATCACTTGCTTAACAATCAAGAGGGCTACGAGAAAGTACCGACTTTCTACGTGATAAATTTTGACGATCCTTCGCGTTCGCACCGCTGCAATCCGATTAACCCCTCGTTTATGGATGATATTTCGGATGCCTACGAATCGGCATACACAATCATGTTAAATTTGAACCGAACGTGGGTGCAAAAGCAGGGCGATTTCTTTGTTGAATCGCCGATTATCCTGTTTGCGGCTATTATATGGTATCTCCGCATTTATCAAGATGGGAAGTATTGCACCTTTCCACACGCGATAGAGTTTCTGAACAAGCGGTATGAGGATATTTTCCCGATTCTGACCTCTTACCCCGATTTGGAAAACTACCTCAGCCCCTTTATGGATGCGTGGCTCGGTGGAGCAGCGGATCAACTTATGGGACAGATAGCGAGCGCCAAAATACCGCTTTCCCGCATGATAAGTCCGCAACTCTATTGGGTGATGAGCGGGGACGAGTTTTCGCTCGATATAAATAACCAGGACGACCCTAAGATATTGGTCGTTGGCAACAATCCCGATAGGCAAAATATCTATGGGGCAGCTCTCGGACTATACAATTCCCGCATTGTTAAGCTAATTAATAAGAAAGGTCAGTTAAAATCTTCGGTAATTATTGATGAGTTGCCGACGATATACTTTAAGGGTCTCGACAACTTAATTGCAACGGCACGTTCCAACAAGGTTGCTGTACTGTTGGGCTTTCAGGACTTTTCGCAGCTAAAGCGCGATTATGGCGATAAGGAAGCCGCCGTTGTGATGAACACGGTAGGTAATATATTTTCCGGTCAGGTGGTCGGCGATACGGCAAAAACGCTCTCTGACCGTTTCGGAAAGGTGTTACAGAAACGCCAAAGCATGACCATTAACCGCAACGATAAATCTACCTCTATCTCTACCCAAATGGATAGCCTGATACCGCCGTCTAAAATATCCAATCTTACGCAAGGTCTGTTCGTGGGGGCGGTAGCGGACAACTTCGATGAGCGCATCGAACAGAAGATTTTTCACTGTGAGATCGTGGTTGATAACGAACGGGGAGCCGCCGAAACAAGGGCATACCGCAAAATTCCCGTTATTACCAACTTTGTAGACGAGAACGGCGTAGACCGTATGAAAGAAATGATTAAGGAAAATTACGACCGCATCAAAGCCGAAGCCAAACAGATTGTCGCTGATGAGTTAGAGAGGATTCGGAATGATGAGGATTTAAGGCATTTGTTGCCGAAGGAGGAGGTATAATAATTAGAATAGCGCATGTTTTAAGCCGAGCATTTTGCTCGGTTTTTTTGATTTACTAAAAAGCTGATAACTAAAAGGCTATTTACGCTAAACAATTCGATGCAAATCATTACATTTGCAAAATACATCAAAAAATTGACTGATGAAACAGATAAATAGGTTAAAAATCGCATTGGTAGAGCAGAATAAGACAGGAAAATGGTTGGCAGAAATATTAGGAAAGAATGAAGCAACTGTTTCCCGTTGGTGTTCAAATGTATCGCAACCTTCGCTTGAAACATTGGTGGAAATTGCCAATGTGTTAAAAATTGATGTAAAAGACTTGCTTGTTTCGACAATAAGATAAAAAGAAATTTAATAAAAGAAGATATGGATACAATTAAGCTGCCCAAATTAGAGCGAATAGTGTTTCAGCAAACTGGTTGCAAAAATAAAATTAAACAACTAATCACCCCTGAAATAGATTTGCCTATCAACATAGTTGCAAGTGATAGAAGTTCTGTTACCATAGATTTTGAAGGGATTAAATATTGCTTAACTTGTAATGTAGATTCTTATCCTAATGATATAGAATATGTTCTTCATACTAACGTCAGGCCAACAGATGAACGATTAGTAGCGAAGACAATAACTGTAAAAGGATGGCTGAAACACCCTTTACAAAAGGAATACACGGTAGAAGAAGTTATTTCATCATGGAAAGATGATTTCTTTTTCAAAGAAGAAAATAGGGAAGCGGAAATTAATGGATTGAGGTCGCCACAGTTAGGCGCTTTGCATATGATTCTTGGTCATTTACAACTTCCTTTAGATACAGCTACGATTGTTCTTCCAACAGGAACAGGGAAAACAGAAACGATGTTATCCGCATTAGTTGCCAATCAGTGTAAGAGATTATTAGTAACTGTTCCGTCCAATTCGCTACGAATCCAACTTTTTGAAAAATTTGAAACGTTCGGATTGCTTAAAAAATTCGGAGTTATCGGGGAAGAATCATTATATCCAATCGTTGGGATTATTAATGAGAAATTCAATTCGCTTGACGAACTGAAAGAATTTATCGGAAAATGTAATGTGATAGTAACAACGATGCACATTCTTATAGGAAGTTCTGATGAAGAACAGGAAGTTGTAGTATCAGCGTGTTCAAACATATTTATTGATGAAGCACACCATGTAAAAGCCCCTTCATGGAATCAATTTAAAAATAAGTTCCCTGCGGAAAAAGTAATTCAATTTACGGCAACACCTTTCCGAAATGACGGACAAAGATTGGATGGTAAGATAATATACAACTTTCCGCTCAAATACGCCCAAGAACAAGGCTACTTCACTAAAATAGATTTTATACCGATTCGGGAATATGATTCGGATAAAGCCGATGAACAGATAGCAGAAGTTGCAGTTCAACGCTTACGAGAAGATTTGAAAAGTCATAATCATATACTAATGGCTCGCTGTGCAACAAAAGAACGTGCAGAGAAAATCTTTGAACTATATAAGAAACATGCGGATTTAACCCCTGTTATGATATATTCCAATTGTCCTGACTATAAGGAAACGTACAGAAAAATCACACAAAAAGAAGCGAAAATCATTGTTTGTGTCGATATGCTTGGAGAGGGATTTGATTTACCGGAATTAAAGATAGCTGCTTTTCACGACATCCGAAAAAGCCTTCCCATCACATTGCAATTTGCAGGGCGTTTTACTCGTACTAAGTATGACGAAAAACTTGGGCATGCTTCATTTATAGCAAATATTGCAGATTTGGATGTTCGTGCTGAACTGGAAGAATTATATGCTGATGGTGCAAATTGGAACCAAATCCTTTCTGATACAAGTTTTGGACGGATTAATGACGAAGAAGAATATAAAAGTCTTATGGATGGCTTTGAAAACATAAGCAACTCAAATATTCCATTCAGCAATATTAGACCTAAGTTTAGTGTTGTCGTTTATAAAAACAAAACCGATGGGTGGTTTCCAAGCAATTTCAGCAAGGGAATTCCCGGATTCGACGATTTGGAATACCAATTTCACGACATCAATAAAGATGAAAAAATACTTGTAATCATAACTGCGAGAAGGGGAAATGTTGAATGGGTAAATCACAAGGATATTCAGCAGGTTGTTTGGGATATGATTGTTGTTTTTTGGGATACAAAGAACAACCTTCTTTTCATAAATAGTTCCGATAACGGAAGTTTATACAAAGAACTTGCAGAAGCAATTATAGGGGACGGAGAAGCGAAGAAGCCTGAAATAATAAAAGGCATAGATGTGTTCAAAACCTTTTATAATATAAACAGAACTAAGTTGAGAAATGTCGGACTTAAATACTTTATTGGGAAAGATATCCGATTTAGGATGCACGTTGGGTCGGATGTTGCAGAGGCTTTAAGTCTTGCCGAAAGACAAAAAGGTGAAAAGGCATTTGTTGTAGGTTCTGGGTTTGAAGAAGGCGAACCTGTCAATATTGGGGCTTCTTATAAGGGACGTATTTGGAATGTGATAAAAAAAGGGGACTTAAAGGATTGCAAACAATGGTGTCTTGAAATAGGAAATAAATTAATAAACAAGGACATAGACCCTAATCAAATCTTGAAAGAGACATTGATTCCAGAAACTATTTCAATAGTCCCCGATGTTTATCCTGTTTGCATTGATTGGGATGAGGATGTTTACATGAGCCATGAAAACCATTTCAGGTTTTCAATTGGCGGTTCTAATACAACGGTAGCCAATACCGACATTAGCCTGACCAGCCCGTTTGAAAATGGCAAACTATTGTTTTCATTAGTTACCGACCATAAAAAAGCAGATTTTGAACTAAAATTGTTTGAAAATACCACAGGAGATGAGCCTTATGCCGATTTCAGCATTGTTCAAATAAGCAA
>OJUG01003345.1_pt1 | contig 14706 bp, 12 predicted proteins | sample 1599841 | NCBI WGS metagenome assembly OJUG01 (sample SAMN04168659, study PRJEB22393) | human gut metagenome | biome: human gut microbiome; feature: stool | host: Homo sapiens | collected 2014-05-12 | reverse complement strand
AGGATTTATCGGACCGGTGAACCAGAATGCAGACTGTATCGTTTTATTTGACCGTTCTTTAAAGGGAACAACAAATCTTGTCTGCGGCGCCAATGAAGTGGATTATCATTACACAGGCCTGAATATGGAGCGCGAGTTCCCGGATGCAGAGTATGTTGATCTTGCAAAAGTTGTGGTGGGCGGTATCTGCCCATGCTGCGGTAAGAAATCACTGACCATTTCCCGTGGTATTGAGGTTGGTAACATCTTCCAGCTCGGAACGAAATACACCAAGACCATGAACATGACCTATGTGGACAAAGATGGCATAAGCAAAAATCCAATTATGGGTTGCTACGGTATTGGTGTAGGACGTATGGCTGCTTCAATTTGTGAAGTAAGACATGATGACTATGGCCCAATCTGGCCTATTACAATTGCACCATGGCAGGTACATCTTTGTTGCTTACGTTCAGATGATGCAGAATGTAAAGCATATGCTGACAAGTTATATGAGACACTTCAAAACAAAGGCATTGAAGTAATCTATGATGACAGAAAGGCAAGACCGGGAGCAATGTTTGCAGATGCAGATTTGCTGGGTGTTCCTGTAAGAGTGGTTGTAAGTCCACGAAACTTAAATGAGGACGTAGTTGAGATTTCAACAAGAGACAAGCAGATAGATAAGCAAAAAACTCCTACAGCAGATGCAGTTGCAGAAGTTGAGCGCATTATTAAAGAGTTGACAGATGATATTTACGAAAATGTAAAATAATTAATAAGAGGAACAGTAAATTTATGATTTACTGCTCTTCTTTTATGTAGAAATAAAATTAAGCAACTTTTTTAAAACTAATAAAGAAAGTTTATTACAAAGTTTGTTGTGTTTTAGTATCTAAACTTACAAGAAAAAATATAGACAAATCGAAAGAGAATAATATGAGTAAATATAAATTAATCGCATTTGATATGGATGGCACTTTGCTAAACTCAAACAAAGAAATATTACCGGGCACATTAAAGGCAATAGAAAAAGCATTTGATAATGGTAAGGAGGTAGTTATATGTACCGGCAGATGTATAGCTGAACTTAATCAATACATTAAGCAGATTCCGGGACTTAGATACATTATAGGTGTAAGCGGAGCCTTGGTTTATGATATAAAAGAAAAAAAGGCAATATATGACAATCCTTTAAAGCCAAATCAGATAAACAGTATTTTAGATGTAATAAAAGAAGTGGATGCAATGCCACATATTCTAACAGAAAAATCAATTGTCCAGACAAAGGATGCTGAAAATATGGATCATTTTCATATGGGAGTGTATGCACCTTTGTTTGAACAGGTTGCCACAAAAGTTGATGATATATTTGAATATTACAAACAGCAGCAGATGAATGTGGAAAAGTTGAATGTATATCACGCCAATCTAAAGGACAGAGATAATACAAGAGAAAAATTGCAGAATCTGGATTTGGTACTTGCAAATGCAGAGCAGACTTCCATTGAAATATCAGCAAAAGGTACAACAAAGGGCACAGGTTTGGAAAAACTTTGCCGGTATCTAAATATCAATATAGAAGAAGCAATTGCCGTAGGGGATGCTGACAATGATCTCGATGTACTGAAAAAAGCAGGCCTTGGCATAGCCATGGAAAATGCCAATGCCAATGTAAAAGCTGTAGCTGATGTGGTGGTTGGAGATTGCAACAGTGATGGCTGTGTTACTGCAATTGAACAATATTTGCTAAAATAATTAAAAAAATTATCGTTGAAGTTGAACAATATTTGTTAAAATAATTAAAAAATATTTATTGTTGCAATTGAAGAATATCGATAATAATAAAAAAAATGTTATTCTGTTAATCGAATAACATTTTTTGATTTAATAATGTTTGCCTGCCCATTTGCCTTTTTTCTTATTAGGATTGTTTTTCTTTGGGGTTTTGCTTGGCGAAAACACTACAGAATCCAAAAACATGGCAATTTTTGTCATATTATCCCGATATGCTTTTTTGGCAAAAATAAAATAAACTACAAATACGCATGCAATAACGGCAATATTGGCACGCTGGGTTGGAAGACCAAGAAACAAACCAATGATAGCAATGTAACAAAGTAAAATGGTAATGTTAAAAACAGGAGCCATGCAAATCATTCCTTTGATAGCTGTTTTGCCGTTCTTTTCAACAATCTTTCCTGTAAATACTTCTGTAATAGGTGCAAAAAAGTTTTTGTGTTCAATACCATCTTCATGATATGCAGTGATTTTTTTCTTTTCTTTGTTGTAAGACAGGTGAATACCCAGCTGATTCTTGTCAAAATCCCCAACACCCCATATAGAGTAAGTGTTCTCTCCATCTTGGTAGTAATTTGCCCGTTTCAAATTGCTTTCCAATTTGCTGATGGGAAAATTGGAACTTAAATTTACAAATTTCATGATAATCATCCTATAATAGCAATTCTTGAATGCTATTGTCCTTTCGTAAAATATAAGAACATTATATTACAATATATTAAAAAATACAAAATGAAAATCTTTTTCAAATTTATTGACATTTGAAAAGCACAAGAGTAAAATAAAGTGGCAAAAATGAAAAAGGTTTTCAATTTCAGGAGGAAAACATGGCAGGAAAATATAAAACAAAACAACAATCTGCTATTTTAGATTGCTTGAAGTTGCATGAAAAAGAATATGTAACAGTTACAGATATAGAAAAATATTTAAAGGAAAATGGCTGTGCCGTTGGACTTACAACTATTTACAGACACTTGGACAAAATGGAAAAGGATGGCATTGTTGCCAAAATCAATGTAGAAAAACAGCAGGGTGCCTGTTATCAGTATGTTTTAGAGGATAATGAGGATGGCTTCTACATAGAGTGCGAAAAATGTGGGCAGGTTACAAAAATGTCCTGCCATCATTTAGCAGAACTGTACAATCATGTTAATGAAGACCACCATTTTACAGTCAATCCTAAGAAGACAGTATTTTATGGTAGATGTGACAAGTGTAAAGACCAGTGCTAGGAGGATGATGGTATCTTGCTGTACCATTGAACATAGATGAAAGTAATTAAAAAAATATTATGTTTTGTGATAGTTTTAACCCTTTGTCTGTCTTTGACAGCATGTGGCGGCAGTAACAAAACTGAAAAAAAACAGTATAAATTAAAAGTAATGACTACTTTATTTCCATATTACGATTTCGCAAGGGCAGTAATTGGGGATATAGACGATATAGATTTGCAGTTGCTTGTTTCACCGGGACAGGACGACCATTCCTTTGAACCTACACCAAAAGATGTAGTGGCAATAAATCAGGCAGACTTGTTTATATACAATGGTGGCTCTATTGAAAATTGGGTAGACACAGTGATAGACTCCCTGGATAATAAATCCCAGCAGCAAATGAGAATGATGGATGAAATCGGACAGGAGAGATTGTTGGGCGAAGAGGAAGAAGAGGGAGTGTTTGCTGTAAGCGACCACGACCATGAACATGAGGATTCTCACAGTCATTCAAAAGATGAAACCGATGAACATTCACAGTCAGAAAACACAAGTGAACAGGAGGATTTTTTTCACGCTGACGAAGAGTTGGACGAGCATATATGGACTTCTCCTGCCAATGCAGAGATTTTGGTAGACAGTATTTGCCAAAAACTGTCCAAGATGATGCCGGAATACAAGACACAGTTTAGAAAAAATGCAGACAAGTATATTAAACAGATAAAACAACTTGATACAAAATTTAAGAATATTACATCAAAGGCAACTCATAAAGAAGTAATTTTTGCAGACAAGTTTCCAATAAAATATTTTGCAAAAGAATATGGATTAAAATATTACGCTGCTTTTGCAGGATGTAGTGGTGATACAGAGCCAAGTGCAAAGACTGTGGCATTTTTAATTGACAAGGTAAAAAAGAATGATGTTAAAGGCATATTTTATTTGGAGTTAAGCAGTACAGCAATGGCAGACACAATTTGTCAGGACACGGGAACAGTGGCATATCAGTTTAATTCCTGTCACAATATTACAAATGAGCAGTTTAAGGCAGGAGTGACATATGTGCAGCTGATGAAGGAAAATGCAAAGATTCTTGAGAAGGCTCTTAATTAGGAAAATGTAAAGATTCTTAAAAGGTTTTAAATTAGAAAAATGTAAAGATTCTTAAAAAAGCCCTTAATTATGAAAAGGTGGAGATATAAATGAAAGATAATACAATTTTTGAATTTGACAATGTAACACTTGGTTATGAAAATACCGTTGTTGCAAAAAATCTAAATTTTAAAATAGACAAAGGAAACTATCTTTGTATAGTTGGAGAAAATGGAACAGGAAAAAGTACACTTTTAAAAACACTTATTGGTCTTATAAAGCCCATTAAAGGAAAAATAAAAGTTAATATGGGAATAAGCTTAAAGGGAATAGGTTATTTGCCACAGCAGACTATGGCACAGAAAGATTTTCCTGCCAGTGTTTGGGAAGTGGTGTTGTCAGGATTTTTAAATAAATTCCATAAAAGTCCATTTTATTCCAAAAAGGACAAAAAAGAAGCCATGGAAAATATGGAAAAACTGGGTATAACAGATTTGAAAAAAAGATGCTATCGAGAGTTGTCCGGAGGTCAGAAGCAAAGAGTGCTTTTGGCGAGAGCATTGTGTGCAACAGATAATGTGCTGATACTTGACGAGCCGGTAACAGGACTAGATCCGGCAGCAGCCATGGATTTGTATGCACAGATAAAAAAAATCAATGACGAAGGAGTTACAATTATTATGGTAACGCACGATATAAAAAATGCCTTAATATTTGCAAGTCATATTTTACATTTAGAGCATGATAAAGAATTTTTTGGAACAGTGTGTGAATATAAAAAATCTAACATATCCAATGCTTTTTTAGGAGGTGGAACAAATGATTAGTGAGATGTTTTCATATGATTTTATCCAAAGAGCATTCATAGGTGGAGTGTTGGTATCATTATGTGCTGCACTGCTTGGTGTCAGCCTTGTGCTGAAAAGATATTCAATGATTGGTGATGGATTGTCACATGTGTCATTTGGAGCATTATCAATTGCCATTGCCTGTGGCATAGCACCACTTAAGTTTGCCATACCTGTAGTAATTGTGGCAGCATTTCTATTACTACGACTTGCAGAAAAAGGCAAGATGCGAAGTGACGCAGCCATAGCCATGGTATCGGCATCAGCCCTTGCCATAGGTGTTATTGTTACATCGCTATCTACAGGCCTTAGTACTGACATATACAGTTATATGTTTGGTAGCATCCTTGCAATGTCAAAGGAAGATGTGGCAGCCAGTGGTGTGCTATCCGTTGTGGTTTTATTGCTTTTTGTGGTGTGCTATCACAAGATTTTTGCAGTAACATTTGACGAAAGTTTTTCAAAAGCAACAGGTGTAAAAGTTGGAGCCTACAATACCATTATCTCAATATTAACAGCAGTAACAATTGTTGTAGGAATCAAAATGATGGGAGCAATGCTTATATCAAGTCTTATTGTTTTTCCGGCACTTACATCTATGAGAGTATTTAAAAGTTTTAAATCAGTAACCTGGTGCTCAGGCGTTTTATCAGTGTTAAACTTTACTATTGGACTGTTGTGTTCCTATGGATTTTCAATACCTGCAGGAGCCAGCGTAGTAGTTTCAAGTCTTGTTATGTTTATTATTTTTATATTTGTGGAAAAAGTGGTAAACTTAATTGATAAGAATCGCTAAAAATGATGAATAGATAAATTATAAATTTAAACTCTGAAAAGAAGAGAGGGAGTATAACTCTAAAAAGAAAAGAGGAATCATATGGACGTAAATAAATTTCTTGATGAATTAGATAAATTATTTGAACAAAAAAGAATAAGTGACGTTGAGCCTTTTTTGAATATAAATATGGATAAGGCAAAAGAGGAAGATGATAAATCAGCACAATTTACTATATTAAATGAAATGATGGGATTTTTCAGAGACACAAGTAAATACGAAAAATCCATAAAGGCCTGTCAGCAGTGTATTCAACTGATGAAAAGTATGGGCATTGAACATACGGTAGACTATGCTACTGCTCTTCAAAATGTAGCAAATGCATACAGGGCAGCAGGTATGTTAAACGAATCACTTGAATACTATATGGAAACTTTCAAAATTTATGAGGCAAATATAGATAGTGGTGATTACAGATTTGCCAGTTTAAACAACAACATTGCATTATTGTATCAGGAGATGGGCAACTACGAAAAGTCTGTGGAACATTTGAAAAAGGCACTGGCAATTATAAAAAATATTCCTGATGCGCAAATCGAAGTGGCAACAACTGAGTCAAATCTTGGGGCATCATTAATAGAAATTGGAAATATACCAGAAGCAGAATGGTATCTAAATAATGCATTGGAGATTTATCAGAAGGATACAGTAAAAAACTTTCATTACAGCGCGGCTTTGTCAGCTATGGCCACAGTCAGATGTAAGCAAGAAAATTATAAAGAGGCAATAGAGCTATACAAGGAAGCCTTAGATGAGATAGAAATAAATATGGGCAAAGGAACAGCTTATGCCATTACCAAGGATAATCTGGAAAAAGCAGTTGAAGCCTATAACAGACAAAATATAGACATGGATCAGGAACCTGATGATATGCAGGAAGAAAAAAATCAAATAGAAATATCAGGTATAGAGTTGTCAAAAAAATTTTATATGGAATATGGAGACTCAATGATAAAAGAAAAGTTTCCTGAATATGTAGATAAAATCGCAGTGGGTCTGGTTGGCGAAGGCTCTGAAAGATTTGGATTTGATGATAAATATTCTATGGATCATGACTTTGGACCGGGATTTTGCATGTGGGTAACAAAGTCTACTTATACCAAAATCGGACAGCAGCTACAGGAAGAATATGACAAGTTGCCTAAAACATACATGGGTGTTACAAGACGTGACACAGCCATGGCAAAAGGCAGGGTAGGTGTTAGCCTGATAGGAGATTTCTATGAAAAATATACTGGATTCAGACAAAGTCCTGACAGTATAGATGGTTGGCTTACAATTGATGACAGTCAGCTTGCCACTGTCACAAATGGTGAAATATTTAAGGATGGCGAAGGCATATTTACTGACATTAGAAAACATTTTATGAAACAACCGGAAAAAGTCAGACTGGTAAATCTTGCCAAAGAACTTTCCGGTATGGCACAGACAGGTCAGGCAAATTACGGTCGCTCAATGGGAAGAAAAGACTATATAACCGCCAATTTATGCATTTCAAAATTTGCAGAACATGCCATGAAGTGTCTGTATATTTTAAATAAAAAATATGCACCTTACTACAAATGGTTGTTTAAAGGAACAGAAAAATTTGCAGTACTTCCTGAACTGAGATTTTTAATAGTTGATTTGATTGATGCAAAAGATCAGAGGGAAAATTGGGAAAATTACAGCTATAAAAATACAGAAATAAATCCTGATGATGAAAAGTCAGTAATTATAGAAAAGATTGCAAATCTTGTTATATATGAATTGAAAAATCAGGGTATTATAAGAGAAATTTATTCAAACTTTCTTGATGAATATGTGGCACCTGTTATGGAAAAGGCAAACTATAATAGAGATGCAGTTATTGATGAAATTATAAAATTGGAATTTGAAGCATTTGATAAGGTGGAAAATGAAGGTGGTCGTGCTGAATGTCAAAATGACTGGCCATACTTTTATGTAATGCGAAAGAGCCAGTACATGACATGGACTGATGACATGCTACTGACAATCAGGGATTTGTGGCTTGAAAATAAGGCAAATGGCTGGAACATGATTACGGAAAAATATGGTCGTATGATGGAAAGCACAGCTCCTGATGAATACGAAAAGCTAAAAGAGTATTTCCCAAAAAGGTCTGAAAAGACAAAAGCCATAGTTGACCAAATTGCCGATATACAGGTTCAGTGGATGGAAGATTTTGCAAAAGAATATCCAAAACTTGCATCACAGGCAAGAAACATTACCAGTCAGACAGATTCTTTATATGACACAAGTTATGAAACTTATTTAAAAGGAGAACTTCTCACATATTCAGATACACTGCTTAAAATGTATGCTGAATTTATAATTGACCTTTATAACAGACAGGAAAACCTTGCAAAATTAACTATAAGAAATACAGTAAATCTGCAAGGTTATGAAAGTCTTGAAAAGGCTGAAGAAAGTCTATAATAAAATTGAGTTTTTTATAGGCTGTTATAGATACCAAAAAAATAAATGACAGATGTGATAACATATAGGTAAATACTAAGAAACAGTAAATGACAGAAGTCATATCATACAGATGAATGGAGCATATTATGGGATTTTTACCGATTTCAAAAGAGGACATGAAAGAACAGGGCATAGAGCAACTGGATTTTGTATTTGTAATAGGAGATGCCTATGTGGATCATCCTTCTTTTGGACATGCAATTATCAGCCGTGTACTTCAGGCACATGGATATACAGTGGGCATTATTTCACAGCCTGACTGGAAAGATGACAACAGCATCAACATACTTGGAGAGCCAAGACTAGCCTTTTTAGTAATGAGCGGGAATATGGACTCCATGGTTAATCATTATTATGTATCAAAAAAGAGAAGAGACAGTGATGCCTACACACCGGGCGGTGTTATTGGAAAACGCCCTGACCACGCAGTTGTGGCATACTGCAATCTGATAAGACATACTCACAAAGACAAACCAATTATTATAGGTGGCATAGAGGCAAGTCTTAGAAGAATGGCTCATTATGATTATTGGAGTAACAGTTTTAAAAGGTCTATTTTACTGGATGCACAGGCAAATCTTATTTCCTACGGAATGGGCGAAAAGTCTATAGTTGAAATAGCAGATGCATTAAATAGTGGAATGGATGTAAAAGACATAACATATATTCCGGGAACTGTGTACAAAACAAAAGATTTGTCGCTGGCATATGACCCAATTGTATTGCCATCTTATGATGACATGAAGATGGATAAATTGGAATACGCAAAAAGTTTTAAAGTGCAAAGTGAAAACACTGACCCATTTAATGGAAAAACATTGGTGGAACCTTATCCAAATGGAATGTATGTGGTACAGAATCCACCACAGATGCCATTGACAAAAATGGAAATGGATGACGTGTATGACTTGCCATATGAAAGAACTTACCATCCATCCTATGAAAAAGACGGTGGAGTGCCTGCAATTGCTGAAATACAGTTTTCGCTAATCAGCTGTAGAGGCTGTTTTGGAGCATGTAGTTTTTGTGCACTGACTTTTCATCAGGGAAGAATCATACAAACAAGAAGTCAGGAATCTATTATAAAAGAGGCAAAGAAAATTATAGAAATGCCAAACTTTAAAGGATACATTCATGATGTAGGGGGGCCAACAGCCAACTTTTATCACCCTGCCTGTAAAAAGCAGTTAAAGTCAGGTGTATGTAAACATAAACAGTGTCTGTGGCCAAAACCTTGTGCGAACCTTGACACAGATCATAGTGAATATTTGAAACTTCTTCGTAAACTGAGAGAACTACCAAAGGTTAAGAAGGTGTTCGTACGTTCAGGTATACGATTTGACTATATTATGGCAGACAAGGATAAAAACAGTACATTCTTTAAAGAGTTGGTTCAGCATCATATCAGTGGACAGTTAAAGGTTGCACCGGAGCATATTTCCGACAAAGTTCTTTCATATATGGGAAAACCGGAAAATTGCGTTTACGAAAGTTTCATTGACAAGTATTACAAGCTCAATGAAAAAGCAGGTAAGAAGCAGTTTGTTGTACCTTATTTGATGAGTTCACATCCAGGCTCTGATATGAAAGAAGCTGTAAAACTTGCAGAGTACCTTAGAGATATAGGATACAATCCACAACAGGTACAGGATTTTTATCCAACACCGTCTACCATGTCAACGGTAATGTACTATACAGGAGTTGATCCAAGAACCATGGAGCCAGTGTATACACCAAAGAATCCACACGAAAAAGCAATGCAGAGAGCTTTAATGCAATATAGAAATCCGGCAAATTATGAGCTGGTAAAAGAAGCATTGCATATTGCCGGAAGAGAAGACCTGATTGGATTTGGTCCTGAATGTTTAATCAAACCAAGACAGTTTAGAAAAGACATTGACAGAATAAATAAAAATACATCAGGAAAGAATAAAGATGGCAAAAATACTTATGTTGGCAATAATTCTTCTAAGTCAGGAAGGGGTGGAAAAAATCAGGGAGGCAGAAATTCTTCAAAGGGTGCAAATAACCAAGGAGGCAGAAATTCTTCAAAGGGTGCAAATAACCAAGGAGGAAGAAATTCTTCAAAGGGTGCAAATAACCAAGGAGGAAGAATTTCATCAAAAGTAGCAAAAAGTAGAAATAACCAAAAAAGTTTTTCTAAATCAGTAAATAGTGGAAAATCAGGAAAGAAAAAAGGAGCAGGAAACAGACGAAAAGGAAGCAGATAAGAAATGTTTTCTGAAAATATATGAATAAAGGAACGTTGTAAGCAAAAGAAAGGTTATCCCATAGGTTAATGGATAACTTGCCTTAACAACGTTCCTTTGTTGTACTATCTGACAATATATAAATATAATTTCTCGATAATCACAAGAAAAAATACAAGAACAATTGCCAGCAATACAATAATAGAATATTTTGGAATGATTAAAAATAATAATCCAAAAATAAATAGTTCCAACACTAATATAGCCAATTTTATTTTTTGAAAAACTTTAATTTCGCTACTGTCTAAATTGCGTTTTTTATTATTTATAGGTTTTGTAATGCACAAATATATAAAGCAGCAAAAAGAAAAAGCTCCAATATAAATAAAAAAAGAATATAAGTATTGGTATGATAACAACACTGCAAGAATAATCAAATTAGATATAATGTAACAAACTATTCTTGAATGTGAATGAATGCCACCGCAATATGAACGAAGTGGCATAAAACATACTAAAAAAATAACTAAAGCCCAAAACTGATGAACAATAAGCGCTATTACAAGGGAAGTAATCAGGTTGATAAATAGCATTAAACCGTTGTTTAATCCATATATGTATACATCCCTGTCATATTTGAGAAGTTTTTGCTCGTCCATTTTGGAGATGATTTTATCAGTATATTTCATAATTAAAATCTTCTGAATGTTTTGTATGATTCAGGCAATTTTTCTTCGTGTACTACATACCAGCATCTCTGATTGGCTGCAACTGTTACAATAGCAAGAGCAAATGTAGCCAATGAAGAAAGTGAAGCACGCTGTACTTTAGCTTTTAAATTTTTTAACATTGTTTTCATAGTAATACCTCCTTTTGAAGTGGATTATAAAACAAAAAAACGAAAAATAGGTGCAAGGTGTCAAGATTTGTAGGTTGGCTGTAAAAATTTGTAGTTTAAGTAATAAATAAAAAATGCACCATCTAAACAAATAATAGTATATTGTGTTGATACTGTAGAAATGTTATTATGAATTTAATAGTAAATGGGCAGGGAAATATATGGTTAATGTAGTAATATGTGATGATGATAAGAAACTGACAAAAGAATATCGGGATTATGTTAGTGAAATGAAAGATAAAATATCTCAACTCACTGTGTATAATTCGGCTCAAGAACTTTATGATGATTTGAATTTTTTTGGAAAAAGTTTTGATATTTTTTTATTGGACATAGAGATTGGCGATAAATCAGGAATAGATTTGGCGAAGAAAATAAGGGAAAACGATAAAAATGCAATTATTATTTTCATGACAAGTTATCCTCAATATGCTCTTGATACTTTTCAGGTTGTAACATTTGATTTTTTAGTAAAACCGGTTACAAAAGAAAAAATGCAGACCGTGTTAAACAAGGCAATTGAGTATATAAGTTTATCAAAACAAAATTTTTCGTTTTCATTTAAAAAGGACAGATACAGTATTCCATTTAACAAGATATGTTACATACAAAAAAGAGGTAGAAAAGCATACATATATACTGATAAAAAGACCTATGAGTGTAATCTGAATTTGAAAAAAATATGGGAAAAACTGGAAGAAAAGTCTTTTGTATCTATTGGAAACTCGTGTATTGTTAACATAAGCAAAATAGAAGAAATACAATCAGAACACGTAATACTGGAAAATGATAAAAAACTGGTAGTTTCAAGAGAATATCGTACAGCTCTTAAAAAGAAACACTTAGAATATTACAGGGAGCAAATGTAATGTTAGGATTTAATTGTTTAATAAATTGTATAGATTTTTATATTGCATACAGATTTTTTTCGCTGTTTAGCGGAGACAATCGAAGAATCAACAAGAAGAAATGTATTGGAATTTATTTTATTTGTGTTGTGGGATTAACTTTGTCCAATACAGTGAAGGTAGCAAACATAAATCTTTTGGTAAGTATGACATCAATAGTAGCATATAGTATTACATTTGTTTTTAGAAAATTTTTTGGAATAATAATTCCCATCTCATATATTGCACTTGGAATGGCAGCAGAGGTTGTATCTTTTGTAATATTGCAGAATATAGACAGAAAAACAGATGGCAATGTGGACTATATTGTCAGTTCTTTATTGTGTGAAATATTTAGAGCAATTATTGTTTTTGTTATAGGAAGAATAATTAAAAACAAACTACAAAAGTTACCACCCAAAATAAACGTTTTATTAATAGGGATTCCATTAATCAGTGTTTGTGTATGCTATATTATGATTGATATTTTGAAAATATATAACAATTCTCAAGGTGACATATTATGTCTGGTTGTAGTTACACTTTTGTTTGTTTTAAACATACTGGTTTTTGAAATATTTGATAAACTTTTGCAGATAACAGAAGAAAAGAATCAACAGGAAATAATGCTTGTAGAGGCTAAAGCAAAAGAGCAGTATTATCAGGAAGTGGAAGCAAATGATAAAAAAGTAAGAAGCATTAGACACGATTTGAAAAACAGATTGATTGCAATGGCATCTGACAGCAATGATGTAAAAGAAGTTGTATCAGAACTGATTTCGGATTTGGACACAGATGACAATACAATATATACATCAAATGCGGTGTTTAACAACATAATAAAAAGTAAAATTGCCGTGGCAACTAAAAAGAATATAAAATGTTCTGTATCAGTTGCCATACCGCAAAAATTGAAGATAAACTATGGTGATGTTGGAATTTTGCTTGGAAATCTGTTAGACAACGCAATTGAAGCATGTGAAAAAACGAAAGAAAGCTTTATTGATTTGAAAATAAAATATGTGAAAAATACAATTTTCATATCAATAAGCAATAGTAAAAATAGTGAAAAGGTGAATATAGAAAGCACGTCGAAAGAAGATAAAGAAAATCATGGTTATGGAATTTACAATATAAGAAATATAGTAAGACAATATGGTGGTTTTATAGAATTTCATGATAGAGGAAATGTATTTGAAATAAGTTTAAGCTTAAATGGTATTAAAGCAATGTAATAAAATATAAGTTTAAGCTTAAATGGCATAAAGCAATGTAATAAAAGACAAGTTATCAGTAATGGTAACTTGTCTTTTATTTTGAGAATTTTAAACAAAAAATATCTTGAATTTTTAGAAAAAAAATGATTTAATAACAGCATTTTACACCTAACTGACAGAACATGACACTTGGAGTTCTTTTGTAGGTTTTTATGATAAGATGAAATAAACCAAAATGGACGGTATGCATAAGAATTATTAAAATGCAAAAGGAGGAAATCTATGAAGACTAAAAGAACAATTAAAAAAATAATATCAGTAGTTATGACACTAATTATTGCTGTGTCAGGATTTAGACTTGATATTACAAAAATCAACATTTATGGATCGGAAAATATGAAATCAGAAACAAACAATGTAAATGTTGATGTAAGTAAAAATATTGATGAACAACCAGAGGTTGTAAAAGAATTGAAAAGTGAACGTACGGAAAATTCCAACACATATTTGATGAGCGATGGTTCGAAGAAGTTGGAAATTGCAAATGAAAACATAAGGTACAAAGAAAAAGGAAAGTGGAAAGATTATGATACAAATCTGGTAGAAGTGAATGATAGTGATTTACAAAATGTACAGTTAATTGATGATGCAAGCGAATATACACTGAAAAATGCACAAGGTGATTGTCAACAATATTTTTCTGAAGATTTAGGAAATGAAAGTCCAATTATATTGAAAAAAGATAAATATGAGGTGGGAATGTCACCTATGATTGATAATAAAACATCAGCATTTACTAACAAGGTGATCAAATCAGATGTTACATACTGTAATGAAGGCGTTAAGTATATATATACATCATTAACAAATGGAATTAAAGAAAGTATTGTGCTAGATAAAAAAACAGATGAAAATGTGTTTACATTCAATTTGAGTCTGAAGAATCTTGAACCAAAATTAAATAAGAAAAATAAAGAGGTGGAACTATACGAAGACAAAAAAATTAAAGCAAGGATACAAGCACCAAATCTTATAGATAGCGATGGTATTCAGAATTATGATGACGTACAATACTCATTAGAGAAAGATGGGGAAAATGCATATTTATTAAATGTTGTAGTAAATAAAGAGTATCTTGAAACAGCAAAATATCCAATAGAAATTGATCCGTCTTATATGTGGATGAGTGATAAATCAGAAATTGATTATGGTGCAACGATGAGTGTAGGTGGTGCTGCATCCAAC
>OJUG01003325.1_pt1 | contig 14784 bp, 10 predicted proteins | sample 1599841 | NCBI WGS metagenome assembly OJUG01 (sample SAMN04168659, study PRJEB22393) | human gut metagenome | biome: human gut microbiome; feature: stool | host: Homo sapiens | collected 2014-05-12 | reverse complement strand
AATCTGCTTTTCAGCAGCGAAGATTATTTTATCAAATCTTCATTTTCTTGTCAAGCACTTTTTTATTTTTATTTTTGTGCTTTTTACTGATATTTCGCATCAGCAGAAATTAGTATATCAGGTTCGCGTCCACTTGTCAATGTTTTTATTTAAAAACTTTTCAATCTTCTGCGATTTCTGTGATTCGATTTTCTCAGTTTGCTCCGCCGTTTTCACGGGAACATTTATATATTATACACGCTTGCCGAAAAATGTCAACACCTTTTTTCACTTTTTCTCTTTTTCTTTTCAAACCCCTGATTTTTCCGCAATTTCACCGATTCGACCCCCTCATTTTCCTCCGTTTCTTCTATATAATGCAGCAAAATCCCCAAAAGCAAAACCCCAATGGCATGCCATCAGGGTTCCTTTTCTGTCTATTCTGTTCTTACGCCTCAGTTTTCTCCTTCTGCGCCTGTCTTTTCTCCTCCATCTTAGAAACGCAAAGCGTACATGCCGCATCCCCTGTAATGTTTACCGTTGTTCGTCCCATGTCAAAAATACGGTCTATCCCTGCCACAAGCGCAATCCCCTCTACGGGCAGGCCAACGCTCTGCAGCACCATTGCCAGCATAATCATCCCTGCCCCAGGCACGCCTGCTGTCCCGATAGATGCCAGTGTTGCCGTCAGAATGATTGTCAGCTGCTGTCCAATCGTCAGATCAACCCCAAAACAGGTCGCAATGAAAATGACGCACACGCCCTGATAAATTGCCGTACCATCCATATTGATGGTCGCGCCCAAGGGCAGCACAAAGCTTGCAACATCCTTCTTCGCCCCCAGCTTCTGCACACATTCCAGATTCAGCGGCAGTGTCCCTACGGAAGATGCACTGGAAAATGCAAACAGGATTGCCGGCAGCATCCCCTTAAAGAACTGAATCGGGCTCAGTCCGCCCATCGCCTTCACCGTCAGCGAATACACAACCACCATGTGCAGAATATACGCCGCATACGCCACCAGAAGCACCGTTGCCAAATCCCCCAATACAGAGGGGCCGTTTTCCGCTACCACAGGTGTAATCAAGCAAAAAACGCCAATCGGGCTCAGCTTGATGATTGCATCCATTACATACATGGAAATCGCACTTGCGCTCTCTACAAATTCCGTAAACGCCCTTCCTTTTTCGCCAACCGCAATCGCGCCAAACCCAAAGAACAGCGCAATCACGATAACCTGCAGCATATTTGCGTTTACCATAGGCTCCAATGCGTTATTCGGGAAAATATTCACGATGGTTTCGATAAAGCTCGGTGCCTCCGCCGCCTCATATTCCAATCCCGATGTCGCAAGCTGATGGAAAAATCCCTTGCAAAGGTTCGCAATCACCAGACCAATCAGCACTGCCATCGCCGTTGTACACATATAATAGCAAACGGTTTTCACCCCGATACTGCCAACCTTCCGCATGTCCTGCATGGAAATCACACCGCTCATAATCGAGAACAGCACAATCGGCACTACAATGAATTTCACTAAGTTTAAAAATAACGTTCCGAACGGCTTAATGTATTCCACCGCAATCTCAGGCGTTTTCATCAATGCAGCCCCCGCCAGAATCCCCAGCACCAGACCTGCAAAAATATATGCCGCCAAGGGCAGCTTTTTCTTTTCCTTTGCCATTTCTTCCTCTCCTTCTTCTGTAAAAAATCGCACTGTTGCCTATTGTACATCACCTTTCCCCATTTTTCAATGCTTTCCTGCCGTTTCCACGAAAAATCGCAGGCACTCAAAAAGGGATAAACCCATTTTTTTGGATTTATCCCTTTTTATTATGTCTTATTTTACTGCTATGCTTCCCTGATTGCCTATGTAATCCTTAGCGAGGGAAGTTAATCTGTGCCTGTGCCGCAGCCAGTCTTGCGATAGGTACGCGGTAGGGAGAGCAGGATACATAGTCCAGACCGATCTGGTGGCAGAATTCAACGGAGTAAGGATCACCGCCATGTTCGCCACAGATACCCAGATGGATGTCGGGACGAACGGGTTTTGCCTTTTCTACTGCCCACTGCATCAGCAGACCAACGCCTGCTCTGTCCAGTCTTGCAGTAGGGTCAACCTCGTAGATATTCTTGTCGATGTAGTCAGCCAGAATCTTACCTGCGTCATCACGGGACAGACCATAAGTCATCTGTGTCAGGTCGTTTGTACCGAAGGAGAAGAATTCAGCCTCTGTTGCAATCTGGTCAGCTGTCAGTGCAGCTCTGGGGATTTCAATCATGGTACCAACCAGATAATCCAGCTTCTTGCCCTTTGCTTCGAATACCTTTTCTACTGTTTCTACTACGATATTCTTTACATATTTCAGTTCCTTGATTTCGCCAACCAGAGGAATCATGATTTCAGGCTTAATGTTGATGCCATCCTCCTCGGAAACCTCGATAGCAGCTTCCATGATAGCCTTTGCCTGCATTCTTGCGATTTCGGGATAGCTTACAGCCAGACGGCAGCCTCTGTGACCCATCATGGGGTTCAGCTCATGCAGACTGCGTGCCTTGATTTTCAGTTCTTCCACTGTTTTGCCTGTCATTTCAGCCAGCTGTGCAAATTCTTCCTCTGTGTTAGGCATGAACTCATGCAGAGGGGGGTCCAGCAGACGAATGGTAACAGGTCTTTCCTGCATTGCCTTGTAGATGCCCTTGAAGTCATCCTTCTGGAAAGGCTCAATGCCTTCCAGTGCCGCTTCTCTTTCCTCTACGGTATCGGACATAATCATCTTTCTGAATTTCATGATTCTGTCAGCCGCAAAGAACATGTGCTCTGTTCTGGTCAGACCGATACCCTCTGCGCCGAAGTCGATTGCTGTCTGTGCATCGTTGGGTGTGTCGGCATTTGTTCTAACCTTCAGCACTCTCTTCGCGTCAGCCCAAGCCATGAAGGTCTGGAAGTTGCCTGTAATTTCTGCCTTTACGGTAGGAATATCTTCGCCGTAGATGTTGCCTGTGGAGCCATCCAGAGAGATATAGTCCCCTTCCTTGAAGGTTCTGCCGCCCAGTGTAAAGGTCTTTGCTTCTTCGTTCATCTTGATTTCTTCGCAGCCGGATACACAGCAGGTACCCATACCACGCGCAACAACCGCTGCGTGAGAGGTCATACCACCACGCACTGTCAGGATACCCTGAGATGCTGCCATACCTTCGATATCCTCAGGAGAGGTTTCCAGACGAACCAGAATAACTCTGTCGCCTGCTTCTGCAGCAGCCTTTGCTTCCTCTGCTGTGAAATAAATCTTACCTGCGGCAGCGCCGGGGGATGCGGGCAGCCCCTTGCCCAGAGCCTTTGCAGCCTTCAGTGCAGCCTGGTCGAATGCAGGGTGCAGCAGCTGGTCAAGCTGTTTGGGTTCTACTCTCAGCAGAGCCTCGTCTGTTGTAATCAGACCCTCGTCTACCATTTCAACCGCGATTCTCAGAGCCGCGTTTGCAGTTCTCTTACCGTTTCTTGTCTGCAGGAAGAACAGCTTGCCTTCTTCAATGGTGAATTCCATATCCTGCATATCTTTATAATGCTTTTCCAGTGTGTTTGCGATATCCATGAACTGATCGTAAACACCGGGCATATCTTCCTTCAGCTTTGCAATGGGGTTAGGTGTACGAACACCGGCAACTACGTCCTCGCCCTGTGCATTTACCAGATATTCACCCAGCATAGCCTTTTCGCCTGTAGCAGCGTTTCTTGTGAAGGCAACACCTGTACCAGAGGTATTACCCATATTGCCGAATACCATCATCTGTACGTTTACGGCAGTACCCCAGCTGTAAGGGATATCGTTCATTCTTCTGTAAACGAAAGCACGGGGATTATCCCAGCTACGGAATACAGCCATTGCTGCTTCCAGAAGCTGTTCCTTGGGATTCTGAGGGAATTCCTTGCCCTGGTCATCCAGATAAATCTGCTTGAAGATAGCAGTTACCTTTTTCAAATCCTCTGCTGTCAGGTCTGTGTCATATTTTGCGCCAACACTTTCCTTGTATTCATCCAGCTTTCTTTCAAATTTGGATTTGGAAACACCGATAACAACGTCTGCAAACATCATGATAAATCTTCTGTAGGAGTCATAAGCAAATCTTGTATTTCCTGTCTTCTTTGCCAGACCTTCTACGGAAATATCATTCAGCCCAAGGTTCAGAACAGTATCCATCATACCGGGCATGGATGCTCTCGCACCGGAACGAACGGAAACCAGCAGGGGATTTTCAGGGTCGCCCAGCTTCTTGCCTGCGATTTCCTCCAGCTTTGCCAGAGCAACTTCAATCTGGTCGATCATTTCATCTGTCAGCTTCTTGCCGCCTTCGTTGTATTCCGTACAAGCCTCTGTGGAAATGGTGAAGCCATAAGGAACAGGCAGTCCCAGATTTGTCATTTCAGCAAGGTTAGCGCCTTTGCCGCCCAGCAGGTTTCTCATGCCCGCGTTGCCTTCGCTGAACATATAAACATATTTCTTGCTCATTACTCATTACCTCCTGTAATCAATTTTGGGTAAATTCTGATTCCTGCTCTTGCCGCAAAGCAAGGCAGAAACATTCTGTTAAAAACAATTACCACTTTTGCAACTCTTCTGTGCCGCGAGGAAAATTCTTCCCTATGCTAAGAATACCCCAAATTTCCCCGTTGCACAAGAGTGTATTTTGTATTTTTTGAAAAAATCGGGACATTTTTTGCCCCACTCTTTTTTGATACATCGCATACCGCAAAATAAAAGCTTTCATTTCCTTTTTTTCGACATAAAATACCGCTTTTGCGGCACGAAAAAAAGCAGCCCATAAAATGGGCTGCTTTCCCTTTATCTTGTTTTATCTCATTACAGCAGGCTGCCAACTGCCAGGAACAGAGGCGCGAATACCAGAGATACAACTGTCATCAGTTTGATGAGGATGTTGATGGAAGGACCGGAAGTATCCTTGAAGGGGTCACCAACGGTATCACCGATAACGGCTGCTGCATGTGCATCGGAGCCTTTACCGCCGTGGTTGCCTTCTTCAATGTACTTCTTCGCATTGTCCCATGCACCGCCGGCATTGGACATGAAGATAGCCATCATAACACCTGTTACCAGAGCACCTGCAAGCAGGCCGCCCAGTGCATCAACGCCCAGCAGCAGACCAACTACCAGAGGAGCTGCAACTGCCATGATACCGGGAACCAGCATTTCCTTCAGTGCTGCTGTTGTGGAAATTTCTACGCATTTCTTGTAGTCGGGCTTGCCTGTACCCTCCATGATGCCGGGGATGGTACGGAACTGTCTTCTTACTTCTTCAATCATTTCAAATGCAGCTTTCCCTACGGACTGCATTGTGAATGCAGAGAATAGGAAGGGCAGCATACCACCGATCAGCAGACCGATGATAACACGAGGATTCAGCATGTCGATTGTGGACAGGCCAACAGCCTCTGCATAGGATACGAACAGAGCCAGTGCTGTCAGTGCTGCGGAACCGATTGCGAAGCCTTTACCCATAGCTGCTGTTGTGTTACCAACTGCGTCCAGCTTATCTGTGATGTTTCTTACGGAATGATCCAGACCTGCCATTTCTGCGATACCACCTGCGTTATCGGCGATAGGGCCGTAAGCGTCAACCGCTACAGTGATACCTGTTGTTGCCAGCATACCTACTGCGGACAGAGCGATACCATACAGACCACATACGGTGTATGCAATGTAGATACCTACGCAGATCAGGATGATGGGGATAGCTGTGGATTCCATACCTACAGCCAGACCGGAAATGATTGTGGTTGCAGGGCCTGTTTCGGACTGGTCTGCAATCTTCTTAACGGATTTGTAATCACCGGAGGTGTAGATTTCTGTGATGATACCGATAATCTGACCAACGATCAGACCGGCGATAACTGCGATGGCAGCCTTCATGTTGCCAAAGCAGGTTTTGGACAGAATCACAGATACAATCGCAACCAGAATTGCTGCTGTATAGGAGCCTGTCTTCAGAGCCTTGTGAGGGTTTGCGTTTTCATCACCCTTAACAAAGAATGTACCGATGATGGAAGCCAGAATACCAACTGCTGCCAGTACCAGAGGATACAGAGCGCCTTCTGCGCTGTAGTATACCAGACCCAGTGTGATTGCAGAGATAACGGAACCAACATAGGATTCAAACAGGTCAGCACCCATACCTGCAACGTCACCAACGTTGTCGCCTACGTTATCGGCGATAACTGCGGGGTTACGAGGGTCATCCTCAGGGATACCTGCTTCAACCTTACCTACCAGGTCAGCACCAACGTCGGCAGCCTTTGTGTAGATACCGCCGCCAACACGACCGAACAGAGCGATGGAGGAAGCACCCAGAGAGAAACCGAACAGGATGTCTGCATTGCCTGTCAATACATAGATTGCGCCTACGCCCAGAAGGCCCAGACCAACTACGCACATACCCATAACTGCGCCGCCGCTGAATGCGATAGACAGGGCTTTGTTCATACCGCCTGTTCTAGCTGCGTTTGCAGTTCTTACGTTTGCATTTGTTGCAACTGTCATACCGAAGAAGCCTGCCAGTGTGGAGAAGATTGCACCAACAACGAAGCAGATTGCTGTAGGCCAGCTTACGCCGAAGCCAATCAGAATAAACAGTACAGCTGCGAAGATAACCAGAATTTTGTATTCTGCGGACAGGAACGCTCTTGCACCCTCTCTGATGCTTGCAGCGATTTCCTGCATTCTGTCTGTACCCTCGTCCATTTTGTTAACCTTACCTGCCAGGACGAAAGCAAACAGCAGCGCCACGATACCAAGTACAGGCGCCAGATAGATTAAACTTGCCATAATAATCCCCCTGTTTCTTAAAAAATTTAGAATGTGGATAATAATAAAAATGCGGAATATAACTTCCTTCCCGCCGGGGCGGAAAATCAGTTCCCACGGGAGCGCCCTTCGCACCCCTCCGGTCGGTTCTGCCGGAAAAGCTCCGAAAAAAACAAATACACAGCCAAATCCTTCTGCACCAGAAAGCCCTGTTTTTGATGGCGCAGGGGGAATCGACGTGTATCATTTTTCATGCGTTCCCTGCGGGTCAAGTCATATTCTGTCCCACAACTAAGTATAAACGAAAGGGTTTCCAAAAATCAAGTCACATCCTCCACACAGTTGTACTAATTTTGTATACAATTTTTGTTATTTTTGAACAATCTGCACAAGCAGGCTGTTTTTCCGCCCGTACAATCCAAAAAACTCTCCCCAAATAACCGGAGAGAGTTCTTTTTTCCTATTGTTTATTTTCATATCCGTGCAAGCCGAAGTCCTGCTTTCGCCCCACTCCTTATTGACACAGGAACTGCGCCACCAGCGGCAGTGTGATAACAGAAAGAATTGTGGAAACAAAGGCATATTCCGATGCTCTCTTCTCATCATTGCCGTAAAGATCGGCAAAGGAGGGCAGCGCCGCCGCCGCAGGTGTCCCCATCAGCACCACCAGTACGCTCAGTGCCATGCCGCTCATGAAGGTTCCGCAGATGAGCTTCGTAATGATGGGCATAATAATCAGCGTAAGGAAGCTGAAAATATAAACCTTTTTATCCTTGAAGATTTCGCGCACATTCGCCGCCGCCAGCAAAGACCCAATGTAAATCATGGAAAGGCAGACAGTTGTATTTGCGGAATACTGCAGCACATCAAAAATAGGCTGCGGCAGAGAAATCGAATTCACGAAGCAGAATACGCCGATAATCGCGGAAAGACAGATTAGGTTGATAAACGCATCCTTGAGCATCTGTCCTGCGGATTTTTTCAGGTCACTGCCCATTGCAAACAGCACAGAGCAGACGGTAAACAAGAATACGTTGCAGGTAAACATGACAGCTACGCAGAAAATCAGTCCCTCTACGCCGTACATTGCCATAATCAACGGCTGCCCCATAAAAATAACGTTGCTGTAAACGCCGCCGCCGCTGAATAGCCCCAGCTCCTTCGGCTGCATTTTCATCGCCTTGCCGACAATAAAGAACAGCAGCGCACCGATGCAGCACATCAGATACGTCGCACCGCAGGTCACCAGAAAGCCCTTGAAAATCTCAGGAGAATATTCCCTTTGCAGCAGAACTACCATGTTACAGGGAACCGCCACGCGCGTCAGCACGATAGAAAGCCCCTTCGCATTCGTCAGTGACAGAAAATTCTTCTTGTGCAGCACCACGCCGATAATCATCAAAATGACCATCGTAATGAGCTGATAAATTACAGGTATCGCCATTGCTCTAAACTTCCTTCCTCTTATCTTCTATCTCTCATATTTTTATAGCGACTTCCATTTTATCTTAAAATAAGCCGGTTTGCAATATTTTTTCCATTTTTCTGCAATATTTTCAATCTTTTATCAGAAAATAACCAGTTTGAATTTAAAAAATAAGATATCTTATTTATTAAAATGCATTTTTTTCTCCAAAAGACACTGCGCCGCCTTTGCCGCCAGAATCCCGACAACCGCCCCTGCCAGAACGTCCGTCGGAAAGTGTACCCCCAAATACAGACGGGAAAATCCAATCAGTGCCGCCAGCACATACGCCGCCGCTCCCCATCTGCGGTCAATGGCATAAATCGCCGTTGCCGCCGCAAAGGATGCCGAGGTGTGTCCGGAAGGAAAGGAATAATCCCCCAGCCTGCGCACCAGAATCTCGTACCCCAGCAGGTCATACGGTCGCGTGCGCGCCACCAAGGGCTTCAGCAGAAGATTGCAGATAACCATATTGAATGCCAGAGAAAGCAGCACCAGTAGCCCGCGATTGCTCCATTTTCGTCCCTTTACGCCAAGCAGCAGAAGCACCACGCCAATCCCAATCCAGAGCATCCCCTTGTTCGCCAGAGAGGAAATAAAAATCATAATTTTATCCATAACAGGGCTTGCAAAAACCTCCCGTATCCAAAGCAAAAGCTGCCCTTCCATCTCAAAAAGCCGTTCCATCTCAAAACCTCCTTTCCCGTCATCGTATCACATCGTTGCTCTCTCGGTCAACGGGTGCAAAAGAAAAACCGAAGGAGGAGCTCCTTCGGTCTTTCTAAGTACGCATCAAATATTCATTTTATATTTTCCTTTATTGTTGTTCTGAAACTATCTTATAAATATTCGCCTTGTGGAACGCTGCGCCTACCACAAAGAAAATCACTGCACCTGCTACGCCCTGTACAATGTTTTCGGGAATAGAGGTTGCCGCTACCGCAAAGCTGCTCTTCAAAATACCGCCGCCGATAAAGTAGCCGAATACCATCCATGCAACGCCAACAAAAGCCGCCAACAGGTTGCGCCCTGTGTAGAATTTCGCTCTGCTGCCTGCGCCGGATGCAATCTTACCAATCAGCCAGCCCATCAGACCCTTGATAATCAGCGTAAAGGGTGCCCAATGGCTGTAGCCGCTCAGAACATCCGCCAGTGCGGAGCCAATACCGCCGGCAACCATGCCGTATCTTGCCCCGAAGAATACCCCGACCAGAAGAATCATGCTGTCCCCCAGGTGTACATAGCCCTGTGTTGCGGAAACAGGAATCTGGAATACCATCGTGCAGACTGCCACCAAAGCAATCAGCAAGCCGTGAATACAAAGCTCTTTCGTTTTCATTTTTGCATCTCCCACCTTACTTGTTTTTTCGTTATCGTAAGGATATCATATCCATCGTCTGTCCGCCAGTAGCAGCACAGTAAAACAAATAATTGTATCGGTGCAATCCATCATTTTGTACCCATACGCTTACTGCAATTCCTCTTTTAACCGCTCCATCACTCGCTCCAGTGTAAAAGAAGCCATCAGCCGCCGATTCTCTCTATCCAGTAAGCGAAAATGCCCCGAAACCACATTCTGCTGTATCCGATACCCCTTCTCCTTCCATATCTCTCTCCACCAGACCCTTCCGCCCATTGTTTTCGGGTACTGCGGCTCTGCCTCCGCAAAGGCAAGCGCCTCCACCAAATCATCCAAATCTCCGCCGAACTGCGCCTGCAAAATGCAGCTTTCGCGGAAAATTGCCGCAAATGCCGCCGCACCCGTCCATCCCAGAGAGCTGCGCCCCTTCTCAATCTCCACAAGGGTCTTTTTGGAAATCCCAAGCACCGCCGCCATTTTTTCCTGCGTAAATCCATATTCCTTCCGCACCGCCTTCAATGCACTGTCCAGTGCCGCGGCAAATTCCTTCTTCGTCATGCTCCTTCTTCCCTTCTTATAGCGGCGACAGATACATCAGGTACGGTGCCGTCAGTATCGCCATCCCCAGTGCGATTTTCTTTTTCTTTCCTTCCTCTAATAAAATCCCCTTCCATACGAACTTTATATGGAAAAAGTAAATCAGTACCCCTGCCAGAACTACGCCAACCGTTGCAAATAAAAATGCCCCCACAGAGGAAAACGGCGCATATATATGAAATGGCAGCGAAACCGCACTGCTGATGATGACCAGAACCCCTGCCGCCAGAAAATCCGCCAGAAATCCAAAGCCCCATGCTTTCCAAATGCCCCTCCGGTAAAGCTCCTTTTTCTCCGGCACCTTGAACAGGAAAAACAGAAGCAGCAGCATTACCGTATCCACAATAAAATTCGCCGGCAGCAAAAGCACAAAAAAATACGGAAACAAAATGGCATAGAAATATATTCCCCACATCGGGAAAATCAGGTTGTACAGCTTGATGTCTCGTTTCATGAAAGACCTCCTTCTCGGCATAATTGGTGTAAATTTACACTTTTTAACTTAGTGTAATTTTACACTTTTATCCTCCCCCTGTCAATCCCCCATAGAAAAAGGAGAGCGGCAATTCGCTCTCCTTCTCTTTTTTATTGAATCCACGCTTCTCCGAAGCCTGCTTTCGATTTCATTTTTTAACCCGTAATGCTGCTGATAACGCCTGCATCTGTAAGGACAACCTTTACTGTATAGCCCTTATTATCTGCATTGCCATCCTCCAGATCCTCCTGCTTCAGACCCTTTACGTTGCAGGTTTTCACCTTGCCGGGCAGATCCAGAGAGAACTTGTTGCCGCTTGCCGTCCGGATGCGGATGTAATCGCTGTCGCAGGAGGTCAGCTCGCCTGCCGCCTCTCTGATGTAAACATTCAGCGTTTCCACTCTTTCCTGATCGTCCAGTCCTGCCTCTACATAAACCTTCACATTCGGGTCGGCAATCATTTTCTTCACCGTATCCAGAGATTCTGTAGGAGAACCGTAAACGCGCAGCGTCATTTTTCTTTCGCTCAGGAAGCTGTACGCCTTGCTCTTGCCGTCCACCTGCAAGCCGTTTGCCGCAGAGGTTGCAATGCCGCTTACCTTCGTCAGCCCGCTGCCCACATTCGGACCATTTACTAATGTAAACTGATTTACCACGCCGCTGCTGTTGAAGCCCAGCTTGATTTCCTCCCCAACATATTTGGAGGTTGCAATGTCATCCAGTGTAAACTTCTTGTCATCCTCATCCGTCAGCTTCGGCTTGGAGGTTGTAATCAGTTCATATTCGCCGCCGCTTGTTTCGATTTTGATTCTCTTCTTATCCTGATCGTATTCCACCAGCTTGCCGGTTGCCGCTGTCAGTCTTGCGTCAACCTCTGTCACCTTATTGTTGCCGTCCGCAACGATTTCCGCATACAGCTCAAATGCGGAATCGTTCGCCAGTCTTGTCAGCAGCTTCTTGGACTTTGTCTCTGTGCTGCCGATTTTGATAGTATTATCAGAATCCTTCGTGTTGTATTTATCCAGCATCGTGTAGCTTACGGAAGATGTCTTGAATTTCAGCACATCATTCTGAATCGAAGCCACTGTGCCCTTGCGTTCTCTCTTCTCGTCGCTTGTCTTGTTCCAAGCCTGCTTATCTGTGGAAAGATAAATCTCTGTCACCTTGTTGCTCTTGTTCATCACAACCTTGCAGTACATGGTATCATCCGTATCATCCGCGAATTTTTCCGCCTTATCTACGTTGCCCAGATTCTCCCAGTCCTTATTTTTATAGCCGTAGAATGTAATGTTATCCAGAGGGTTCGTAGAACCAAAGGTAAAGGTTGTGGCTTCCTTGTTCTCCTCTACCACCAGCTTCTTGTCATTCAGGCTCTTTACCTTATAGGTTCTGCTGGTGTCCTTTTTCCCTTCGTCAAAGGTATCCTCGGACATAATTACCTTGGAAACCTTTTCATCCGCATTGACCGTAACCTTCACATAAACCGTACCGCTGTCTGCCAGCTTCTTCAGTGCCGCCGCTGTACTCTTGGTGTCACCGATGTAGAATTCGCAGTTTGCCGCAAAGTAATAGGTGCCTTCGCTGCTGCTGCCGATGAATTTCATATTCACGCTGTTTGTGGAGAAGCTCTTTACCTCGCCCACTCTCGTGTATTCATTCGTAAAGGTGATATACAGCTCTTCAATATAGGTAACATCCTCATAATTCCCATTCTTCTTTTCTCTTTCAATGGTTGTTTTGATGCCTGCATAGGCGTGCTCCTTATAATGGTCATCCAGCAGGGTTTTCAGCTGTGTTCTTGTCACCGTCTGTCCGCCGACAACGATTTTCGCGCCGGATTTGATGGGATATTTTACGGTTTCGCCCGTGTTTTCGTTCTCAAAGCTGAGGCTGTCATTCTTGTAGGAATCCACATACCCCGTCATGTCATATTTGGACTGCGCCGTAGAACCCTTTGTCACGCGCATTGCAATCACGCTGTTGCCGCTGCGGATTAAGGAAACCTGATCGCCCTTGTTCAGACTGCTCAGTGCAACGGTCTGTGTGGTGTTGCCGGAATAAACAGGCATCTGCCCCAGTGTTGCCATCACGTTTTCCGTGCCGCCCTGTGTCATCTTCACCGTAAAGTTGTAATATTTGTTTTCGTTTACCGTAATGTTGGTAATCGTGCCGCTTTCCTCAACGCCCTCTGTCAGGATGCCGTTTGTCTTGTTCAGCATAACAGCCATTTCCGCACGGTTGATGTTCTTCTTGGGGTTGAAGTTATTGTAGTTGTCCCCACTCACAACGCCCAGTCTTTTCAGAAGGTCAATCTGCACCAGTCTCTCGCCGGAAATGCTCCAGTAGTCCGCAAACTTCTTTGCCTCTGCCGCATCCTTTTCCTTGTCATAATACATTCCAAGCGCATTGCCGAACAGCAGCGCAACATCCTCTCTCGTTGCCGCTGTGTTGCCGCCTGCAAATTTTGTTGCCACCAGCTGCATGTCAATGATGCCGTTCTTCAGCCCATAGGCAACTGCCATCTGCGCCCATTTCGGCACCTGATATGTATCCAGCGTACCCATGTAGGCATACGCCTCTACCGCATCCATGGATTTTGCAACCCCTGTTTTCACCAGCACATTGTAAACCATCTGCATTGCCTCGCAGTAGGTTACGTTGTTTTTCGCACGGAAGGTACCGTCCTCATAGCCGCTTAAAAGGCCCTTGTCCGCCACACTGTTGATGACTGTTTCCGCCCCTGCCCAGGGCACATCGTTGATATCCTTGAAATTTGCCGCATAGGCTGTCAAGGGCAGGCTGGAAGCTGCCATCACCGCAGACAGGATTAACGCGAACTTGCGCTTCATAACTTTTACCCCCTTTGATTTTCGTTTTCTATTTATTGTTCTTATAAATTTCTCTTTCTACTGTTCCATCCGGCACATCTGCCGAAATGTCACTATAAATTATATCATAACTGCGCCCCTCTGCCTAGTCCCAAGGTCTTAAGGTTTCTTTAATCTCTCAGGCAAAACCGCCGTTGCTTCCCTCTTTTTCCTCCCTAACGCCTTCCCTCTCCCTTCGCCCCCATTTTATATTCTTTTTTTATCAAAACAGGATTTTTCATCCCATCTTTCCAAAAAAGGTGTATACTAAAGAAAAACAGAAAACTTTATTTTTTATAAAGGAGGTCTTTCTTATGCAGGAAAAAAGAACCCACACACGCGTTCCGGCAAAAGCAATCCATGAAACTCCGGCAAACGGCGTTTTCATCACAAAGAACGATCTGAGAAACTATGGTGCCTTTGCAGGTCTTTTCTTTCTCCTTCTGTCCGCCTTCGCCGTTCTGGGCAGAAAATGCAAAAAGGGCGGAAAAGACAAAAAAGAGAAAAAGAGGAGAAAAGACAAAAAAGACGGGAAATGCTGAGGTTTCGCCTTGCCAAGCCGTTTCCTTTTCGCTATACTATTAGGATAGTATAGGAGGGTTATCCTCCTTTTCAAATGCAGAAAAACCGAAAGGAAGAAAAAAACTATGAAATTAGGTATCGTTGTAAATTAGCCTTTTTTCATAAATCTATATACATCAATAAAAGTCCGTAAAACCGCATGGTTACAAAGTTTTTTGAAATTGTAAATTCATAAAACTTCATACAAAATCATATACTTTCATGCCATTTGGGTGTAGAAATGGGTGTAAAAAGATAGTCGAAAACCAGAGTCCAACGCATTTTATGTATTGATAAATGGGCATACAGATTTCTACGGATAGAACCATATAGCATGATAGAACAGAAGTTAAAATATTATAATGTACCGCACAGGCGGCGTTACCTTATCCCAACAGGGAAACAAGGAACGCCGCTATTTTTTTACCCTCATGTTACGCAGTAGGGGCAAAAAGAGCTTTGCTACATAAGGCTTTGCGGGTGCGGTTTTCACACAGTAAGGGATTGATACCTAAACCCTCAAAATTGCTGTTCTACTGCGTAACAAATATGAAGCAAAGGAGTTGATGAAGCTATGGCAGTTTTCCGCGTGGAGAGAAACACAGGATATACGGTTATGAGCAACCACCATTTACGCAACAAGGAACTTTCCCTAAAGGCAA
>OJUG01003319.1_pt1 | contig 14800 bp, 11 predicted proteins | sample 1599841 | NCBI WGS metagenome assembly OJUG01 (sample SAMN04168659, study PRJEB22393) | human gut metagenome | biome: human gut microbiome; feature: stool | host: Homo sapiens | collected 2014-05-12 | reverse complement strand
TGCATGATTTCTGTATATCGTGTGCCGGAACCCAATTGTTCTTGTGCAATTTTCCAAAGAGAATCTCCTTTTTGTACGGTGTATTCTTGATATTGAATTGGAAGTTTTATTTGATCTCCCGGATAAATTAGCGTACTTGTTAGCCCATTTAACTGCATGATTTCGTGATAATGAAATCCACTTCCCAAATATTTTTCAGCAATGCCCCAAAGTGTATCTCCGGAGATTACCTGATGAATCAGATGATTTGATTCGGAAGATGTTGGTGGAGTTTCGGAGGGAGATTCCGTATTGGGAGGGGTAGGCTGCTGTGGAACAGACGGAATTGAAGAATCGGGCTGTTGTGGTTCCGATGGGGTAGGTGATTCGGGTTCAGGAATTACAGGTAAATCCGGAGATTCCGGTTCGGTTGGATTAGATGAATCCGGTTGCTCTGTTGTTGGAGGGGCAGAGGATTCGGGAGTATCGGAAGATATTGGAGGTTCAGATTCTTCCGGTTCAGATGGTGTGGTATCCTCCATTTCTCCGTTTACCCATTCTTCATAATGATCCCAAATGGATGGGTCTTCTTGGCCCAATGCCCATGAACCTGCACCTTTTAGATTATATTTTTCAACCAAGCCCAATTTTGCTTCATAAGATTGATCATTTTCATACCAAACCACATATTTTCCGGGTTGCAAAACAAAATCTCCGCCTACAGTATAGCGCGTGCTTTGATCTGTAATTGTAAATTCTGCTTTTACAGATTGACTTGTTTCATCATAAGTTACAGTGGATTCACAGTTATTTAAAATATCTTGAATGGTTTTGCTGCTGATACCTTTACCAATAATTCTATTATCATCTAAACTCCATACGCGTCCATATAAAGGAACACCAATCACAATTTTGTCGGCAGTAGTTTTACTGAGTGCATATTGAATCGAGTTTTCCACAAACTGAATTCCTGCGACAGGGCCTGCGGCTCCTCCCTCATAATGTTCGTCATAAGTCATAATAAATAAGTGGTCTGCATACTGAGCAAGTGCTGCGTAGTCGTAAGAACCATGCCAGCCGGTCTGCCAGTCATTCGGATTTGCTGCAACCGCAACAGAAACCTCTTTATGACTTGGAATTTTTTCTCGCAGCAGTTTTACTAATTGGGTATATTGGTCTCTTTGTTCGTGTGTCACATTCTCAATATCGACATTTACACCATCCAGATTATATTCTTCTATATAATCCGCAATTTGTGTTGAAAGTGTTTCTACATCTTTTAATGCATTGATACCTGCTGTTCTGTCCCAATGGTTACTTAAGAAAGGAACTACCTTAATTCCTTTTGCATGCATACTATCAATTAAATATGTGCTGACATAATTCAATGTTAAGCTTCCGTCTTCTTGAATGTCAAAATAACTGGGGGAAACGGTATCCAATGTTTGGCCCGTCTGATTCACATATTCAATTTGCTGATGGTCCGTACCACTATATAAGTATCCCATAATATAACGGTCAGATGCTGCAAAAACGGATAAAAATGAAGTTAAAGATAACGAGGCTACCAAAATCCCTGATGCAAATATTTTTACGCTTTTAATTTTGGCTTTTTTGGCATATTCTAATATGGATTTTAAAATACCTTCTGAATTGGTGTGCTTGTTTTTTCTTTTCCCAAATTCCCATGCAAATTCTACATCGGCTTTGGAATATTCAATTAAAATATCATACTCTCCGTCTTGTCGGGGAACCAACTTTATATTTGGCATTTCTATCTACATCACCTTTCATGTTGTTTGTTTTTTGTTTTATTAGTATGTACATCAAATGTGTTAAATATGAAAAAATTTGGTATAACGTAGAACATGAGATAGTAGAAAGGCGTAAGTGTTATTACTTTTGTTAAGCAACTAAACAATGCTTGACGAAAAAGAAAAACAAGTTTATAATAAAACGACAGAAATCACAAACGGAGGCGTTGCTATGCAATGCGAGATGGCCCGACAATTTTTTGATATGCTGACTGTAATAACAGCAAAGCAAAAAATACCAAAAGAATATGCAGATGGACAAGTATTATACAATGCCGAAATAGAATTACTGGAAAAAATCTATCAGTATCCGCAAGCCAATATTAGCATATTGTCCGTTAAATTAGGCGTGACAAAAAGTGCAGTGACACAAATGAGTATCAAGCTGTTAGACAAAGAGCTGATTGAAAAATTTCAAGATTCTAAAAACAAAAAAGAAAAATACTTTCGTTTGACAAATAAAGGGAAAAAGGCCAGAGAAACATACATGGCGCATCATGACCAAGCGTTAAGTAAGATGAGAGCATATTTATGCTCTCTCAATGAGAATGATAAAAACACCATTTTAACATTTATGAAAATGATGAAGCAATATATGCCGGTGTATACATTTCCTTGCAAATGTGGTACAAATCAAAATTCCTGCTGTTTAGCAGCTGAAGATAAAAGGATAGAAGAAAAATGCTTGAATTAAAATATATCTCTTTTTCTGTGATGGAGGAAACAGGCCAACAGAAGAAGATATTAAAAGACATTAACCTTACAATAGATACCGATACCTTTGTAGTAATTACAGGTCCGAACGGAGGAGGAAAGTCAACACTTGCAAAAATCATTATGGGAATTGAAAAGCCTTCTCAAGGGACCATTCTTTTTAAAGGTCAGGATATTACCAATTTAGATATTCATGAACGTGCAAAATTAGGTATGGGATTTGCATTCCAGCAGCCGGTTCGTTTTAAAGGTCTTACCGTAAAAGACTTATTACACTTATCTGCCAGTAAACAAAAAAGTGACCAGGAACTTAGTCAATATCTTACTGAAGTGGGACTCAATGCATCAAATTATATCAATAGAGAAATAAATGCAAGTCTTTCCGGGGGAGAGTTAAAGAGAATTGAGATTGCAATGTTAATGGCCAGAGGTGTAGATCTTTCTCTGTTCGATGAGCCGGAAGCCGGTATTGATTTATGGAGTTTTCATAATTTAATTAAAGTGTTTGAGCAAATTAGAGATACCAAACGCGGATCAGTAGTCATTATTTCTCATCAGGAGCGTATTTTAAATATAGCGGATAAAATAGTTGTGATTTCTAACGGTGAGATAGATACTGTAGGAACACGGGATGAAATATTGCCAAAGCTGTTATTGGAATCTGACACGTATCAATTTCATAAAGTGAGGGAACAGCAATGAAACATTCAGAACAAACAGAACATATTTCTGGAAATTCCTCTGTGCTGCAAAAACTTCTAAAGGTAGTATCTGGAATAACCGGAACACCAAAAGGCGCTTATAATATTCGACAAGACGGTAAGAGTATTGGTCGTCAGAGTACAGATAACATAGAAATTCGTTCAAAAGAGAATGGACAGGGAATTGAAATTTACGTGAAACCTGGAACAAAAGGAGAGTTTGTTCATATCCCTGTGGTAGTAGATGAAAGCGGTTTTGCAGACGTAGTATATAATGATTTTTTTATTGGCGATGATGCGGATGTAGATATTGTAGCAGGATGCGGTATTCATAATGATGGTATTCACTTGTCCCAGCATGATGGTGTTCATACCTTTCATGTAGGAAAAAATGCAAAGGTGCGATATGTGGAAAAGCATTATGGAGAAGGTAGTGGAAGCGGAAAACGCGTTCTAAATCCTATTACAGTGGTACATTTGGACGAAGACAGCTATTTAGAAATGGAAACAGTACAAATTGAGGGGGTAGACAACACAAAAAGAGTTACAAAAGGCGATTTAAAGGATCGTGCGCAACTTGTTATTAAAGAAAAGTTAATGACAAGCGGTAATCAAAATGCTACTACAGAATTTGAAGTGAACTTAAATGGTGTCGATTGCAGTACAAATGTAATGTCGCGTTCGGTAGCAAAAGGAAACTCTTTTCAGGGATTTTATTCCAAAATAAATGGCAATAATGCTTGTGCAGGGCATTCCGAATGTGATGCTATTATTATGGATGAAGCTTGCGTCACTGCGGTTCCTGAAATTACAGCAAACCACGTAGATGCTTCTCTGATTCATGAGGCTGCCATTGGCAAAATTGCAGGAGAACAAATTATAAAATTGATGACATTAGGATTATCACAAGAAGAAGCAGAGGCGGAAATTGTTCGTGGCTTTTTAAAATAGTTATTTCAAAAGGAGACGGTGTATGACTGTCTTCTTTTTTATTTTATAGAATATGTTTTAACGATTTTCAAAAGTTTACATATATTATAAGTAGAGTGTGTATAAAGTATAGGAATGTAGTACAAGCAAATAGATTTTTTAAGACAAAATAGTGCAAATTTTTGAAAAAAGAGTATTAAAAAGTACGCATATATCCAATTTATTTCACCGAGAATGGAGATTATTAATATGAATATGGATATGAATATCTATAATGGGATGAATTGTTGTTGCAACCAAAATTGTGATGATGATTGTTGTCGTCCAGTGATTTGTTGCCCTGCTGGTCCCACAGGTCCTACAGGTCCAACCGGTCCCACAGGTCCTGCAGGTGGTGTAACTGGGCCAACAGGCGCTACAGGTCCTGTTGGCCCAACAGGAGCGACGGGCCCAACTGGTCCAACGGGAGTAACAGGTCCCACAGGTCCAACAGGCCCGACTGGAGCCACGGGCACAGGAGCGACAGGTCCAACCGGTCCAACAGGAGTAACAGGTCCCACAGGTCCAACAGGCCCGACCGGAGCCACGGGAACAGGGGCGACAGGTCCAACTGGTCCAACAGGGGTAACAGGTCCCACAGGTCCAACAGGCCCGACCGGAGTCACAGGAACAGGAGCGACAGGTCCAACTGGTCCAACAGGGGTAACAGGCCCCACAGGTCCAACAGGCCCTACCGGTCCGACGGGAGATGAAGGTGTCCAGGGAACCGCGGCGACAGTACGTGTAGGTACGGTAACTACAGCGGAGCCTGGTACAGCGGCAGAGGTAACAAATAGCGGTACTGAGCAGGATGCTGTATTTGATTTTGTGATACCAAGAGGCGAAACTGGTGGAGGTGCTACTCCTGTAGAGTTATTGACAGCATATTCTACACCTGCTCAGCCAGGCACATCAGGTGGCAGTCTAATTTTTGATAGAAACGGAACTTCTTATGGTAATGCAATTTCTCATACAGAAAATACTTCTGCTTTCACCATTCAAGAACCTGGTTTTTATTATGTAGCGTTCCACACAACAATTACGCCGACAAGCGGTGTAGATTTTCCACTATCAATTGTAGTATTTCTGCAGCAGCAAGGTACTGCTGTTTCAGGAACCAGTATACGCCATACGTTCCAGACAACTTCAGATGCAAGTAATATAGCATTTTCTCAGATTATACAGGTAACATCAACTCCAACCACATTGGAAGTAATCGGTGAGGGTGGAAATTATCTATATTATGATAATTCAATGACTATTTATAAAGTAGGAGAAATATCATAAATTTAAGAGAATATCCCTTTATTTTGGGGATATTCTTTTTTATTTTACTATTTTTCCCATTTTGCTTCATTGACAGCATACATTGCCCAAATTATAATGAAAAGATAAAAATATGAAAATATCGTAAACCTAAGAGGAGTGATTCGGTGAAAAGCAAAATTCCGCGCGTAACCCTAGTAATATGGGGAATTATAGTCGCCATTGTAATTATTATGGCAACTGTTTGTATTGTTTTGATTATGCAGGGAAAATGGGGAATTGATAGTAATGATCCAAGTAATTATATTGCAATAAAAGAAGAAAGTATTCAACAAGATATCTCTGCGATAAATGTAAATTGGGTATCAGGAGATGTACAAGTCAAAAAGAACTCAAATGACCAAATCCGTATTGTTCAAAAGGGTAGTGACGATTATCCACAGGAGCAATTATTTGCAGTTAAAATAGATGGGGATACTTTATATATAGAAGATACCAGGGGATATGGTATCAATATGTTCGGTTTTCAAAAACAGGCAAATACAGATTTAATACTATATTTACCTGAAAAAGAGTATCAACAGTTGAATGGAAACTTTGTAAGTGCGAATGTGACAGTTGATACATGTAATACCAATCACTTATATTTAAAGACTATTTCAGGAACCATTTTGGTAGAGAAAGGAAAATGCGGATTGGTAGAATTAAATACAACCAGTGGTGATATTTCCGTAAACCACATAAAAACAGATCAGTCTCTAAAAATGGTTTCTGTAAGCGGAGCTGTTACAGTAGCAGAAAGTAAAATTGAAAATGAAACAAACGCTTATAGCGCAAGCGGTAATATCAATATCAATGATTTGCATACTAAGAATTTAAATTGTGAAACAATTAGTAGCTCTATACAAACAGAAGGAATTTTTGAGAGTGTGACGTTTTCAACGACATATGGCTTGGTGGAATGTACAGCAAACGAACCATTAAATCAGTTAACGGTTACTACTGTTTCCGGGGATTTTCACGGTATGATACCGGAAGAAAACGGTTTTACCGCGACATACCATACAGTTTCAGGTACATTTGAGAGCGAATTGGAAACGATACAGGATAACCATACATTTGTTTATGGAAATAAAAACGGTATGTTTCAATTTAATACCAGCAGTGGAAGTATTACTTTATCTGCACTTCCGTTATAATTAAAAAATTATATGAAAGGTATTGATAATTTCCCAAATAATTTTAAGAAAAATAATGAGAAAATCTATTGACACTGTCATATATGAGATGTACAATAAGCAACAACCAGACAAGGAACATTGCTGCTCTTAATTGTTAAGAGCAGTATTCCATTTATAGGGATAGAAAAGAGGCGGTTGTAGTGAATATTTTGATTATAGGCTGCGGACGCGTTGGAATTAGCTTAGCAGAACGTTTGGATGCGCATGGACATGATGTTGCAATTGTAGATTCAGATGTAGATAATTTCAGAGCTTTAAGTGATGAGTTTACGGGTATTACTGTTTGCGGTATGCCTATGGACATGCAGGTGATGCAAAATGCAGGTATAGAGAATTGCGATGCGGTTGCAGTAGTGACGCCGGATGATAACTTAAATATTACCGTATCACAGGTAGTAAAAAAATTTTTTGGCGTAGAAAATGTTTTGGCGCGCATATCTGATCCTGCCCGTGAAAAAGTGTTTAAAAAGTTCGGATTGAAAACAGTATGTCCAACCAATTTGGCAGGAGATGCGATGTTTGTGGCTCTGACACAACCATTTGATAATAAAAATATGACATTTGGAGTATCTACTGTATCGTTTACATGCGTACCGGTAGAAGAGCAGTTTGTGGGCAGAGATATTAGCAATTTGGGAGAAGGCAGTGACCATAGTGTGTTTGGTGTTGTACATCCCGACGGTTCTATGGATTTGCATTTAGCCCATAAAAAATTAATTTTACAGCAAAATGATATGGTTATTTACGCAAATATGTGTGACTAAGACAATTTCATAGGAGAAAAGGATTATGAAAATTATTATTGTTGGCGGCGGCAAGTTAGGTAAAGATATTGCCGATAATATGCTGGAACGCAAATATGATGTAAGATTAATTGAAAAGAATAGGGCAAAATGTATTGAACTGGCAAATGATTTAGATGTAGAAATTATTTGCGGAGATGGTACAGAATTAGAAGTACTGGAGGAAGCAGGAACAAAGAATGCAGATTGCTTTATTTCCGTTACCGGCAGTGACCAGGATAATTTGGTGGCAACACAGCTTGCTAAAAATGAGTTTAATGCTCGCAAGGTAATCGTTCGCGCCAATAATCCGAGAAATGTGGAAGCTTTGCGTACCTTGGGAACAGATATTGTTGTTAGCAGCACTGAGATTATCACCAGGTTGATTGAGCAAGAGGTGGATTTAGCGGGAATGCATTTACTGGCAACTTTAAATAAAGGAAAAGCAAGTATCTGTACAATAACTTTGCCTGAGTTTTCCAGTTTGGATGGAAAAATGCTAAAAGATATTACATTGCCGCAAGGATGTCTTGTTATTTCTGTTTTAAGAGATGACGATATGACCATTCCAAATGGTTTTACTGTAATTCATACAGGAGATGAAATTGTGTCTGTATGTGACAGTGACAATAGTCAGCGCCAATTATTAAAATTATTCCATAGCCACAATTAAAAAAAGGAGGGTAATTTACCCTCCTTTTTTATTCTTCTGTTTTCTCTTTTCGACGCAGACGGTTGGTTCGTTTAAACCTTGTTTTTTCCGGCAGAGGTTCCTTTGTTTTATAGGTAATACGGTGTTTTGAGTCAATGACTTTGGAGTTGTCTATTTTTTTCATAATCAGTACATATGCAACTAAGAGAGGAACAGCACACCCTGTCACAATTGCTCCCAATTTCAGCCCGGGTGTTTGATAATGAAACTGTATTTCAGATGCGCCTGCGGGTACCTTTACGGCCATAAAGCCAATATTTACTTTTTCTATGTCCACAGGCTCCCCGTTTACCGTAGCAGTCCAGCCACTTTCGTATGGAACGCTAAAGAAAACCAAACGCTCCTTATCGGATGTATAGTGCGCGGTAAAACCGTAACTATCATAAGCAAAATCTGAGCAAGCCATTGATTGGCGTTCGAGACAGTCCTTATAATAAGCTTCTTCCGTATAGGAGAAAGATATGTTTCCAACGGCAGGTTCCAAAATATCTTGGTATTTTGCTACTTGCTCCTCATTCAATACAATTGCTTTTAACAGTAATAGATTACGATTGTCTTCATATAGCTGATTATACTGCTCTTCAGTGTAATAGTAATCGTAACTAAAACCCATTGGGATGTAATATTGATTTTCCCAAACATCGTAGCCGTTCTGAGTATCATAATAGGTCCATCCCGGCATACGGGTGGTTCCATCTTCTTTTACAAAATTATCGTTGTCGCCTGTATAGTCAAATAACCAGCGGCAGGAAGTAAGAGCACGTAATCCATAATATTTTACATCAGGTCTTGACCCAACATCTCTTGTGACACCAATGGTTGGGTAGAACTCCATAATAGAACCCGGTACAATGCTGTGAAATGCTTGTATACTGGGAACTTGCCAGAACATTGCCTGGTTATCCATACTTTTATAGAAGTCAGAACGTGCAAAATCAGATTCTGGTAAATTTAAATCTTTACCGCCATTTAACGAGGTAGGAATAATCTGATTGTGTGTATCATAGGATTGCGTTTTGCCAAGTGCAATAAAATAAGTTGCATATACCACAGTAATAACGCAAACGCCGATGTTCAGCAAACGAGCAAACCACACGCGACTTTTATTGCGATATTTTAGAATAATAATCAACAATAATAAGCTGACAACAGCAATTGCAACATAAGTCCAAAATCTGGTGGGATAACTTTCCAGGCCATAAGTTGTTGTAGTAACATCATCTTTGGTTGTAGTGTTTGGCATCAGTCCAATTGGAATCGCAATGCCGAGGGTAATTAATAGTGTCCAACGTATGGCGCGTTTCCAATTAATATCGCTAAACTCCAAACAGGAAATGGTAGCCAGTGACATCATCAGTGTTAATATATAGAACCAACGAGCATAGTAGGAGGAGTTGAATAATTGAAAAGCACTATTTAAAATTGGGACCATTGCCATTAGAAACAGCACACCCAATGTTACCTTCAGCCAATGCTTTTTTCTTCTCTGCATAAAGCCGATGACACCTGTCATACTGAACAGCGGCAACCATGCGCCCAGTGAGGCCCATTTTGACTCTGAATTTGGTGTAAAGTTTGGTCTTGCCGGAATATCAGGAGGGAAGAACAGACTTTGCAGAATATGTACATATCGTTGATTATAACTGTAAAGTAAGGCGTTCCATCCATTTGGAGGGTTGTCCACACGTGGATTTTGTATAATCGTGAGAATGGTTGGTATCAATAAAACACACGATATGGCAACGCCAAGAATACCTTCCAAAAGCAGCAAGAAAAAGTCTCTGACAGAAATTTTCCAGCTTTTCATAATCAGGCGAATAGCAAAATAAATAAGGCAAAATACAACTTGTCCTACAAAGAAATAATAGTTTACAAAACAGCATGCAAATATGGTCAATGCGAAAATTCCTCTGCGGCGCTGATACATGTATTCATCCAGTGCTGCCAACATAAGAGGGAAAAATACAATTGCCTCATGGAAATGGTTAAAAAAGATATTGTAAACAGAGAATCCGGAAAAGGCATATAACATGCCGCCGATAACGGCAAAGTTTTGGTTTTGTACGTATCGTTTTAAATAAACATAACCGGTTAAGGAGGCACATCCAAATTTTAAAATGAGCAAAGGTCCCATAAGATAGGGAACAGCTGCACTTGGAAATGGAATCGTCAGCCAAAAAAACGGACTGCCTAATAAATAAAATGAATAGGAACCAATAAAATTAGCACCGAGGTCTGTTGTCCAGCTCCAGCCAAAACTGCCGCTTCTTACAGCGTCATGCGCCATTTGATAGAAGGGAACTTGCTGAACGTTAAAATCACCGTAAAAAAGAAAATATCCTTTGTCGTATATGATAAAGGGAATAAAGAAAAGGAAAGAAATTCCGATACCATAAACAAATGCCTTAAAATAGTAGTTTTGCCACCAGACTTTTGGTTGTAGAGCTGTTAACTGCATGTGAGACCTCCTTTCCTTTGGTAATTTTTTATTATAGCATAAAAGAAATTGGTGTGCAATTTTTGGCAAATGCATACGGAAATGATTTTGACGATTTTTGCAGCAAGTAAATTGTTTCTTTATCAAGTAAGGCTGTTATAGCCAAAATAAAAGCTAAAATGCTGTTGCCAATAGCTAAAGTCTATGATTTTGTAACGATTTCAAGGTTGTTATAGCATAAGGAAGATTACAGGGGAATCTTCAACTAATAAACGCTACAACGTTCTCATAATAGCCAAAATTTTAATTTTGCTGCTGTTATGAGGTTGTTATAACATATTTTTGATGTCTGAATTTAGCAAATATTGGAGGATTACAATTACCAAAACGAAAACCGTTGTTCCTATACAGCAAACTTGGTATAATAAAAGAAAATCAAAAAAGGATGTTTATCATGTCACATTTTTATGCCATGCTATCCCGCATGAAATACATCAATCGCTGGGGATTAATGCGAAATACGCAGAAGGAATCCATTTGCGAACATAGTTTAGAGGTCGCCATTTTAGCACATGCATTGGCAGTTATTCATAATCGTAGATTTCATGGTAATGTCAATCCGGAACGTGCAGCAACACTGGCGATTTTCCATGATGCTCCTGAAATTATTACAGGAGATTTGCCTACGCCAGTAAAATATTATAATCCTTCTATTCATAAAGCTTATCAAGAAGTGGAAAAAGTTGCTCAGGAGAAGTTACTTTCCATGCTGCCGCAGGACTTAAAGCAAGACTATACCTCTTTATTATTTCAAGAACAGGAAGAAGACAAACGGTTATTAACGTTTGTCAGGGCGGCAGATAAGCTTTCTGCCCTCATTAAATGTGTGGAAGAACGAAAAATGGGGAATGCTGAATTTGTCAAAGCGGAACAAACCATTCGAGAATCCATAGGAGCCATGAAAATTCCGGAAGCAGATTGCTTTATCAAAGAGTTTTTGCCTTCCTATGAATTAACATTAGACGAGCAGGAGTAATGTTTGCAAAAATAATGTAATTTTTTGGCCAAATCCAATATATTTTCTTTTTTAGAATATTATAAGGTAATATATCTTGTATACTTAAAAATTAATGGAATTTACGTAAGAATAAGAAAAACAGAGGGATAAATTTGGATAACAATCATCAAGATTTTGACAAAGAAAACATACAAGATACGAAAAAGATTCCGGATTTGGAACAAAATGAATTATATAGCAAAACTCCAAACATGCAGCAACAAAACGATACAAGTTTGGAAGATTTAAAACAATCTTACCAAGCACCTTCTCAAGAGCCTAAAAAAAGAAGGTTAACCAAAGGCAGAATTGCTGTAAATATTATAGTGGCAATACTCAGCGTTGTTTTAATTGTAGCAGGTGCCGGATGTTTTTATGTAGACGGAATGCTGAATAAATTAAATTTTGTTGAGAACACAGAATCAGAGGTAACTCCCAGCATGACAGTCAGTGAAGCAGGTGAAACCACAAGTTTACCCGACCCTATGTTTGTAAACGGACTATATCATGACGATGCCATTACAAATATTTTAATCTTGAGTCTGGATGATTATCAGGAAGGTGATGTCGGCCGTTCAGACAGTATGATTATGCTGTCTATAGATACCCGTCATAAAAAGATTAAAATGACCTCTTTTATGAGAGATATGTTTGTGCAAATTCCGGGAGTTGGTTCTAACCGTCTCAACACAGCATTTTCTTATGGCGGTGCACCTTTAACGGTAAAAACCATTGAGAACAACTTTGGTGTGGATATTGACCGTTATGTTATCATTGATTATGATGCCTTCGAAACAATTATTGATAGTGTGGGAGGCGTTTACATTGATGTATCCGATGCTGAGGCTGCATACATCAATGAATATTCTTTCCGTACAGATATTGTTGGCGGTTATCAGTTATTAAATGGAGATTTGGCCCGCTCCTATGCAAGAATACGCAAAATAGGAGATGACTTTGAACGTACGGCGCGTCAGCGTGAGGTAATGTCAGCGGCAATTGATCAACTGAAATCTTCCAATATTGGAACAATTAATCATGTATTATCTACTGTATTACCTATGATTACAACAAATTTAAGTAAGACAGAGGTACTTAATTTAGCATCAAATGCGTTGACATATCTTAACTATCCAATTGAGCAACTCCGTTTGCCCGAAGATGGTGCATATTCTGATGCTATGGTTATGATTGGCGGTATAGAGGCCTCTGTATTGCGTCCGAATTTGGAAGCAAACAGTGATGCGTTGGTTCAGTTTATTTATGAAGATGATACTCCAAAAATGACACAATAAATATGGTCTGCAATAGACCAAAAGGGTTATGCAGCAAATGGCATAACCCTTTTTTGTGATTGGGAATGGAAAGGAGATATTGATGCATATCCATGATTGGTCGATAAAGAAAAAGCTATTACTGTCTCATTTTCTCATGATAGGAATTCCTGTTCTGATTGTTATGGTTGTCATATTGGGGATTTTATTCTCTTTTTTGTTGGCAACAGGGTCTCAAAAACCAACGGTTTTACCCGGGGACGATAACGCATCCGTTTCGAGTTATGTGTTGCAGCTAACGGTAGATTCTTTAACAGAACAGGTGGCGCATACCAATCCGGAATCTTTGCTTCAAAATGACGAGGTACAAGATGCCTGTGAAAGTTTGCAGGAAATGGGAGTAAATGCAGTGATATACCGTGGAGATACTGTATACTGTCAGGTTGGCTCGGAATCTATTGGAGAATTGCAGCTTCAGGCACAAACCATAATAGGAAATCAAGAGATTGCTTCTCCTATTTTTTATTGGACGAATCAAGGTTTTGTATACCATCTTTCTCAGCAAAATCTGTTGGGAGAAACCATCGAAATATTAATTGTAGGCAATCATGTGGATTTTCCGGTTAATAGCTATCAGCAAGTACGTTGGGTAAAAACAATGATAAAAATTGTATTTGCTGTAACTTGTGTATTGGCAGTTGTCATTATCATTATTATGGGCGTTCTCATTTCCAACAAACTTTCGAAAACCATTTTAGTACCACTTAATGAATTACGAAGAGCCTCCAAACGAATACAAAACGGAGATTTGAACGGTGAAATTACCATCTATGCACAAGACGAACTGGGGTTAGCCTGCCAGGATTTTGACCAAATGCGCCGCAGACTGCAAGAATCCGTTCAAGCACAACAAGCATATGAACAAGGCAGAAAAGAATTAATTGCAGGTATTTCTCATGATTTGTCAACGCCGCTTACCTCGATTAAGGGATATGTCAGCGGATTGTTGGACGGTATTGCCAATACGCCTGAGAAACAGGAGCACTACTTAAGAACGATTTATCATACCGCATGCGATATGGACTGCCTTGTAAACAGTTTGTTTTTGTTTTCCAAACTTGATTTGGGAAAAGTGCCTTTCCACTGGGAAATTGTGTCGGTTGTAGATTACTTTACAGATTATATAGAAGAAACAAAACCAAGGTTGCTGGAAAAAGATATGAAGTTATCGTTGGAAATACACGCTAGTTCCCCGTGTTATGTTCGCATGGATCGCTTGCAATTTGGCAGAGTAGTATCTAATTTGGTAGATAACAGTGTGAAATATAAGCGTGTTGGACTTGGTATATTAAAAATTATCATTCAGGAAGAGCATGAGACGGTACAAATTATCGTAAAAGATAATGGAATAGGAGTAAGCCCCAATGAATGTGAAAAATTATTTGATAGTTTTTATCGTACTGACCCTGCCCGAACCAATGCAGCCAAAGGCAGTGGACTTGGTTTGTCCATTACCAAACAGATTATAGAAAATATGAATGGTAGTATCTGGGCAAAAAGTGCAATCAATGAAGGAATGGAAATGCATCTTGAATTGCCAAAGGCAGATAAGGAGGGTAAAACATGAAACATATTCTGATTATTGAAGATGACACCAGCATTGCAGAATTGGAAAGAGATTACCTGGAAGCCAATGGAATTACATCTGAGATTGTGTCAAATGGAGAATTAGGGCTTCAAAAGGCACTGCATCAGGATTTTGATTTAATTTTATTAGACGTTATGCTGCCGGGGATGGATGGTTTTACCCTCTGCCGCACCTTGCGGGAGGAGCAGAACACCCCCATCCTGCTA
>OJUG01003299.1_pt1 | contig 14863 bp, 10 predicted proteins | sample 1599841 | NCBI WGS metagenome assembly OJUG01 (sample SAMN04168659, study PRJEB22393) | human gut metagenome | biome: human gut microbiome; feature: stool | host: Homo sapiens | collected 2014-05-12 | reverse complement strand
CAATGCTCACAAGATCCTTAGTCTTGCTCGTCTGCCAGTTCCGACACTTCCGCATGACCGCATTTCCTTGGGATTTTTTATTTTCTCCCTCGCGACAAGTGATAGTATAGCAAAGTGGATCTTGTATGTCAACACCTTTTTTCAAAAGTTTTCTATTTTTTCGGTTTTTCTGTTATTTTGTCACGATTATCTTTGGTCCGGCACCCTTTGCACGGAGGAGTTTTTTGTATGCACTTACCCTGGAAGCCGGTACTTTAAATCTGCAGTTGGAACGGATCCCCTTAAATGCATTGGCTCCGGTCTTCGCTGTCGTAAGCTTTGTGCTGAAGATCGTTACATTGGAGAGTTTACTGCAGCCGCAGAAGGCTTTCGCACCTACTGTCATTATATTCGCTCCGATTTTCACTGTTGTCAGCTTCTTCGCTCCGGACATTGCAGAGGTGCCAATGGCTGTTACACGAAAGCTCTTTCCACCAATCTTTACTGTCGTCGGGATCGTAAGTGTCTTTCTTGCTGCCTTATCCGTAGCTCCGGTAAAGACTACGGTTCCCTTGCCGGATGTGTCTGCATTGGATATCTTATATTTCAGCCTGCTGACTGTATAGACTGCGTTTTTCTGAACCGTGATCCGGAATTTTTTTGTAACAGAACCGTTATATTTTCCTTTTCCTTTGATCGTAACGGATGCAGTTCCGATGTTTTTATTATTCTTCCAGGTAAGGGTGTAATCCCTTCCGTTTACAAGCTTCTTACCGCCGTAGGTTATGGTGAGTGCCTGGGTCAGCGGCTTTCCGGTAAAGGCCCCGGTCTTAAGTGCGGATATCTTTGTTTTGCTGATATTGGTAACCGCTGCAGTCTGTCCACCAATGGAAACAAATTTCACATCTTTAAAAAATACATGATATAAATTTTCACATTGATGCATTCTCTTTACATATCGTTCCGCTGCCGAGCCTGTATAACCTTCTACTGTAAAACCACCGGGAATAACTTCCTCTGCACCATTTCCCCTGTTATAACGTATTCCTAATGCCAGTCCACCAATATCTGTAACTGATTTCGGAATACGGATCTTTTTCAGCTTAAGGCAATCATGAAACGCCCCATCTTCGATCTTCGTCAGTCCCTCATGTAAGGTCACACTGGTCAGCCCGGTATTGCAAAATGTATCAGGCTCGATCTGCGTCAGACCGGCAGGTATGTCAATCTTATCCAATGATGTACAATTTCTGAATGCATCTGTCCCTAATTTATTTAACTGAGCCGGAAGCTGGATCTGTGTCAGATTTTCGCAGTTAAAAAATGCACCCTCACCCAGCTCTTTTAATTGAGGCGGAAGCTGTACCTGCTTCAGATTTTTGCAGTTACAAAATGCCCCTCCTCCTATCAGCGTCAGTTTTTCCGGAAGCTGGATATTTCTGAGTCCGGTCTCGAAAAATGCATTCCTTTCTATTTCTGTTACGGAATCCGGTAACGCAATAGAACTCAGCGCACTGCAGCCCCAAAATGCTCCGTCACTGATTTTTTCCAATACTGTATTCTCAAATATCACACCCTCCAGACTGCTGCAATCTCGAAAGGCATCCTCTCCAATAGACCTCACTCCATTTTTTAATGTAACCTTTTTCAGCCCGGTACATTTTCCAAACATATCTCTCGGCACATCCACTGCACCGGATATCACCACACTCTCTATATTTGGCACATCGTAAAAGCATTGCTCCGGCATATTCATGCCTGCATTTCCATGGATTTCCAGTTCCTTAATATATTTTTTCAGATTCCACATGCCCCATCTATCAAAGCCTGTGATCCCATTCCCGATTACAAGCTTATTTACTCTAGAAAAATCGATGCCTGCCTTCTCCAAAGCACTTTCAGATATCTCATTTTTTGTCAACTCCATGTTATTTCCCGTAATGGTCAGTGTTCCATTCCCGTCCAGTACCCACGTAAATTTTCCATCAGAGTATTCTGCGGATGCCTGCACTGCATCCTTCGTTCCATCATCAAAAGCTGCGTTTTCTTCTGCCTGTTCGCATTCCTCCAACGCTTCCTCTTCATCCATTGCCGCTTCCGGAGCCTCCAGTTCTTCCTCTTCCGCAGTACCCTCTGGCGCTTCTTCACCAGGCTCCATTACGCCGGTTTCCGCATTCTCCTGTACGTTGTTCCCGGTATCTGTATCTGTGGTTTCCTGCTCCTCTATGGCAGCTGATCCATCTGTGATCTCTGTTTCCGTCTCTGCAGTATCTTCCGGATCTGAGGATGCAGTATCTCCACTTTCTTCTGCCAAAAATGCTGCTTCCTCACCCTCTGGTTCCATTTCTGCCGCCACTGTCAGCTCTGCCGGAGTCAGCGCCAGGCTTGCCGCTATAAGTACGGCCATGAGCTTTTTTCCTGCACTTTTTCTTCTCATATGACTATGCTCCTTCCATTTTCTTCTATCATAACATATAAACACGATATATTCTATCCGGATTCCTTTTTTACAGATATTTTTAGGTAACAAAAAAACCTGCATCCGTTTCCAGATGCAGGTTTCCTAAATAAAAAATGCGGAAGATGGGACTTGAACCCACACGAGCGCAATGCTCACAAGATCCTTAGTCTTGCTCGTCTGCCAGTTCCGACACTTCCGCATATCGCATTTCTTCGGGATTCTTTATCTTCTCCCTCGCGACAAGTGATAGTATAGCAAAGTGCTTTTTGTATGTCAACAGTTTTTTTCTAAAAAAATCCAAAAATATTTTTTGTTTATACAATTAATACATTTCGTTTAATAACAATCTGAGACAGAGAATCTTTCATCCCAGAATTTATACTCCGACACAGGTTACGCCTCAGTCGTAAAAAGAGCAGCCTCTTCAAAAAGGCCGCCCTTCTGTCTCACTTCTGTTTTCTTCTATATGGATCAGTCAAAAATGATCAGTGCCATAAACACAAGATCTGTGTCGCCTGTATTGGTAAGACCGTGTCCTTTTCCATCTGGTGTGATGGTGATGTCGCCGGCCTTTACCGGGCGTTTCACGCCGTTATCGTCGTACTCGCCTTCGCCGCTTAAGATATAGTAGGTTTCTGTCTCGCCATGATGCTCATGGTATCCCAGAGAACATCCTTTTTCGATGGTAACCTGTGCGTAAAGTCCGCATTTTCCCTTCAGCTCGTCTCCCTCAAGGATGTCTTTGATGATCACATGACCTTTACCGCCGCACATATTTTCTACTCTTCTGATACCCATGATAAAATCCCCTTTCGTGATTGCATAAATTTGTGAAATTTTATGAACACAGGCTTTCTGCGGCCTGTGCCTTACTTCCTGTACAATTATAAATGATATGATAAATTTTCGCAATCCTTATTGTTATTTTCGCAAATTAACTTACAGGCAAATTTTTTCCACTGTTTATTGCTTTTCGCAGCCCTGCCGGGAGCTTCTTTGATTCAGAGCAAGTGGACATTCGCAATTGAAGCAGGATACTTCTTTGATCCGGTTAAAAAACGAAGCAGCTCTTTTTCAAAGACCTACTCCGCAATTTATACTCATATTACAAATTTTTAATTCTCTCAATTGCCTCAAGAGTATTCTCATAGCTTCCGAATGCTGTCAGACGGAAATATCCCTCACCATGTGCACCAAAGCCTGAACCTGGTGTTCCTACGATGTGTGCTTTCTCAAGGAGATAATCAAAGAACTCCCAGGAGGTCATCTGATCCGGTGTTTTCAGCCAGATATATGGAGCATTTTTTCCACCGGACACGGAAAATCCTGCTGCGGAAAGGCCCTCCAGGATCGTCTTTGCATTACGCATGTAATAAGCGATCTGCTCCTTCAGCTGTACTTTTCCCTCCGGAGAGTAAACAGCCTCGCCTGCTCTCTGTACAATGTACGGAGCACCGTTAAACTTGGTTCCGTGGCGTCTTGCCCAGAGACTGTGAAGCTCTACGCCATCACGCACCAGTTCCTTCGGAACAACGGTAAAGCCAAGACGAACGCCTGTAAAGCCAGCATTTTTGGAAAAGCTTCGAAGCTCGATGGCACAGGTTCTTGCACCCTCGCACTCATAAATGCTGTGCGGGACATCCTCCTCAGAAATATATGCCTCATATGCTGCATCATAGATGATCACGCAGCCGTTTTTGTTGGCGTAGTCGACCCACTCCTGAAGAGCTGCCTTTGTGATCGCACCACCGGTGGGATTGTTCGGGAAGCAGAGATAGATCAGATCCGGTACTTCATCTGCCGGGATCTCCGGAAGGAAACCATTCTCCTCTTTGCAGGGCATGTAGATCACACCGTCAAAATTCTCACGCTCTTTGTTATAAAGGCCAGTACGTCCAGCCATAACGTTGGTATCTACATATACAGGATAAACCGGGTCGCAGACCGCAACCTTGTTATCCAGTCCGAAAATCTCCTGGATGTTTCCGGAATCACTTTTTGCTCCATCGGAAACAAAGATCTCATCTGCGCTGATGTCGCAGCCTCTGGACTGATAATCATTTTTTGCAATGGCACTTCTTAAGAACTCATATCCGAGATCCGGAGCATATCCGTGGAAGGTTTCTGCGTGTGCCATCTCGTCTACGGATTTATGAAGGGCATCGATGATCGCCGGTGCAAGGGGCTGTGTCACATCACCGATTCCAAGACTGATCACAGAATCCTTAAATTCCGGATTGGCCTCCTTATATGCGCTTACCTTCTTTGCGATATTGGAAAACAGATAGCTTCCCGGAAGTTTTAAATAATTCTGATTTACTGTAACCATAGTATTTTATCTCCTTCTCTCAATTTCCTCTGCCAGTGCTTTTCTGACGCTGTCAGGATTTGCCTTGCCTTTCAGCTCTCTCATCAGCTGTCCTACAAAAAATCCCATAACCTTATCCTTGCCGCCCAGAAGCTCTGCCAGCGGTCCAGGGTTTGCATCTACGATCTTTTTCACAGTTTCGGTGAGAAGGCTTGTATCTTCTACGATCTTAAGACCATTCTCTTCTATATATACAACCGGATCAATATCCTCGTCAAACACTTTTTCAAATACTTTCTTGGCATTCTGTGCGCTGACCTCTTTTTTCTCCACCATGGAAAGAAGGTCTGCCAGATGCTTCGGGGTAAAGCTTACCATTTCCGGATCAAGGCCCTTGTCCTTTGTCAGGCGGAGAACCTCCACCATAAACCAGTTTGCCACCTTTTTCGGGTTTCCGAGAAGAACTGCTGTCTCCTCAAAAAGTCCTGCCAGATGTCTGGATTCGGTCAGGATCCCTGCATCATAAGCCGGAAGCTCATACTCCTTCTGATAACGCTCCATCTTGGCTTCACGAAGCTCCGGAATGGAAGTACGCAGCTCTTCGATCCATGCATCGGAAATGTGGATCGGCGGAAGATCCGGGTCCGGGAAGTAACGGTAATCCTTTGCATCCTCCTTGGAACGCATAGCATGGGAAGACTCTTTGTTATCGTCCCATCTTCTTGTCTCCTGTACAACGGCTCTTCCTTCTTCCAGAAGCTCGATCTGACGTTCTCTCTCTCCTTCAATCGCTCTCGCAATGGCCTTGAAGGAGTTCAGGTTCTTCATCTCTGTTCTTGTTCCGAAGGTCTCACTTCCCACCTCACGGACGGAAAGGTTGACATCGGCACGCATGGAGCCCTCCTGGAGCTTACAGTCAGAAACTCCAAGATACTGCATGGTGCAGCGGAGCTTTTCCAGATATGCGATAACCTCCTCGGAACTTCTCATATCCGGCTCGGATACGATCTCGATCAGCGGTACCCCGCTTCGGTTGTAGTCAACCAGGGAGCAGTCCTCCCACTCATCATGGATCAGCTTACCGGCATCCTCCTCCATATGCATCTCATGGATACGTACGGTCTTTTTGCCTGCGGAAGTCTCGATCTCAACAGCTCCGTCATAGCAGATCGGCAGATACAGCTGAGAGATCTGGTAGTTCTGGGGATTATCCGGGTAAAAATAGTTCTTACGGTCAAACTTACAGTACTGATGGATATGACAGTTTGCCGCAAGACCTGCCTTGATGGCAAACTCTACCACTTTTTTGTTGAGGACCGGAAGAGAGCCCGGCATACCGGTGCAGACCGGGCAGGTATGTGTATTTGGTGCGCCTCCGAATTCTGTGGAGCATCCGCAGAAGATCTTTGTTTTTGTGGCAAGCTCCACATGCACCTCAAGTCCTATGACTGTCTCATACTGTTTCATGCCTTTTCTCCCCCTTCCATTGCTGTTCCGAAATCACCACGTTTTTTCTCATAGGCGTGTGCTGCGCGGAACAGGTTGTTTTCTTTGAAGCAGTCACCGATCATCTGGATCCCGATCGGAAGTCCTGCTGCGTCTTTTCCGCATGGAACTGTGATTCCGGGAAGTCCGCACAGGTTTACTGCTACCGTATAAATATCGCCAAGATACATGGCAAGAGGATCTTTCAGGCTCTCTCCCAGCTTCGGTGCGGTAAACGGTGATGCCGGGGCAAGAAGAACATCATATTTGGAAAAGGCCTGATCAAATTCCTTTTTGATAAGGGCTTTTGTGCGAAGTGCTTTCAGATAGTAAGCATCGTAGTAACCGGAGCTTAACACAAAGGAGCCAAGCATGATACGGCGTTTTACTTCCTCGCCGAAACCTTCAGTCCTTGTCTTCTTGTACATATCATGAAGTCCCTCGTACTCTTTTGCACGGAAGCCGTACTTCACACCGTCAAAGCGCTCCAGATTGGAGCTGGCCTCTGCGCTGGCAATGATGTAGTAAGCAGGGATCATATATTCTGTTGTCTTCATGGAGAAAAATTCTACGACTGCACCCATCTCGGTAAGGCTTTTCAGCGTATTCATAAATGCCTCTTTTACCTCCGGGTTCAGTCCCTCTGAGAGATATTCCTTCGGCACACCGAATTTCATTCCCACGATCTTATCTGTCATGGAAGAGGAGAAAGCAAGATCCTCTCTCTTCATGGAAGTGCTGTCTTTTGCATCGTGTCCGGCAATGATCTCAAGGAGTGCCGCACAGTCCGCAACATCTTTTCCAACCGGTCCGATCTGATCCAGAGAGGATGCATAAGCAACCAGTCCGTAACGGGATACTGTTCCGTAGGTCGGTTTGATTCCGGTAACACCGCAGTAGGAGCTTGGCTGACGGATGGAACCGCCGGTATCAGAACCCAGTGCCAGGTAAGTCTCTCCTGCTGCCACTGCCGCACAGGAGCCGCCGGAGGAGCCGCCCGGAACATGCTCCAGATCCCACGGGTTTCTGGTGACGCCGTAAGCGGAAGTCTCTGTGGTACTTCCCATGGCGAACTCATCCATGTTTGTCTTTCCGATGATCACAAGACCTGCCTGTTCCAGACGGTCAATAACCTCGGCATTGTACTGCGGCACAAAATTCTCAAGGATCTTTGATGCACAGGTAGTTGTTTTTCCCTTAATGCAGATATTATCCTTAATTGCAATAGGTACACCGGCAAGAAGTCCTGTATAGGTTCCATCCTCAATGCCCTTCTGTACCTCTTTTGCTCTTGCATAGGCTTCTTTTTTGTAAGTATCAAGATAAGCGTGGACCTTGTCCTCTTTTGCTTCGATCTGATCAAATACGTATTTCACACCGTCCAGGACGCTTATCTGATGCTGCTTGATCTTTTCCGCAAGCTGTAATGCGGTTAATTTTCCCAAATCCATGTCCTGTCTCCTGTCTTATCCAATTGTTTTCGGAACCTGATACTGGTTTTCTTTCTGCTTCGGTGCATTGGCAAGCATCGCCTCATGGTTGTCTCCGTTTGTCACAACATCTTCACGGAATACGTTTTCGTCCTCAAAAATATGGGACATGGGCTCTACGGAAGAGGTGTCAAGCTCATCCAGCTTGTCTACATAGTCCAGCATCTTCTGCATGTCCTCTTTTGCTTTTTCCTTTTCATCCTCTGTCAGAGAAAGCTTTGCAAGGATGCAGACATTTTCCATTGTTTCATCATCGATTATCTTTGCCATCTTTTTTCTCCTTATTACGGCTCAAGTCTGTTCATATCACGTGGGAACAGACAGGTCTCACGAACGTTTTCTTCTCCGAGGATCTGCATGGTAAGACGTTCCAGTCCGATTCCAAGTCCTCCGTGAGGCGGCATTCCATGCTTGAAGGTATCCAGGTACTGCTCCATACCCTCTTCATCCATACCACGGGCTGCGATCTTATCCTTCAGCATCTGATAATCATGGATACGCTGTCCGCCTGTAGTTACCTCAAGTCCCTTGAACAGAAGGTCAAAGCTTAATGTAAATTTCTCATCTGACGGATCATCCATTGCGTAGAACGGACGCTTCTTAGACGGATAATGTGTGACAAAAACAAAATCAGCATCATATTCTTCTTTGAAATATCTTCCGATCAGCGCTTCTTCCTCCGGCTCCAGATCATATGGGTTGCGGATCTTACGATTATATTTTTCAGCTACCAGCTCTTTGGCCTTGTCAAAACGTACTGCCGGGATCTTGTCCACCTTCGGAAGCTCCACCTTCAGAATGGAAAGCTCATGAGCGTAGTCTTTCTTAAGAAGCTCTACCGCATACTGGAGAAATCCGGTTTCCATCTCCATGATATCCTCAAATCCGTTGATATAGCCCATCTCAAAATCAAGGCTTGTATATTCGTTCAGATGACGTTTTGTGTTATGCTTCTCTGCACGGAATACAGGGCCGGTCTCAAATACACGGTCAAAAACACCCACCATCATCTGTTTATAAAACTGCGGGCTCTGTGCCAGAACTGCCGGTTTATGGAAATAACTCAGCTTGAACAGATTTGCACCACCCTCTGCACCTCTGGCTCCGATCTTCGGTGTGTGGATCTCGGTGAACCCCTTTTCATAGAGGTAATCACGAAATGCACGCACCAGAGCCTCCTGGATCTTGAATTTTGCACGCTCCTGCACATTACGCAGGGCGATAGGACGATAATTCAGCTTTGCCTCCAGGGAAGTGTTCAGCTTCCATTTGTCGATGGCCAGCGGAAGAGGCTCTGCAGGTGAGGAAAGGATCTCCACATGGCTGATGCGGAGTTCTCTTCCGTGAGGCGCTCTTTCTTCCTCATGAAGAGTTCCTGTGAGGCGCACACACATTGCCTCCTTCAGATCATGAATGGAAACATTTGTCTTGTCGTTTTCATATACGGTCTGAAAAAGCCCTTCTTTTTTTCGAAGTATCACAAATGCCACGTCACCCATATTACGGATGCTGTGTATTGCACCTTCCACTGTTGCTTCCTGGTCTTTCATGCTCTCGGAAAGAAGCACATCCCAGGCACATTCTCTAGTCTTACAGATTCCATCCATAAATTCCATTCCCTCATCCTCCAATTCAAAGTAGTTTCACCGAATCAGGAAATCCCCTGCGGAATTTTTCCCGATCCGGTGTGATATCAGTCATTCAGAACAGATCATTCCTGTCCGCTCTGCTGTTTTTTGTTGTTTTTTACACAGAATCATATAAAAGCATCAGAACCATCTGGGCCGTCTCAACCATATTGGTCCCGGAATCCATACTACATTTCTGGATATAGCGATATGCGTCATCCTCGCTCAGGTGATTTCTTTCCATTAGAAGCATCTTTGCATTTGAAATATAATTCTGTTCTTTCCATGAACGCTGCTTCGGCTTTTTCTTATCTTTTTTCCAACGCCTTTCGATCTGGGAAAGCATCATGCTTACCGTATTTACCAGATCTCCGACTTTCAGAGGCATTCCCACACATAAAACGGATGTTGGCGCCTCACTGATCACTCCCCGGGAGGCCATAAGCAGCATTTCAAAATAATCCGGCATATAGTCCAGAAGATCACGGTAGTACATATCCTGAAGATGATAACCGCAAAGCAGAACGCCGCCATCAAGCTCCGAGATACTGGCAAGGGCATTGGCACCTGAATTGCATACTGCCGCCACCGTGAATCCATATCGGTTAAGGACTGTGCGGATCTTTTTTGCATCTTCTATTTTCGGTAATGCAATCACGATACTCGTGTTCATAAGCCGCCACTCTCTTTCGTCCCATTATGCCTCGTTCATCAGATCCGATACAGATACTCCTCGATCTCCCAGTCTGAAATCTCCTGGGAATAACGCAGCCACTCTTTTCTCTTGGCCTGCGCATACTGTTTGCAGAAGGCATCTCCAAGGATTTCCTTCATCCAGTCACTTTCTTCAAACAGTGTGATCGCTTCCCGCAGGTTCTCCGGTAAATTCTCGATACCCTGTTCCTTCTGATCCGACTCGGAAAGAGAACGGTCAGAAGCTTTTGTAGGATAGATCTTCTTCTGGATTCCATCCATGCCCGCTGCCAGGCATACCGCAAAAACAAGGTACGGGTTGGATGCAGCATCCGGACTTCGAAGCTCGATCCTGGTATCAGCACCATTAACTCTCGGGATCCTTACAAGTGAATTCTGGTTATTTCTCGTCCAGGTCAGTTCTGTCGGTGCATCAAATCCAGGCACAAGACGTTTGTAGGAATTTACAAGCGGATTTGTGACAAGAGCCATCTCCCGGCTATGTGCCAGAAGACCTCCGATAAAGAAACATGCTTCTTCACTGAGTTTGGACGGATCATCCGGATCCACGAAAATATTTTTTCCATTTTTAAACAGCGAAAAATGGATATGCATGGCTGAACCGTTTACTTCCCGTCTTGGCTTCGGCATAAATGTCGCATGAAGTCCATGACGTTTGGCTACAGTTCTTACTGCCATCTTAAAGGTTATAACTTCGTCTGCCATCTCACGTGCTTCCCCGTAATGAAGGGCGATCTCATGCTGTGCAGGTGCTGTCTCATGATGAGAGGATTCCACCTCAAATCCCATATCCTCAAGAGTCAGTACCATGTCACGTCTTGCATTTTCGCCTAAGTCCACCGGACTTACATCCAGATATCCGGCCTTTTCGTGAGAAACCGTTGTAGGCATTCCGTTATCATCAATATGAAACAGGAAAAACTCGCATTCCGGGTCAACATAACAGGTATACCCTGCCTCCTCTGCTGCCTGCGCTGTTTTTTTCAGAATATATCTGGAGCTCATCTCATGCTCTGATCCGTCTGCACGGCGCATATCACAGATCAGTCTTGCAACCTTTCCCTGCTGAGGACGCCATGGAAGAATTGAAAAAGTATTATAATCCGGATACAGGATCAGATCCGGCTCCTTTTCTCCCACAATGCCCGCAATATGAGAGCCATATACAACGCACTGGTTATCCAGGGCTCTTGGAAGCTCTCTTGCTGTGATCGCAATATTTTTCAGAGTTCCAAACATATCTGTAAACTGGAGGCGGATGAACTCTACGTCTTCCTCCTCTGCCATTGCAAGAATCTCTTCTCTGGTATAATTCCCCATAGTATTCTCTCCTTTATTTCCTCATCACACAAAATAATTACCCTAAAAAATAGAAAAAGGGTGCACTTCAGAGAGCTTTCGCTCCTGAAGAACACCCTTGTTCATGGACGTAATTATAGCAATCGGTCAATTCTTTGTCAACTATTTTTTAAAAGGGGCAAAAGTTCAAAAGCTTTATCGCGGAAACACGAACAGTTTTTTTGACCTTTTGCCCCTGGTATCTGTTATTTTACTGTAAATAGGAATAGCTCATCAGTGATTCATCCACTGCTTTCGCAGCCTCACGTCCCTCATGGATCGCCCATACGACAAGGGACTGTCCACGATGCATATCACCTGCTGTGAACACACGATCTACGCTTGTTGCATACTGCTCCGGTTTTGTTTCCACATTGGTTCTTGGTGTAAGCGCTACACGGAAAGCATCTGTCACATATTTCTCGCTGCCAAGGAAGCCTGCCGCAATAAGGACCACATCTGCAGGGATCACTTCCTCACTGCCCTCGACTGGCACCATATTGAATCTTCCGGTCTTTTCATCCTTTACGCTTTTCAGTTTTACGATCTTGGCTTTGCAGACATTTCCTTTTTTGTCCTTGATAAACTCGGTAACGGTTGTCTGATAGATTCGAGGATCATGGCCGAATACTGCAATAGCCTCTTCCTGGCCGTAATCGGTTTTCAGGACCTTCGGCCACTCCGGCCATGGATTGGAAGGAGTTCTTGCTGCAGGAGGCTGCGGCATCATCTCAAGCTGTGTTACAGATTTCGCCCCCAGACGGATGGATGTTCCCACACAGTCATTACCGGTATCACCACCGCCGATGACCAGAACATTTTTGCCCTTTGCAAGCTCATATGGGAATTTTGCAAAATCTGTATCCAGAAGACTTTTTGTTACCTGCTTCAGGAAATCCACTGCAAAGTAAATTCCCTTGGCATCTCTTCCCGGAACCTTGATATCTCTCGGATGAGAAGCTCCACAACAGAGAAGGACACGGTCATAATCCTTCAGAAGCTGTTCTGCAGTGATGTCAACACCAACATTGATATTGGTAACAAATTTCACGCCTTCCTCTTCCATCAGCTTCAGTCTGCGGTCAATGATCTTTTTCTCCAGCTTCATGTTCGGAATGCCGTAGCGGAGAAGTCCTCCGATACGGTCGTTTCTCTCAAATACGGTTACGCTGTGGCCACGGCGGTTCAGCTGCTGTGCTGCTGCCAGTCCGGAAGGACCACTTCCGATGACTGCGATCGTCTTTCCTGTGCGGACAGGCGGGATCTGCGGTTTTACCCATCCTTCTGCATAGGCTGTCTCGATGATCGCTTTCTCATTCTCCTTTGTGCTGACCGGATCTCCGTTCAGGTTACAGGTACATGCAGCTTCGCAAAGTGCTGGACACACTCTGGATGTAAACTCCGGAAAGCTGTGTGTCTTGTTTAAACGAAGGAATGCCTGCTTCCAGTTTCCTGTGTACACAAGATCATTTGTCTCAGGAACCAGGTTATGCAGCGGGCAGCCGGAAGCCATTCCGCCGATCATCATACCTGACTGGCAGAAGGGGACGCCGCAGGCCATGCAGCGTGCTCCCTGAAGTTTCTGTTTTTCTTTATTTAATGGAATACGAAATTCGTTGAAATTCTGAATACGTTCCTTTGGCGGCAGAACCTTTGCCGTTTCTCTTTCATAATCTAAAAATCCAGTTGGCTTTCCCATTTCCTCATCCTCCTTAATGTTTCACGCCGATGCTCTCATAGAACGCTTCCATCTGTGCCTGCTGGCTGGTCAGACCTTTTTCTTCCAGCTTTGCACTTAATGTGATCATTCTCTTGTACTCATCCGGAATGAGTTTTTTGAAGTGAGGCAGATAGGAATCAAAATCAGCCAGCACCTTCTTACCGATCTCAGAGCCTGTTGCTTCCACATGAGCCTCGATAAGATCACGAAGCTCTTTTTTATCATATTTATTATCCACTTTTTCAATGGAGATCATTGCTTTATTGAGGTTCTTGTAAAGAACGTTATCCACATCAAGGACATAAGCGATACCGCCGCTCATACCTGCTGCAAAGTTCTTTCCTGTTTTTCCAAGAACTACCACACGGCCGCCGGTCATGTACTCGCAGCCATGCTCGCCAACACCCTCAACAACTGCAACCGCACCGGAGTTACGTACTGCAAAACGCTCACCGGCAACACCGTTGATAAATGCAGTTCCGCTGGTCGCACCATAGAGTGCCACGTTTCCGACGATGATGTTCTCTTCAGCCTTGTATCCGGCCTTCTCCGGAACCTTAACGATCAGCTTTCCACCGGAAAGGCCTTTTCCGAAGTAGTCGTTGCTGTCACCGGTCAGTTTCAATGTCAGTCCTTTCGGAATAAAGGCACCGAAGCTCTGTCCGCCTGCACCTGTACAGTTTACAGTTACCGTATCCTCCGGAAGTCCATCCTTATGATTTCTTGTGATCTCAGATCCGAGGATGGTACCAAATGCACGGTCTGTATTGGTAACATTTACATCAACAGAAACTTTCTCACCCTTCTGGATCGCCGGTGCACATTTCTTGACCAGAACTTTTTCATCCAGAGTTTTCTCAAGATTGAAATTGTATACAGCCTTCGGATCAAAGGTTACTTTGCCCTTTCCTGCATATGGGTTATTCAGGATGGCACTTAAGTCAACCTTACCCTTATGCGGCTCCTGCACACTGTCAGAAACTGTAAGAAGGTCTGTACGACCTACCATCTCATCGATGGTGGCAACACCAAGGCGTGCCATGTACTCTCTCAGCTCCTGTGCAATAAAGCGCATGAAGTTCTCCACATACTCCGATTTTCCGCGGAATCTCTTACGCAGCTCCGGGTTCTGTGTAGCCACACCTACCGGGCAGGTATCCAGATTGCAGACTCTCATCATCACGCAGCCCATCGTTACAAGTGGCGCTGTTGCAAAACCGAATTCCTCTGCACCGAGAAGTGCTGCAATGGCAACGTCACGGCCGCTCATCAGCTTACCGTCTGTCTCGATACGTACACGGTTACGAAGTCCGTTCATGATCAGCGTCTGGTGTGTTTCTGCAAGTCCAAGCTCCCATGGAAGTCCTGCATTATGGATAGAGCTTCTTGGCGCTGCTCCTGTACCTCCGTCATATCCGGAGATCAGAACAGTCTGTGCACCGGCCTTTGCAACACCGGCTGCAACCGTACCAACACCCGCCTCAGAAACCAGCTTTACGGAAATATCCGCATATTTATTGGCGTTTTTCAGGTCATAGATCAATTCTGCCAGATCCTCGATAGAGTAGATATCATGATGTGGCGGCGGAGAGATCAGGCTGACTCCTGGTGTGGAATGACGGGTTTTTGCGATCCACGGATATACCTTCTTTGCAGGAAGATGTCCGCCCTCACCCGGCTTTGCACCCTGTGCCATCTTGATCTGGATTTCTCTTGCGGAAACCAGATAACGGCTGGTAA